>Ga0164294_10000796_pt1 | contig 29998 bp, 27 predicted proteins | sample GEODES005metaG_FD_111479 | JGI IMG/M metagenome (GOLD analysis project Ga0164294, IMG submission 111479) | Oligotrophic lake water microbial communities from Sparkling Lake, Wisconsin, USA - GEODES005 metaG | ecosystem: Environmental > Aquatic > Freshwater > Lake | place: USA: Sparkling Lake...
AGGCGGCCAATCCGATCAGTCTTCAAGAGAGATTCATTCATAAGTGTCATAGGTCTGCAAACTATGACACTTATGAAATACTATCGGCCAACATCTTCAGGCGGTGCTACAGGCCACGCTTACGTTTTTATTGAAAACGATGTCATTGTAGGAGACCGAGTGACGGTGGAGTGTGGTGTACAACTCTGGGATGGCGTCCGCATTGAAGATGACGTATTCATCGGACCCAACGCAACCTTTACCAACGATCTGTATCCTCGCAGTCGCGATCACAGCAAGCCGATCTTAGAATCACGAGTCTGCACCGGAGCCTCGATTGGTGCGAATTCGACAATCCTTCCAGGGCTGACTATTGGGCGAAAGGCCATGGTGGGTGCGGGTGCTGTTGTCACGAAGTCGGTGCCGCCGTTTGCAGTGGTGATGGGAAACCCAGGTAGGATCGTGGGTTACGTGGAAAACACCGCACGCGTGGCCAAATCCACTACGCCAGCGATTGCTGCCGAGCCAGGGATTACTCCGCTGAACGTTGCGGGCGTGACGGTGCACCGTTTTAAGTACGTCCGAGATCTGAGAGGTGATCTTACGGTCGGAAATTTTGCGGATGAGATCCCGTTCGCGCCTGCCCGCTACTTTTTTGTGCTGAACGTGCCGGGTTCGGAGGTTCGCGGTGAGCATGCACACCACGCTTGTCATCAGTTCCTGATCGCCGCATGTGGCCATGTGTCGGTGATGGTTGACGATGGTCACGAGCGGCAGGAAGTTCGACTCGATTGTCCCGACGTGGGAATCTGCATCGCCCCGTTGACGTGGGGTGTCCAGTACAAATATAGCGCTGACGCCGTCCTGCTTGTTTTCGCGTCTCATCCTTATGATAGCGCTGACTACATCCGTGATTATGATGAGTTTCTGAAGGTAATTCAAATCCCGAGCAAATCTGTATGAATCGAATTCCATTCTTACTCCTTGGCGATGCGGTTTCTGAGATGCGTCCGCAAATTGATGCCGCGATTAAGCGAGTCCTTGATAGCGGATGGTATCTCATGGGCCCAGAGCTCGAAGCCATGGAGTCTGAATGGGCCGAGTGGTGCGGAGCTTCCCACGCGGTTGGAATGAGCAACGGCCTTGACGCGTTGCATCTGATTCTTCGAGCGTGGGATATTGGTCCTGGTGATGAAGTGATTGTACCGTCGAATACCTACATTGCGTCATGGCTGGGGGTTACCATGGCGGGTGCCACCCCGGTTCCCGTCGAACCCGAATGGGACACTTGCTGCATCGATCCTGCGCAGATTGAAGCGGCGATCACCCTCCGGACTAAAGCCATCATGCCGGTCCATCTTTACGGACATGCTTGCGATATGAATGCTATCATGAGCATTGCTAGGCGGCATGGATTGAAGGTGATTGAGGATGCCGCGCAAGCGCATGGCGCGGAGGTGGACGGTAAGCGCGTGGGCAGCCACGGTGATGCCATTGCGTGGAGCTTTTATCCATCTAAGAATCTTGGCGCCTTAGGCGATGCAGGAGCGGTGACCACTAACGATATGCAGACAGCCTCTAAATTGAAAATGCTCCGCAATTATGGCAGCGCCGTTCGCTATGTGAATGATGTGCCGGGCTATAACAATCGGCTTGAGGAGATTCATGCTGCAGTCTTACGGGAAAGAATTAAGGTGTTAGATTCGTGGAACGTGCGGCGCGAAGTGCTAGTAAACCGTTACCAGCAAGCATTTGCCGAAACTGATCTGACGCTTCCCGTGGTAAGGCCGGGAACTCGCCATGCGTGGCACTTGTATACGATTCGTCATCCGAACCGTGATGCAATTCGGGCACATCTCGAACAGGCTGGTATCGGGACGTTGATTCACTATCCAATTCCGCCCCATCGACAAAAGGCTTATGAATCACTGGGTCTGTTCCACGAGGCTTTTCCGATTACCGAGAAGATTCACGCTGAAACTCTTAGTCTTCCCTTAGGTCCACATCTGTCGCTAGATTCTCAGGAGCGCGTGATTGAAGCCGTTTTAGAGGCAATTAAAATGTTATAAAAATGCCTATCTTATCTATTGTCATCCCAGTCTATTTCAATGAGGCTTCTCTCCCTTCACTGGAGATCGCGCTCAACGCGCTGGAGACGGATCTTGCGAGCAAAGGCCTCGGACTGGAATTGATTCTTGTCAATGACGGGTCTAGGGACCGATCGCTTGAGATTCTTCGTGAGATGCAGCTGCGGCGACCTGTGAACATTGTCTTGAACCACCTTGCGAACCGTGGGTCCATGTCGGCCATTCAGACGGGTTTGGTCCGGGTGACTGGGGATTGTTTCACCTACCTTGCTGCGGATCTGCAGGATCCTCCTGAAATGCTGGTTGAGATGGTAGAGCACTGGCGGGGTGGAGATCGTTTTGTGGTGCGCACACGGTCCTCCCGATCGGATCCTACCTTAAGCCAGTTTTTTGCCTGGTTAAACTATCGGTTGGTGCGTTTGTTGATCATGCCAACTTATCCAATCGGGGGGTTCGACATGGCAATCATGGATCGGGCATTCTTGCCTCACTTGCTACGCTGTGGTTATAACAAAAATCTAGCAATGTTCGCTTGGTCATTAGGTATTCCAGCGCGGATCATGAGTTACCATCGACGAGAGCGTGAGCATGGCACCTCGATGTGGACATTCCGCAAAAAGGTTAATTATTTTATCGATTCCAGTATTGGTTTTTCGGTCAGGCCAATGCGTCTCGCATCCTCACTTGGCTTCATCATTGCATTTGCCTGTTTCTGCTACACGGTAATCGTTGTAACTGGTAAACTACTGGGGTGGATCCATGTTCCTGGATTCACAGCCCTTGCTGCAATGTTAGGATTTTTAAATGGCTGCGCCTTCATGTTCCTGGGGTTGCTCGGAGAGTACACGTGGAGAATCTATCAAGAAATGGATAGGCATGCCGATGCCGTAGTGGAGGAGATATCCACGGAACCTGCAAAAAATGATGGGCTTTAGGTTAGTACAGGTACCAGTAAGATATTTCGAGTATTGATTTTTTTAATATTGTTGGAACGCCATGATAAAGCAATTCATGCCAACTCGGTTCCGTCTTGCATAGGGATTTGCGACGGCGGATGGATCAATTATGGGAGAGGATTTCAGGATTGCGTGAGCGCGCTAGGGCATCGACGAATGTGGTGCAGACGGAGATCAGAAGCTTGGGGTCCTGGAAAATCTTTTTGCTGAAGTGGCGATAGAAGACTGAAGATAATTGATTGGCCTCAACAACTTTTCCGTTCCGATATTGAGCCACCATTTGTCTGATGATATCCTTACCTGCGGAGCGAAAAAGGTATCGGTTTGCTTTTTTACTCAGCATCCGATGTTTGAGGTTATCGTTCGAAGTCAGGTGTTTTTGAAGGACTCGCTCAACGTTTCTCATCATCGTCAGGCGATCTCTTGACGCATTTCCGGAATGAACCCGATAGCGCAGTGCCAACCTCTTGGGGAATTTGATCTCCCCAAGTCTGGAAAGGCGAAGCCACAGGTCAAGGTCGTCAGCTCCCCAAATGGTTTCATCAAATCCACCGAGTGCTGTCAGGGTTGATCGGCGCATGAGAACTTGTCCGGGTGAGCCAATCGGATTTCGGTCAAAGAAGTCTTCAAATCGGAGGGTCCGTTCAGGCGATGCCGGGTTAGTTGTTGGTTGATCGATTTGATCCGTAAAGTTTTGGCGTGCTCCAACCACTGCGATGGGGCCGCCCTCCATCATCGAGTCTAACTGCCACTCCAGTTTGTCGGGTGGCCAGACATCATCGTCGTCAAGAAATGCAACAAATTCCCCCTTGGCGATGGACAGTCCGCGGTTTCTAGCTGCGGCTGTCCCCCAATTTTTTTGGGCAATGTATTGGATTCGGCCGGCAGCGATGAGGGGCTGCAGGATGATTTCCGTCTGGTCCGGGCTGCCATCGTTCACAACGATCAGCTCAAAGTCCTTGAAGGTCTGAGCAAATACGGAATTGAGGCACTCAATGATGAAGGCCTGGTGCCGATAAGTTGGAATGATGACTGATACGGTGGGCATGCTAGTGTTGAGAGTGGGGGTAGTCGGATGGGTTTTAATGAGTTAGTTTGGAGCTGCTTGCCCAGACAAACGACCCGCCATTAAAAAATCAAATGAAATCTATCAACATTGGGCAGAGGATTCAAGTTCTATTTCAGTTGCGTCTGCGCGCGCGGATTGTGCTCAGTAGAGTGGCACCGGCGGATAGGCAGTCAATTTCGCAGGAAATAGGTCACTCTCGCTATGCCCTGCGATGGGCTCTCTACCTGCGCCAAATTCAGCGAAGAAACCAGAGCTCAACTGCGTGCCACACGAGCGGCACTCGTCCCAGTAGATGCTGCCGTCAAAAGTTGGGCGAAATTGGCGCGCATTTGGGAGGGGTTTTCGTCATCGTTGAGGCCATCGAAGAAGACTGACAGAAAAATGGTATGAGTGGGCGAGTCCCACCCCTGCGCCTACACTCCGTCCGCTCCTGCGGAAAAACTTGTCAAAACCACCCAAGGGACCAGAACCAAACCAAACGCAGGGGTCATGAATTCTGGCGCAAAGACTTGATCTCTCTGCATGAGTTCTCAACTGTGCAACACGGATCTGACAGTGAGCGCTGCCTGTAGGACAAGGCGGACCGTTCGCTTAACGGTGGTAGCGGTCTGCCCCAAATGCGCCAAATGGAACGACTAGATCCCCGTTGGCCGCGACGATCACTTGGTCGAGTGCAAAACTCCACGAGTTAAAATTCCACGTTTTGGCGACGTTATCACTGGTAGCGGCGGCAAAAAACGAACCCCATTTGGAGCCAATGAGTGTGTTATTGCTCCACCGCAAACGATCTGGCTTCCAGCCAACACTTAGAGCGGATCCGGCAGTGAAACGGCCAAGATTGTCGAGCGTGTAGCGATCGACACCGAGCGAATTGGTGGTGAACAGCGAACGATTCGCAACCACGGAAAGCGAATCCGCAGGTTCTGCCAGCGAGTTAACCTGAAAAGCATCAAATCCATCGCAGGCGCTCACCTGGATGTTTTTTTGTCCTTTTTCGTCGATGGTTCGCGTGTATGCAAGAAAGCCATTTGCGTCGAGTTCTGTGATCCCGAAGGGTTCGCCGGGAAGGTCGATGGCTGGCCGGACGAGCGGGGTCCCTACTGATGAGATTTTGATCACGGCGACGGAATGTGCCGCTTTGCTGGAGTCGAGCCATTGGCCAGAGGTGTCGCGCCATTGAGTGACGCCCATCACCACGAGGCCACCCGCTGCCTCACGCGCATCGGTTAGGATCGATCCCGACGGGCCAATGTTCACCAACGCACCCGCGGTGGGCGCGGTAGGCTGGGAGACATCGAAGACCAACAATTGTGGAGCATCTTCAGGAACCCAGTATGGCTTCGAAGTATAGGGCTTTGGGGGATAGCTGATGGCGAGCGGGCTACTGACTCTTAGGCTGGCCACCTGCGGACTCGCCACGGAAATGATATCGTCAATCGGATACGGTCCGAACCCGTAGGCGAATTGGTAGCTGATGGGAACGGCAGGGCGGTTTGCCTGTGGCCAGAGGAAATGGTCACTGGCGAGTTGCGCGCCTGACTTGGGATTCATCGAGCAGGTTCCCAGAAGCGTGAGAGAGGGAGTCGTGTTGACTTCATAGACATCCAAAATGAGTTGGGTGGCTTGCGTGCCAGAGTCGCCCATGAATCGAGCCCAATAAATCCATGGTGAAGAAGAGCCAATCTGGCGAAGGACATAGAGTTTGCTGTCGCGGTACTCCGCGATTTTGATGGTGCCGTCACCAAGATCGACTTCTGAGAGGATTTGTTCAGATGCCATGGCTGGAGAAAATCTTAGGGTTGCTCGGCTGTTGCCAAAAGAGCGGCCATCTTCGATTTGGAGCAGATACTCACCGGCTTCGATCACGCGATCGACTGGCCATGCCAGCGACGTCTCGGATGTGACTACCGGGGCGTCCCGGTTTTCGATGTTTGCGACCTCCATGACGCGTTGCGAGATGGAAACCACTGAGTTTCCAACCATGTCGGCACGGCGTGCATCAAAGGCATGGGGGATCTTCCCTCGAAGGCGTAGCTCCTTGGCTTCGAGATCAATATCGAGCAACTGGATGCTTGCCCCGTTCGAATTCCAATAGCTCTGGGACATGGGAACCATGGCGAGCCCCGCGCTCGAAATCAGTTTCAAGGCTTTTTCATTCCAGATCGCCTCGCTGTAGGCCCATGGCTCTCCCATGTAAACTCGGCTAGCCAAGCTCGGTGCAGATGGGACGGAAACATCGAAGAGGGAGGCATTGACTTTGCCATCTTCCAAACCGATTGAGAATAAAAGGTCCCCCATTGGCTGGAGATACGAAGACCAACCTAGAACCTCGACGCTTCCTGCGACTGAAGGAAGTTGAGGATTGCTTAAATCAATGACCCAAAGCGGGTCGGTTTGTAGGAAGGTGACCACGTAGGCTTTGTTCCCTGCGAACCGGGTAGCGTAGAGACTCTCGCCGTGGGCTTCCTCGAGCTCTAAGCGACCAAGGACACGATCTTCAACGACCTCGGGATGAACGGCGTCAGGGGACCATGCGCGGAAGTTTTCGACGATCGTCTTGGGGATCCAACCCGTTTCCGCGCTGCGATTTTCTGAAATCGTGGTGAGAACGTTGTTGGCCCACTGGACCCTGAATTTGTTCGAGATCGAGCCTTCGGTCCGGACTGCTTGCGCCATGGGAATGAGCCCAGACGACCGAATCGCGAATACCGAGACGTCTGAAACGTTCCACTGGCCAATCGGGTGGGTCGCAACCGCCAGCCAGTCAGAGCCGGCTGAAATCAGGGGGCTCATGCCTTCAATGATGGTCTCGCCAGCGGCTTGTGGTGTTTGACTTTCCGAGATGATCCATTGGGTGAGGCGCGCTGGAGCATTCCAATCATGGGTTGCCAAGATCAAGCGGTCGCCCACCAACCGGCTGTCCATCACGCGTCCCGGTACGTCCTGGGAGAAAACGATTTCAGCTTTTCCGTCCGCGATTTTGACCTGGTTGATCCGGGTTGTGGCTTGCGGCCCGAAAGAGTTGCCAGTCAGTAGGAGAACGGTGCGATCGCCTCCGTTGGACGGCATGAGGTACAGGTCCTCTCCAACCGCTGGAAGTCTCAAGGAGGCAGCGAGGCGTGGATCGGAGGGGGTGGATAAGTCGAGGACTTGCAGGCCACGAAGTTGGTTGAAAAAGTAAACGGTGTTTCCATCGACCTTCCAAATGTCGGCCTCTACGGGTTCCACGGTTGGAACATCGGCGACAGGATTTTCGGCGACTGCCCCACTGACCAGTGCCGGCAAGGCGTCGAAGTAGGCTCCTCGCGATGAAGCTAGACTCGACGCGCTGGGCGAATTCACAGGGCCAAACTTATTCTTCCCTTTGTAAAAGGTTGTGGGAAATTTTGCACGAGATGGGGTGGCGCCTACATACCATCCGAGCACTCGCCATGAGATCCTCTTGCTGGTTGAGTTCAAATTGAACGTGTACTCGCCAGACACACCGGTTTGCGAGCTAACCGTTTTCCAGCCACCGGGTCGCTGGAACCTCTGCAAGGAAATGCTTGTCATGCCCTCGGGCACCGTCACCGAGGCGGTTTTGCGATCACTTGCAATGGTGAGCCTTACCGATCGCCAACTTCCAGTCGCGGCCTCAACCGGATTGCCTGCGGCGAAAATGAGAACGAAGAGAAAAATTTTAGCAAATTTATCGCAGAACCTCGAAAACATGTGTGGGTGAGTCATCATTAGGGTTGTGGGAAGGTTATGTGGATTCAAGCCTTGCAGGGGAGTGAGTGGGCAAGTAGTTGATATCTGACCATCTCAACATTATTCCCTAGTACTAATCAAACTGGTATGGGAATCATTCCAATACTGCAACAGCAAAAACCCGCATTTCCACTATTTCTCCTTTTTAAGTGAACCTTTATTTGACTTTGAAACAGATCATGGGTGGGCAGTCCTTTAAAAAAATTTGGTGTAACTGGGTCAAAATTGAATTTTTTGCTGATTCAAAGTTAGGTAGATCTTGTTGGGAAATGGATGAGAATCAAAAGGGCCGCCTCACCACAACATCATAACTCAATCGTTCAAGGCGCTACTTGGCAGCAAATCAGTTAAAGCAAATGGCATTGATTTTCAATGATTGGCCAAGATTTTCAAGGGTCCAAGGAGCGCGATTGGGAGTGGTGAAACATGCCACGCATCGGGTTGAAGGCCCCTCTTGACCTTCTGATCCTAAAATTATAGCTCTTGCGCAATGATAACGATTGTGAATTTGGCTTGGGGAAACTGGCCGGGGGGTTCTTGGCCATGGAACAAGATTCTTCCTCGGCGATACTTCAAGAACTTTAGGGAAGCGCTAAAACGTCACTCCACCTGTAAATTCAAGCACGTTCTGTTTGCGGAAAATCCGGCGATGTTTGAAAATCGGTATTCACGGGCACAAGAAAATCTGACTATCAAGCCGCTCGGCAGCATCGCAGAATGGCGCGGCTGCATGCCGAAACTGGAGGCCTTCAAGGACGATGCGGATCTTCAGGGCCAAGTTTTTGTGTTCGATCTGGATAACGTCATCACCGGCAACATCGACGAGCTTCTGGCGTATCGCGGCGATTTTGCGACCTGCATGGATCCCATGCCCAGCCGCAGAAACATGGTCGGTGGGAATATCGTTTCTTACCGCGCAGGGTCCATGAAGGCCGTGGTGGACCTCGTTGTGGCGGACTATCCGACGCATGAGAAAATCTGCCAAGGCAGTGAGCGCTTTCTTCTGGACCACATGATGAAGACCGGCGTCCTCGGGCAATGTGATTTCCTTCAAAACCTGTTTCCCGGCATGATTCGCAGCCTGAAGTTCGAGGTAGCCACCGACACGCCCTGCGGTGATGAAATGCGCATCCTCTGGACTCACGGCAGGCCGAGACCCCACAAGCTATGGCGAAAGGGTTTCTATCAATACCACAGGATTTGGAGCGGTAAAATCCAGTGACCGACGATCTACAAGCACCCATTGAATTTCACCGCAAATGATATCCCACCAAGACAAATGCATTCTCATTCATATCCCTAAGTGCGCGGGGACGAGCATCGAGAAAGCCTTGGGCCACTTTGACGAATACCAGGTAGGAGGCAGGCAGGACCACCAGAGCATGAGCGAGATCGAAGAAGCCTTTACCACTACCGGTTTTAGTGGGCTCAAGAAATCCGCGCAAAAAATTCTGCCGATCGGGCGCGTCAAGAAATGCCACGCGAGAAACTCGAAAAACGATCTGTTGGTAATCCGGGAGCAATATGACGAATACTATAAGTTCACCATCATCCGGAATCCATGGGCGCGGGCGTACTCATGGTACAAGAACATGGTGAGGCACGAGGCTCTTCATCAAAAATATGGCATCACGGCGGAGCTAACATTCAAGGATTTTCTGCGGAATCACGCCGGCAAAGATTTACTGAAACCCCAGACTTGGTGGCTTAATAGGTTGGATGAATCGATCAATCTCGACCAGGCTGGCAGGATTGAGACCGTGCAGGAAGTTTCCTTAAGGGCTGTGATGCCATGGGTCTATCCCACATCGAACTGCCACACATCCTGCAAGGTGCCATGGGAAATCATAAGCAGCATTATGACGATGAGTCCTTCGAGGTGATATCACGTATTTACAAAGAGGAAATCGAGTTGTTCAGCTTCAGCATTTAATTCTGTCATATGCAGAACCACCCTTCCACCTACCGACCGGATATTGACGGACTGCGTGCCGTTGCCATCGCCGGCGTTCTGATCTTCCACACAAATCCTGCCCTCCTAAGCGGCGGTTTCGTGGGCGTGGATGTGTTTTTCGTAATCTCGGGTTTTCTGATTACCTCGATCATTCATCGGGATGTGGTTGCGAAAGAATTCTCGCTCGCGAGGTTTTACGAGCGGCGGATTCGTCGGATTGTTCCAGCCTTGTTCGTCGTCTTTTTGGCTTCGCTGGCGGCTGGGTATTTTCTGCTGTTGCCGGATGACTTCTCGGCATTGTCGGAGTCCTTGGCTCATGCGGTCGCATCGATTTCTAACATTCACTTTCTCCACATCAAGACGGACTATTACAACAACGAGGCGGCTCCAATTCCATTGATTCATACCTGGTCGCTGGGTGTTGAGGAGCAGTTCTATTTGATACTTCCGCTCTTGATTCTCTGGCTGCGCAAATTTCTCAAGACAACCAAATCGTTGATTGTCGCCGTTTCGATTGTATTTGTCATATCATTGGCGGCGTCCGCCCATTACGTCGAGTACAAGCCGATGAAGGCCTTTTTCCTGCTCCCATTTCGTGCGTGGGAGCTGTTGTTGGGAGTTCTGTTGTCCCTTGTGGGTCCACGATTGATGGGTACCCGGGCGGGCAATTTGCTTGGGATTGCTGGATTGGCGTTGATTCTGGCCAGCATGGTTCTGTTCAGCAAGGAAACGAAGTTCCCTGGATTAGCCGCTCTCATGCCCTGCTTTGGTGCCGCACTGCTCATATTTACGGGGCGGACTCCCGGCTTGTGGACCGCCCGCCTGCTGTCATGGAAGCCCTTTGTCGGACTCGGGTTGATTTCATACTCGGTGTATCTTTGGCATTGGCCTTTGATCGCATTTGCCGAATATTGGGCACATCCGAACGGGACCAGCCGCACCATTTATCTCATTATCGGAAGTATTCTCCTCGGCGCGGCCTCATGGCGAATCGTCGAGCAACCGTTCCGCAAGTCCGGATTCATGTCACGAAAGCAGGTTTTCACGGTGTGGGTCGCCGCCAGTCTGGCACTGATCGCAATCGGATGGGGCATCAAACTAAATAAAGGCTTTCCCCAGCGCTTTCCGGAGATTGTGAGGACAATGCTCGAATATAAGAATCAAGAACCGGCCTCTTCCGCTGGGGGGAAAGTCGGGTATAACTTCCATGCGATTCCTATATCCGGGGATTTTTCCAAAGAGCCGACGTTCGCCCTGTGGGGTGACAGTTTCGCCAGGGCACTCCAGCCTCTGATTACGGTTTTAGCAGAGGAGAATGGGAAATGTGTTCGCCGATACGGACGCGGGGGGGTTGCCCCTGTTGTCGGTTTTGTTCCATACGCCAAGCGAGCGGACCGTAACGAGGTTCTGGATTACAATCAACGCATCCTGGAGCACATCATCTCTGAGACTGCGTTAAAAACCGTTATACTTGGGGCCCGATGGGATCTTTACTCAGCCGCCAAGGTGGATTCCACCGGATGGCTCTCTCAACTCCTCGGCCTGTATTCTATGCCCACAGTCAATCAGGAGGAGCTCTTTGCGAAACAACTGAGTTATACCGTCGAAAAGCTGTTAACTTCAGGAAAAACAGTGGTTCTCGTCTATCCGGTTCCCGCACCGCAGTGCAACGTCCCAGACTATTTGGCCAGGCTGAGTATGACTGGCCAGCGGTTGCCCACAACATTCAAATGTGGGGATTTGCACCAACAGGCGGTCGCGACGGGAATTCTCGATTCGCTACCGGCTAGCGACCGGATAATCAGGATCTATCCTTCGGAAAAGATGCTGGTGAACGGCGAAACGGTCATCATGTCCGACAACAAACCGCTATATGTCGATGCCTGCCATCTCAGTCCGCCGGGCGCGCTTTATCTCAGGGAATTGTTTGAGCCCTTGTTCCGAAATTTGTAGGGCGATTCGTCAGCTAGCTTGGGAGAGATCCGCGAAAATCTCTGTGGGCAGCGGACACACGGAAGAGTGGTTCGAAATTATGACGTTTCGCCCTGCAAGCGCGCGGCACATGATCTGGAATGCCGGCAAAATGAATGCATCATAATGTTCTTGTAACTGAGTAGGGCGTTTTTCTGGACCTTCTGCATAAGATCTCCCGCTGCCACTAAGATCCATACCAATAATTTCAAGATCCTTGGCTCCTCGACCGATCGCAATTTGGAGTGCGGCAAACACCACTGTTCTTCCTGGAAAGAACCCCAACTCTGGGCGATGGCTCCAGCCTACCACGTGGGCAGGATCCCGCGCAGAAGGAAAAACAAATGGCATCCCCGATTCTGCATTGAGCTGATTCAAGGCTTTGAACCTTAAGAATGGTAAGCCATACCACATGTTTACTCGCTCAATTAGAGCGACTGAGCGATTTATCAAGAGTTGAGGTGCTACGGACGCAAGGGCTGCAGCAGCGAGAAACTCGATTACCAATGGCACCCCTGGAGCAGCCTCTAGATGTCTAGCACCTGTTAGAGCAAATTCACGGTCGGTGACAACTAACAAGTCAGGAACTATTCCGAGGCCTTTGAGCATGGTGGGTGCACCATTCACCCCGATCAAAAAACGTTCTCGATTCCGCACTTGTTCCCATGGGTAATCCCGCGCGGATGGCCCTGTCGCGACAATACTTATTGGCATTTCCATGGACGGTAGAAGTTCAGCCAGAGACAAGCATTTTACTAAAGAGATTCCATTGCTGGATATGGTAAACCGATGGCCAACCTCAGGTTTAATTGAAATCCCTTTTGCCAAGTACCGCATGTGTTTCAATCGTCGCGGCCAGATCGCGCGCATCGCGATGCGGTTGAGAGGTGCTTGGTTACTACCCAGCGAACGTGCTAGTGAGGTACGCCAGCCGAAACTGTGATTTCGGCCGTCGGCCAGTAGAGTTTCTAGGGGATTCATCTTCGTATAAAAGTATGCCAGTGATCTTGAGCCTTTTCGATCACTCCACTCGGATCATTGAGCGAGTGCAGATCGCTGCGGTAGTGGGTGGCGCGCACGGGATTGAAAAGCCTGTAGGCCATGGCTTTGCGACGAATTTCTGCTAGATCACGTGGTGGAGGGACATTCATGGACTCGGTCGTCTCGGGGAGGAGACATGCTCGTGCTTGATGCCAGAGGCGGTGTGCGAGCCAGTTGCTGGTTTTCGGGGCTCCGAGCCAAGGCTTCGGTGAGCCGATGTAATGAAGGTTGAGATCGAGGTTGCCTTCGCAGAGCGGACGGGTGGAGCCAATAGAGGTTCGGTGATTGATGGACTCAGGAAGAATGAATGATTTTCCGCGACAAAGGAAATTAAAGACCGTCTGATCGTGTCGAAACTTCTGAGTTTCTACCAGATCATGCAATAGCTTCGCGGTGCGGTCTAGCAATGATGATGAATTTCCCGTGCCGGAGGTATCTCCTAACTCTCGGAGGCCTTTTAGGTTCATCCACATGATACCAGCATTGATGTAGGGCAATTGACGTTCTACGGGAGATAGGTCTTTCGCCCATGGGCAATCATTGCCAATGATGTCGATGTGGTCCCGCGCTCCTGCGAGGAGCCATTGGCTTTGTTCGACCTCGGGAGGATGTGCCGCTTCGAGGCCTTTGAAACAAAGCACATCGGCGTCAAGATAGACCATGGTATCAAGGTGCGGAAGCATTTCGGGGAGCATCAACTTCGCATAGGTCATGAGCGATCCTCGAAGTGCTGGCAGCTTCATTAGCCGATTTTGGTCAACCTCGAGAGTTTCAAGAACTGCCCTGATCCCCTTTTTTGTGGCGATGGATTCAACCGTCGCTCGCAGTTGACTGATGGATTCCGGCTGAAGGCCTCCATCAAGAATTCGAATATGATAGTCGTATTTGCCAGATGCTGCACCAACCGCTGATGCAACCGCCACCGCGAGGCCGGGGTAAAATCGTTCATCAGCGTTTGAGACGATGTGGAGAGTGGGGCGTTCAGTCATGGTCTCGGGACGCGGTAATCATTGAGCAAAAGCACCCGTCTTTTTGGCGAACCGCTGAAGAGCCGTCGGGCGAAACTGCCAGGCGCGAGGTACGCGTGGTAGTGGGTGCGGACATTTGCGCGAAGCGTCGAGATCTCGGTAGGGCTCATCGAGAAAACAAGATCCATGACCTCGTGCAGACTCTGCGCGTCATGGAAGGTAAGGCAATTGACTCGGTCTTGCAGGGGCGGGGTAGGGTAGGTGGGATATTGTAGGATGGGGATGCAGCCCGAGGCTAAAGCTTCAATCACGTTGTGGCAGAGTGGCATACCTACACCCGGGCATGCGAGGAAGAAATCTGATTTGGTAAGTGCCTCTAACCAGCGAGTTGGTGGAATCTTGCAATGTTGAGTCTCGCAGTAGACGTATGGATGAAATGAGTTAGAGGCGAGCCATGTCGCAGCATCGTTGGGTTTAAAAATCTGTTCGGGCGGAAGCGAGTTACCAGCGATTTCTAGCATCTCACGTCTTGTAAGCATTCCGTAGGTTTCACGGATGACCTCTTTGTCGTATTTGCCCTCCTCGGTATTTCCTCCGAAAAATAGACGGGCGCTGCGGGATTCTGGCTCTTGTGGCGGAGTAAGCGCAGCAATCCATGGATGAACAAAAAACGGAAACGCAATTTCATCCGCAGCTCGGCAGATACGCCATTCATCATCCAACACCACGATTTTCTTCGCATGTTTTGGTGCTGCGTTGACATCGTCGGTAATGAGGAAAAACGGCTCTTGAAGTTCATCAAGCGAACGGATGACCCCCATGCGTTCGTGCAGCAGCAACGCCTTGAGTGGGCTTGTGGCGAAGGTCGACAAGGTGCGTCGCCGGGCGGTGAAGACTGGAAAATTTCCAGCATCGATGATGTCACGGACGAGCCCGAAATAGTAGCGGCCACCCACTGCATCGATGGAGGGTTTCGAAAAGTCGCAACAGACGATCGGCTCGCCAGTTCGGCGTTCGGTCAACCCACGAGCGAGCATTTGATTGAAGCCTCTTCGGTAGGATGGTAGCACCATGGGCCGAAGCATGCGGACTGCTGCTTCTAATGACTTTCCAATTGGGCGAGTCATCCTTGCGGTCGTTTGTGGATGCCGTCTGCGGTCCAGGTGCTCCGCGACCTGCGGGTGTGCTCGCGAATCGCGAGGTTTTTCTCGATCATTTCAGGTTTCACATAGCCCCGTGAGTGGTCGAGGTGCAGCGTGACGGCTTGGTGTCGGATTCCGCGTCCAAGGATGCCTAGGTTCACGAGGCGTTCACCCATTTCCCGATCTTCACCACCATACTGCATGGCTTCATTGAATCCATTGACTGCAAGGATATCCGATTTCCAGCCAGATGCGTTGTGCCCATTCCAGGTGGCCTTGGTGGGAGTGCATGCGTCCAGTAATGGCGAGAGGTGGGACGGTGAACCGATTCGGAGGCATTTTGAAAATCCGCGAAGTCCGCGTGCACGAAGCCAGCCAAGCTGAAATGCTCGCCTAGTCCGGATGTCATCCGCAGAGATGTCCCTGCTGAGTTTCGCTGGCAGTTTGCAGTAGCCTCCTGACAAGAACTGGCCTTGTCGTGCCTGCCTTGCATGGGATTCCAAAAACTCTGGGTGTGGAATGCAATCTCCGTCTGAAAACACCAAATAATCGGCGGTGGTCTCTAGGATTGCCTTGTTCAAGATCCGGGTTTTCTGAAACCCCTCGTCGGCGTGCCAGATGTGGTGGACTGGAAAATGTGCAGATTGAGAAAAGGTATCGATGACCGCCTTGGTGCGTGCATCCGAGCCATCATCCGCGATGAGCAATTCAAAATCCGTGAAGGTTTGATAAAGATAGCCATGCAGCGCCTTCTCAAGCCAATCGGCCTGATTGTACGTGCTAAGGATCACGGACTGCTTCATTTGTGATTCAAGAAGGAGAAATTCAAGCCGGTGTGGCAAGCGAAACCAGTGGGATGGCTTCACGGCGGGCTGCTCGTGACAAAGGTTTGGTAGCCGCGTAGGTGAGGATATAGTCGACGGGCAAAGCGGCTGCGAGGTCGATTGTGGCGATGGCTCTTTGGAGGGCACGAAGCCCACCGACTGCCGGAACCGTGTGGACGATTTCATTTCCGCTAAGCCACGAAGGTCGCGATTGACCTTCGGCGAGCACGACCTCGTAAATGACATCGCCGTGGACCCATGATTCGGGGAGTTGCCATGACAGTGGTGCTCCTGCTAGCCAGAGCAGGGCGCGGTGGGGCTTGCCTTGGTCGGGGGTTTCTGGGCCGAGCCATTCGCGGATCGTGCGGCGTTTGTTGACGTACACTTTCCAGCGCTCTTGGAACCAGAACACATCGAGCGGGCTCGCGCGCATCGCGACTTCCAGCGCGGCCACGCAATCGGCGGTTTTGAGTGGCGGCTTGACTGGGTGATAACGGACGCTCCATTTGCCGGGCGATTCGGTGATTACGGAAATGGAAAGCACCTCGCTTTTGCTCCGGCGGACCATGAGGCTTGGCAATGGGCTCGCGCGGGTGAGGCGGCCGAAAAACCTCACGAGCTCCCCCTGCCTACCGACGCGTTGGTCAGCCAGGATTCCCACGAGGCCCCCATCTCTCAAAAATCCCGTTACGAGGTGCAGGCTGTCACGCTTGGAAAACAAATGGGTGCCGTCGGTTTGGCGTTGGGCGACCACCCGCGCGTTCATGAGCGGATTGTTGAGTGGCCGGTAAAATGCACCGATCGCGTGGCCCTGCGGAAACACCCGATTCATTCGACTGAGGATTTCCCAGTTGCCCATGTGCGGTGGCAAAAGCACGAGGCCGGGTTCACCTGATAGAGCTTTCTCGATAAGATCTTGGTTTTCTACGGTCAGGATCTCTTCGATCTGTGTGCTAGAGAGTCTTGCGGTATGGGCGGTGGAAAACAAATTCGCAGCGGTGCGCCGGGTGGTCTCACGCGCCATGCGTTGAAGCTCCGCAAGGTTGTATTCCCCGTGAAATGCGATTCGCAGGTTTCTCAAAATCACCCGCCGCCGCTTCGGCATGAAATGCCATGCAACGTCGCCGAGCGCCTCACCGACCTTGAAAACCACTGACCCAGGCAAAAGGCCGAGCACCGATTCCATCGCCGCGTATGCGAGGGCTTCGGCGCGCCATTTCCAGCGGATCGGTTGGTTGATCGTAGACTCGGTGACCACTAGGCGCTGTTTAAGGGTTCTGTGGGCTTGATGCAAGGCCGATGCCGCTGGGCTCGGACTGGCACCGTTTGGAACCTAGCGCCTGACAGATGGAGCTTGAATGTTCGGGTTTTTTGGCCTACCTCGGGGTCGTATGGATCCAATGCACCCTTACCAGCTCCTGCCGCTTTTCACCACCGGCTTGGTGCTGGCCATTTGGCTAATCGGCCTTCATGCGTTGATGCTGGCGAAACCGGCGGCGGCTAAAGGATTTCTTCAGACATTCCCGCGCAACGTCACGATCGGCCAAATTTTATTGGGAATTGGCCTCGGATGGTTTTGGCTCCTCATCGCCCCGACAGGGCTTGGCAAGTTGAGTGCCTTAGCGATGGATCTCGGTGAGTTCAACAATGCCAAGGGCCTTCTCCGCATCTTGGTTCCCGTTTCGGTGGTGCTGGTCAGCGTGAGCATTCGGGATTTTCTGGCGGTTCGCGCCCTCGGAATCCTAGGGCTGATGGTCGCGGCACCTCTGTTGGGCGCGGCCTTCCTTAAGGAGCCATCCTCGCGCTTGCTCGTGCCGATCTTTGCCTACGCGATGCTTACGGCCTCGTTGTTTTGTGTTGGGATGCCCTATTTGTTCCGTGACGCAGTCCAGTGGGTGACGGCTGAGCCGAAACGTTGGACATGGTGCGCGCTCGCTGGCCTCGGGTACGGGGTTGCGACGCTCGTCTGCGCGCTCGCATTCTGGCGTGGCTACTGAGCTCGCCAAGGGGGAATGGTGCACCACGCGGGCATCCGCGCGGCGCGTTGGAGTCTCAAGTTTTTAGTAAACTGGGGCGCCGGAGCTTTCGCTGCTCGTGGAGCCGCCTGTGGCCTTGGTCACCGAGCTCTCAAGGCTTTCACCACCGATCCGCATGTCACGGCCGAGGCCGATCATCGTGTTGCATGAAGTGAGGAGCACGGATGCGGCAGCGATCGAAATCAATAGAGTAACGTTCATCGGCGTTTTTGATAATCCAAATCCCCAGCACTGCAAGCGCATATTATCAAGTTGTCTTAAATTTCATCCATCAGTACCGCATGACGCGCGAGAGGAAGCGTTGGCAGAGCGGGGATTTGGGTGAACCAAACAACTCGTCCGGCGGCGAAAGTTCTTCGATTTTTCCTGCGGCGACGAACGCCACCTGGTTGGCCACCGCGCGCGCAAACCCCATCTCATGGGTGCTGAGAATGATGTCCTGACCCGCCTCAGAAAGCTCCTGAATGAGCTCCAAGACTTCCGCGGTCATCTCGGGATCGAGGGCCGATGTGGGCTCGTCGAGAAACAAAATTTCTGGCGGACGCGCCACCGCACGGGCAATGCCGACACGTTGTTGCTGACCTCCTGAAAGCTGCGATGGCAATTTGTCCGCATGCTCCAGCAGGCTGAAGCGTGCCAATGCCTGCTCGGTCATCGCGGCGGCCTCGGCCGGCGAAAAACCATGAACTTTCTCCAGCGGCAATGCAATGTTCCGCCGTGCCGTGTAATGCGGAAATAAGTTGAACTGCTGAAACAAAAATCCATTTTTTCGCCGATACGCCTGAAGCGCATTCGGGTCTGTTAGAATCGGTTGGCGATTGATGGTGACTTGCCCGCTATCGCCAACGTCCAAGCCGCCTAACACCCGTAACAAGGTGCTTTTCCCGCCACCAGATGGGCCGATGAGGACCAATACCCGCGATGACTCGACCGCCAACGAGAGCGCATCGAGCGCTCGCGTTTTGCCATAACATTTCGTCAGCTCGGTAACCTCAAGTTTCATGACGGAAGCGTTTTTCCAACCAGTGCGACAACCACGCGACGGGAAGTGTTAGAATTAAATAACCCAAGGCAAGCGGCACATAACCTTCCAGTCCGGCGTAAGAACGAGAGATGAAACTTTTGGTGTTATAAAAATACTCCGCCACGCCGATCACGTTGAGCAGCGACGAGTCTTTGATGAGCGAGACAAACAAGCCCGCCATCGCTGGCAGGACACGGCGCAAGGCTTGGGGAAAAATCACATAGCGATAGACTTGGATCGGGCTGAAACCGACGGCTCGCGCGGATTCCCACTGAGTCTTCGGGATGCTTTCCACCCCGCCTCGTAGGATTTCACCGAGATACGCGCCCTCAAATACGGAAAGTAAAAGCACGCCGATGATCAATTTATCATCAAGCCCTTGATCTCCCAGCGTTCGAGAAAACAACGGCGCGAAAATCACGAAATATCCGAACAACAAATGCACCAACAAAGGAGTATCACGCACAAACTCAAGGAAGGCGCGGCAGGTCCAACGCACCACCACGAGTGGGGAACGTTGCCCAAACATGAAGAGCAGCCCAAAGAACGTGCTACCTACCAATGCCATTAAGGAAATCCGCAAGGTCATCCACCACCCACGAAACAGCGTTTCACGGTAATTCCATGCCTTCGACCAATCCGTTTGGTTGCCTAACAACGCGAACAGCATCGTGCATAGCCAGCTGAAGCCAAGCACGAGAGCGATGGCGACGATGGCATTGGCAATCCGGTGGTGGCGTGACATTGCGGAAACTCTATCTGAGAATGAATGGAACTCCCGCGGCTTCGAGAAACTTTTTCTCATCTTTCAGGTAAAGATCGCCAAGTTTGCTAAAGCCATCCTGTTTGCGAAAGTCATCGAGGAACGCATTCACCTGAGAGAGCAACGCTTCGTGGCCTTTGGCAATCCCGATAGCCCACGACTCTTCGACGAATGGTTTCAATAACCCACGCGTCGTGTTTTTGTTCTCTGTCGCGTATTTGTAAATACTCAGTTGATCGTAGATGAAGGCATCCGCCCGCCCTTGCGCGACTTCTAACACACATGCAGTTTGATCTTCGAACACCACGCGCTTGGCATTTGGCAAATGATGGATCGCCCATGTCTCGCCCGTGGTGGCAGCCTTGGCGGTGATCGTCCGGCCTGCTTGATTGAGGTCCTGGATGGATTGGATTGCGGAATTTTTACTCACCAGCAACGCGAGCCCGGTAAACGCATAGGGCTTCGAGAAATCAATCGACTCCCGCCTTTCGTCGGTGGCGGTCATCGACGAGAGGATCAGATCGATGTTGCCGGTTTTCAATGCGGGCACGAGGCCGGAGAAATCCATGGGCACCACTTGCAGCGTGCGTCCGAGATGTGCCGCGAGTGCCTCCGCCAAGCGAACGCTCACACCATCGGGCCGACCCGAAGCGTCTTGCATCTCAAACGGCGGGTAGCTCAGATCCATGCCCACTCGCAAGACTGGAGCTTTGGAGGTAGGTGAAGATTTTTCACTGCAACCCATGGCACCGAGCAAACCTACGGCAAGAACGAGAAAATGGCGGCGATGAAACATGGGGGAATGGTAAACAGAAATCACGCGGGCGGAAGCACGGTTTTGCAATCCCACGGATTCGAGATTGAGGTCGATCATGGATCCAGCAATGCGCGTACGGTTGCAGCGTCGAGGCGGTTCGAAATATCGGCATCGGCTAGAATGCCAGCAGCGAGTTTGCCCTTTTCTTGTTGGAGCTTGTGAATGCGCTCTTCCACGGTGTCTTGGCAGAGCAATTTGTGAACGAAGACCGGTTTGTCTTGGCCGATCCGGTAAGCGCGATCCGTCGCTTGCGCTTCGGCAGCGGGGTTCCACCATGGATCGTAGTGAATGACAGTATCCGCAGCGGTTAGATTGAGGCCGGTGCCTCCCGCCTTAAGCGAAATGAGGAACAAAGGCACCTTGCCGGTTTGAAAGTCCTCGACGAGGTTGCCGCGATTTTTTGAAGCTCCTGTCAGTTTCAGATAGCCGATCTTTTGAGCAATGAGATGCGCCTCGATGAGCTCGAGCATCGTGGTGAATTGTGAAAATAGCAAAATCCGTCGACCGCTCTCGATTAGCACATCTAATAGATCGGTGAGAAAATCGAGTTTTGCCGACTCCAACACCTCGTTTGCGTAGTCCTCTGGGAGCAGGCGGGGATGGCAGCAAATCTGGCGCAGCTTGAGCAGTGCATCGAGGAAGACGATTTGTGATTGTTCGATGCCGCGGGCCGCGATCGCTTGGCGGACGCGTTTGTCCATGGTGGCGCGCACGGTTTCGTAGAGGTCTTTCTGGCCGGTGTTGAGTTCGATGAGATGAACGATCTCGGTCTTCGGCGGGAGTTCTTTGGCGACTTGGTCTTTGGTGCGGCGCAGAATGAGTGGACCGACGCGTTGTTTCAGCAGCGCGTTGCGTTCGGAATCGCCGTCTTTTTCGATGGGGGTGCGGAAGCGTTTGGTGAAGGCGTCTTCAGTGCCAAGGAAGCCTGGGACGAGGAAATTCATGAGACTCCAAAGCTCGCCGAGGTGGTTCTCGATCGGCGTGCCTGATAGACAGAGTCGCTGGCGCGCATCGAGTTTGCACGCGGCTTGCGCCATCTTTGAGCGCGGGTTCTTGATGTATTGAGCTTCGTCGAGCACCACGAGGTGGAAGGGAATTTCCGCGAGCTTATCGATGTCGCGCTGGAGTAGCGCGAACGAGGTGAGGACCAGATCGGCGTGGGGGATCGAGCGAAAGTATTTTTTCCGATCGGGTCCGTTGAGCACGAGCACACGAAGCTCGGGGGTGAATCGAAGTGCTTCAGCGCGCCAGTTTGGGACCACAGAGGTAGGAGCCACCACGAGCACCGGTAGGCCGCGCGAGTGGCCAGATTTTTTCTCCGTGAGAATGTGTGCGAGCGTCTGGAGGGTTTTGCCCAAGCCCATGTCGTCGGCGAGGATCCCGTGAAGCCCGTGGCGGGCGAGAAATTGCATCCAGTGGAAACCGGCGAGTTGATAGTCACGCAAGGTCGCCTGCAATCCGCTTGCTGGCGGGATGGGATCGATGCCTGAGAAGTCTTGAAGCTTTGCCGCAAGCTTCAAGAGGTCGGGCGGAGTGTCGAGTCCGAGGCCGCCCAAGCCCGCGAGGGCAGCGGCATCGAGCGCGTGAAGCCGTGCCCGATCGGGGAATTTCGGATCAATCAGCGCGGCGAGATGATGGAGGATTTTTCGAACCCGTCCGATGGGTAGCCTCAGTGCATCGCCATCGGGCAGCGGGGCATAAACGTGGCCGTTGTCGGGGCGGTCGAGCGTTTCTTGGAGAAAGTCATTTTCTAACAACCCCGCAAGGATCGGCAGCAAATCGTAGCGCTGACCTGCCACATCGAAGCCGACGGAAAGGCCAAACCATCCGCCGTCCTTGGGGTCGAGCGAGCTCTGCCAGTCTGCGGGGTCCGCATCATGGACGCGGTGGCCGACGTCATCCGCAATGGTAACCGTCCACCCGAGGGCTTCGAGACGGCCGACCCATTCGCCGCGGAATTGGTGCCAAAAGGCATCGGTTGGGATGCGGCTGGGGTCGGGAAACCAGCGGTCTGGAGCTTGATCGCGGTGGCCATCGCGCGACTTCAGGTTGAGCATGAATCTCCATGCGGAGTTCGATTGCAGCGATGAAAGCCCGGTGTCGCGAAGCTGTTGGGTAGCAGCACCCTCGGCACCCGCTTGGTGTTGGAGGATGGCGGCTTGGCCATCTGGGCCGGTGATTTCACTCACCCATTCCGGCGCGGTGGCTCGCAACGAACTACGATATTTCCCGTAGATCACCGAGGCTTCCGCAGAGATCAGGAAATCGGTGTCGGGTTGCCCGAGCGATTGAAGCAACAAGCGCGTCGCTCGATCTGCTGGGGCGCGGGTGACATGTAGTGCAAACCGGGGGTCGAAGCGGACTCGCGGTAACTCACGCTTTGGCGCGCGTGGCGGCTCTGCTCGATCGGTTAGCGTCGCAGCGACGGCTTCTGCAACTGTGTTTCCTTGCAGCCTCGACGCATCGCGTTCCTTGGCGGCGCGCATCAACAAAGCCGCCGAGTGATGGCAAAAGCTGCCGATCTCGCATGAGCAAAACGTTTCAAAGTCCCACGCTGCCTCAGTCTTCCAGATATTTACCTCCGTCTCATCTTTGGCGACTAGGCCTAGCAGGTTCCATGAATCGGTGGTGGGCGCTTCGATTCGCAATTCCCGCACCTTGCTGACCAGCGAGTTTGCCGCCACGAGGATTTCATCGTCAAAACGATCCTTCCACCGCGAGTCGCGGAGAAACGACGAGATATCAGCGGCCTCGGTCAATGGTGGCGATTTCTAACGATTCAGCCAGAGCGTCTTGAGTGCCTCGGCGCGGGTGAGCGCGGATTCGAGCGATGATCCGAGGAAGTTGACGTGCCCCATTTTGCGGCGGCCGCGGCCGTGGCGTTTGCCGTAGAGGTGGAGGATCGCCTCGCCGTCTTGGAAGAGCGGCAGCCAATCGGGCGGGGTCGTTTCATCCTGCCAGAAGTCGCCTAACAGATTGAGCATCACCACCGGCGTGAGCAAGCGGGTCGAGCCGAGCGGCAGGCCGATCACCGCGCGCAGTTGCTGTTCGAATTGCGAAGTGACGCAAGCGTCCAAGGTGTGGTGGCCGGAGTTGTGGGGGCGTGGGGCGATCTCGTTGACGAGCAGCGAACCGTCCGGTTTTAGGAAAAATTCGACTCCGAGAATCCCTCGGTAATCGAGCGCTTCTGCGACGCGGCGGGCAATGGCGGCGGCTTCGTTGGCGACGTCCGCGTCGATCCGCGCGGGGACGATTGAAACGTCGAGGATGTGGTGGCGGTGACGATTTTCTGCGGGGTCGTAGGTGACCGTGACGCCGTCTGCGCCGCGTGCGACCATGACCGAAATTTCTTTTTCAAATGGCACCCACGCTTCCAGCACCGCGCGTGGGGCGTCGAAGCTTGCCCAAATTTCCTCGGGATTCTCGCCGCCTTCGAGCTTGATCTGGCCCTTGCCATCGTAGCCAAAATCCGCGGTCTTCAGCACCCCCGGGCCGGCGAGCTCCTGCATGGCGGAGGCAAGGTCGGCCGCGCTGGAAATCAACGCAAACTTGGTGTGGGGAATGCCGTGCGTTTTAAGAAAATTTTTCTCACGCTCGCGGTTCTGGCAGATCGAGATCGCCGCGGGTGATGGATGCAGGGGCGTGAATTGCGCGACCGCTTCGAGCGTCTCGCGCGGGATGTTCTCAAACTCAACGGTCGCCACCGTGATGCGGCTGCAGAACTCTTTAAGGGCCGCTGGATCATCAAAGGGAAGGTCGATCACCTCATCCGCAACCTCGACGGCAGGTGCTTCGAGGCCCCCGGTCCAGATCACGGTCCGCACGCCCATTCGCCGAGCTGCAAGGGCGATCATGCGGCCGAGTTGACCGCCACCGATGACGCCTACGATGCAATGAGGCGCGTGAAGAGGATGTGAGGAAGGCATGAAATCAGTCAATGGGATCGAGCGGAGGCAATGCGGCGGACTTGACGGCATCGTTCTGGTGTTTGCGAAATGCGGCGAGTTTTGCGGCAAGAGTGGCGTCATGATTGGCCAGCATCGCGATGGCGAATAGCGCGGCGTTGGTGGCTCCCGCCTTGCCGATGGCGAAGGTGGCGGTGGGAATTCCGGCAAGCATTTGGACGATGGAAAGCAGGGAATCCACACCTTGAAGCGCCTTCGATTCCACTGGTACGCCGAGCACTGGCAGGTCGGTGATGGCGGCGGTCATGCCCGGCAGGTGAGCGGCCCCCCCAGCACCGGCGATGATGCATTGCAGCCCTCGGCTGCGGGCGTTGCTCGCGTAAGAAACCAACTTATCGGGCGTGCGGTGTGCGCTGACCACCTCGGCTTCCCATGCGACGCCGAAGTCGCGGAGGGTGCGAGCGGCGTGCTCCATCGTCGGCCAATCGGAGGTGCTTCCCATGATGATTCCTACCGTAGGTGCTGCATTCATGCGGCAAGCGTGGCGGACAGAGCGCGGTGCGTCAATACGCAGCTGGCGTTCCAAGGGATTGGCAAGTCATTGAAATCGTGCGAGAATGGATTCATGACGCTCAAGCCGCTTGGTGACTCGGCATGGTTGGTGGAATTTTCCGCGGATTCATCGTTGGCGAAAATCATGGGGCTGGTCGCTGCGTTGGAAAATGACCGACCGCCAGGGGTCCTCGACGTCGTCCCCTCATTTGACTCAGTCGCTGTTCATTTCGGCGAGGCTGACGGGCGAGAAATCCTTGCTTGGATTGAATCGGCGGTGGTTTCTAATCAAGACTTCGATGGGAAGGAGGTTAGAATTCCAGTGGTTTATGGTGGGGAAGACGGGCCGGATCTCACCGACGTGGCGGATCAGGTCGGATTGGCGGAGGATGAGGTGATCCGCTTGCATAGCGAAGCGATTTACACGGTGGCAGCGGTGGGTTTTTCTCCCGGATTTCCCTATCTCACCGGATTGCCCGACTGCCTCAAGGTGCCACGGCGGTCGACGCCACGGCGCGAGGTTCCGGCGGGCTCGGTGGCGGTGGCGGGCGCTCAGGCGGGGATCTATCCCTTCGCTTCACCCGGGGGATGGCAGATTTTAGGCCGGACATCGGTGCGTTTGTTTGACCCGACGGCGGTGCGTCCAGCGCTGCTACGGGCCGGCGACCGAGTGAAGTTTGTGCCGGTCCGCGAGCTCGAATTGCCCGATGGAGTTGAGGCGGCGTTGCCCATTGCGGCTGACCATTGGATCGAGGTGATCCAGCCCGGCGCGTTGACGACGGTGCAGGATTTGGGGCGGCCCGGGCATGAGGCGGCTGGGGTTTCTCCGGGTGGTGCGGTGGATCGCCATGCGTTGAGAGTCGCGAACTTGCTAGTGGGCAATGCCGAGGGTGCCGCCGTTTTGGAAATTTGCATGAGCGGGCCGGTCCTGCGATTTCACGCGGCGACGACCGTGGCATGGGTGGGAGGCAGTGGGAAATCCATGCGCGTGGCTGCCGGCGAAACGCTGGATTTCTCGCGGGTTCGTGGCAGTGTGCGCGCTTACCTCGCGGTGGCGGGTGGACTGCGGGTGCCGATGGTGTTAGGCAGCGCTGCCACCGATGTGCGGGCGGGTTTCGGCGGGCATCATGGACGGGCATTGCGCGCGGGAGATCGGTTGGAAACGGGCAAGGTGGGAAGGATCCCTCAGCCGGGGCATTGGCACGTCGGGCGAGAAGGGCGCGCCAAGCGGGTGCGGCTCCGGGTCTTGACCGGCGTGCAGCATGGGTGGTTTTCCGAGGAGGCACACGCGCGGCTTTTTTCGGAAATCTATCAGCTCACCCACTTGGCAGACCGCATGGGCGCGCGGCTTTCCGGGCCACCGCTCGACTTGAATTTCCCGATCGAAATGGTTTCTCAACCGGTCGCCTGCGGGTCGGTTCAGGTTCCGCCGGATGGTCAACCGATCATCCTGCTGGCGGAGCGTCAGACGATCGGAGGCTATCCGCAGATCGCCCATGTGATTTCCGCGGACCTCCCGAAGCTGGCGCGGGCGTGGCCGGGAACTGCGGTGAGATTTCAGCGGATCTCGCTTGAAGAGGCGCGTGAATTGAAGCGGCGGGAGGCCCAAGATTTTGCATGGTTGCGAACGGGGTTAAATTTGCTAAAATGACACCATGCGTGCCATCGATCTGAATGCGGACTTGGGTGAAGGAGGTGCGGATGATCTCGCCCTTCTTGGCTTGATCAGCTCTGCGAACATCGCGTGCGGCGGCCATGCAGGCGACGAGCAAAGCATGCGAGAGGCCATTCAAGCGGCCTTGGCTGCGGGCGTCTCGATCGGCGCACATCCAAGCTACGAGGACCGCGAATACTTCGGCCGCCGGGCGATTGTGATCCCGCTCCATGAGGTCAGCGATTCGGTTTTTCGTCAGGTCGAGCGGATCGCTACGTTGGCGGAAAAACTGGGCGGTCGGCTGCACCACGTGAAACCCCACGGCTCGCTCTACAATCAAGCGGACCGCGATGAAATGCTGGCCAACGCGGTGGTCGAGGGCATCGTCCGCGTTTCTCGGGAGTTGATTCTTTTCGCCCCACCTGCCGGCAAACTCGCGGAGGCGGGCCGCGTGGCGGGTCTCGTGGTCTGCGCTGAGGGATTTGCCGACCGCCGTTACCTAGAAAACGGATCGCTGATGCCGCGCGCCGAACCGGGTGCGGTCATTTCGAATGTCGAAGAGGCGTTGTCACAGGCACAGGCCCTGATTTCAAGCGGCACCATCGAGACCGTTTGCGTCCATGGCGACGGGCCCACCGCCGTCCAGATGCTCCAAACCCTGCGTGCTGCCTTCGAGGCAGATCACTTAATGATTCGCTGCAAGCCGGGGAATTGAGGCGAGCAAACGCTTGGTGTAATCCGCCTGCGGCTCGTGAAATACCGCCCCCGCCGCGCCCGATTCGACGATTTTCCCTTGATACATCACCGCGATTCGGTCGGCGATGTAGTGGACCACCCCGAGGTCGTGTGAAATGAAAATCATGGTCAGCCCGAGCTCCTTTTGCAGCGAGGTGATGAGGTTGAGAATCTGCGATTGGATCGAAACATCGAGCGCGGAAACCGGCTCGTCGGCAATGATCAACTTCGGCTCGGGCGCGAGCGCTCGGGCGATGGCGATGCGCTGCCGCTGACCACCGGAAAACTCATGCGGGTATTTCCGCATCACGCGGGCGTCGAGCCCGACCGTGGCCATCAAGGTTTCGACCCGTTCGAACAACGCGTCGCCCTTGAGTCCCGGGCGGCGTTGGCGGACCGCCTCAGCGAGCGTGGAAAAAATGGTCATCCGCGGATTCAGCGACGCATAGGGGTCTTGGAACACCATCTGGAAATCCAATCGACGCTGCCGCACCTCGGCCGCCGAGAGAGCGGATAGGTTTTCGCCATCCAGCGTTACCGAGCCAGAGGTCGAGGGAATCAATTGCATGATCGTCCGCGAGAGCGTGGACTTCCCGCAGCCAGACTCACCCACGAGCCCAAGGATTTCGCCCTTTTCGAGTTCCAGATCCACCCCGTCCACCGCGCGGACCAAGTGACGCCCCGGTGAAAAAACCGACCCCGTCTTCTGGCTGAAATGCGTGTGAAGATTTTTGATTTCCAAGTAGGCCACAGCCGTGAAAATGCACGATCCCAGAGCGATCGCACGCGAATTCCTGCTTCCGCGACCGATTTATCTCATCCGCTGGATGACGATTCTGGGAATGTGAATGAGATCTTCAAACAGGACCCCTATGTCAGGAGATTGCGTAGTGCCTCGGTGATCTCGTCGCGGGATCGGATGCCGGTGGCTCCGCCGTGGGCTGCGGGGACTTGCGCGTGAATCGCGATCACCGCCTCCACGGTGGGGTACCAGAGCGCGGCACTCATGACAGGCGCTTGAAAAGCTCGCTGTTGTTGGCAATGAGGCGTGCCGCCGCATCAGTCGCAGCGGATGCGCTGATCTCTTGAGGGTTTAGGGGGGCAATGGTGATCGTGCCGCCGGGGTGGACCTCCACGTTGACTTCGTCGCCGGGTTTCATACGCGCCAACTGGAGCAGGGTGGAGTCCAATATGATGCCGTGGGAATTGCCGATCTTGGTAATGGTCTTCGTCATGTTGTTACAATGTTTTACAAATGGGGGGCTGTTAAAGCGGAAAGCATGGCGGTGGACGGAACGGAGTAGAGAGTAACACAAAGCCCACCATGGGGAATCCTCCTTGCAAATCATGCATCATCATGTTGTTTTTGCAGGGTGATCGCGCGCCGGGCATTTTCCAAGCTGAATGAATTATTGGGGCGTTTTCCCGCCGTGGTGTTGCTGGGGCCGCGGCAGGTGGGGAAGACGACTTTGGCCAAGCAATGTGCGGCGGAGCGGGAGGGAATCTACCTGGATTTGGAGAGCCAGCGGGATCTGAGCAAGCTTTCGGATCCGGAGGACTACTTGTCCCAGCGCGAGGACAAGCTGGTGATTCTGGATGAAATCCAGCGGGTGCCGGAGTTGTTTCTATCGCTGCGGGGATTGATCGATGAAGGTCGGAGCAGGGGCTTGCGCGAGGGGCGGTTTTTGTTGCTGGGCTCCGCCTCGCTGGAGCTGATCCAGCAGAGCAGCGAGACGCTGGCGGGACGGATCGCGTATCTGGAAATGCAGCCATTGGATGCATTGGAAGTGGGGCGCGAGGCGCTGCCAAAGCTATGGTGGCGGGGCGGCTTCCCGGACAGTTTTCTGGCGGCGAGCGACGCGGCGAGTTCGGAATACAGGGATTTTCTGATCCGTTCCTATCTGGAGCGCGAGATGCCGCTGCACGGGGTGCGCTTGGCGGCGGGCAAGCTGCGGAATTTGTGGACGATGCTTGCCCACGCCCAGGGCGGACTGGCAAACGCGGCGGTGCTCTCGCGCAGTCTGGAAGTGGATGTGCGCACGGTGCAGGCACAGTTGGATTTGCTGGAAAACCTCTTTTTCCTGCGGCGGCTGCGGCCATGGCACCGGAATACCGGCAAGCGGATGGTCAAATCCCCGCGACTGTATATCCGGGATTCCGGACTGGTGCATGAGTTGTTGGGAATCGGCAGTGCCGAAGCACTGGCCGGGCACCCGGTGGTGGGCGCGAGTTGGGAGGGATTTGTGATCGAGAACCTGCTGGCCTGCGCGCCGCCACGCACGGAGGCATCGTTTTACCGCACCGCCAGCGGCGCGGAGGTGGACTTGGTGCTGACCTTCCGCGATGGCAAGAGCTGGGCGGTGGAGATCAAACGCGGCCTCTCCCCGGTCTTGAGCCCAGGGTTTTTCACCGCTCTGGACGATCTCAAACCGGACAAAGCCTTCGTCGTCTATGGCGGCGACGACCGTTACCGCCTCAAACCGGAGGTCGAGGCAATCTCGTTGCTCGACTTGCAGCGCGAGCTGTTAGCTGGGTGAGAGTCGATTTCCTGAACGCAGACTCCTGCCCAGTTTGTCTGGGACTGGGAATGTTCCGAACGACAATTGATTTTAAGGCTGGATATCGCTCATAAATTGGCTATTTTTGCGGAATAATACCATTTAGCTTAATAAAATAGGCATATGGTTTTCTTCGAATCGTTTAGTTCGGAGCGCAGGTAGCTGTTCAAAAACAAAGACAGGACTCGGTTGGTATCTTCCCAGTATTTACGC
>Ga0164294_10000797_pt1 | contig 29936 bp, 27 predicted proteins | sample GEODES005metaG_FD_111479 | JGI IMG/M metagenome (GOLD analysis project Ga0164294, IMG submission 111479) | Oligotrophic lake water microbial communities from Sparkling Lake, Wisconsin, USA - GEODES005 metaG | ecosystem: Environmental > Aquatic > Freshwater > Lake | place: USA: Sparkling Lake...
AGGTCGCGATGGCCTCGTGCCACCGCGATAGCCCACGATTTGAACCAGACACGACACCTCACTTTCAACCCTTAATCCGACCTAGAGGTGGCTGGCTAGCACCAGTCGCAGCCATAAGGTCTATGCAAGAAAAAGGATTCCGTCTACTCACCGAAATACATCCCTAGGCTTAGGATTTGGATTCAGCGTTACACACTCCACAAGACATATCGAACAACGTATTTGCCTCTGCTCTAATTATTATGTTACTATCCGAGATGATACAAAGGCTTCGTGAAGTCCAAGCTGAGCACGGAGACATCCGAGTCACTTGCACGGTGATTGATTCTACACATAAGGATTCTCACTGGGGAGAGGAGTTAATCGCAATCGACTTGAACGACGAAAACAAGGAAGATTTATACTGCGATATTTTCATGGCGGCCCGCGATGAAACGCAAGAGCAACAAAAGCAAATAAAAGAAGCATAACAAGCCGCGTCATGACAACTACTACCAGCCGCCCTGTTGCGATGATTTCCCGTAACTACAACCCTAACCCCGTGATCGACGTGTGCCGCCGCTGGTAGTGGTGCATGCGCTGATCGTTCTTCAAAGAAATACTCCATGGCAACAGCCTACATTGAAACCACAATTCCCAGTTATTACACGTCGCGGCCTGCACGGGATGTTGTTCAGTTGACGCGTCAGACCCATACCAAGATATGGTGGGACGGTGGTTGTTCAGGCTTCGAGCTGTTCACATCGCAGGAGACAATTAATGAAACCTCGCGTGGGGACACCGATGCAGCTGCGAAGCGCCTCGAACTTCTGAGTATCGTTTCGGTGCTAGAGATCACCTCACGCGTCGAGGAATTGACCAAGAGACTCCTCTCTGCTGGACTGGTTCCCGCGAACGTGGCATCCGATGCGATTCACATAGCGACAGCAAGCGTCCATGGAATGGACTTCCTCGTAACTTGGAACTTTAAGCACATCGCCAATCCCCATATTCAAGCTGCACTCCGCGAAGAAGTCGCTTCCTTTGGCGAGCGTTTACCTGTACTATGCACCCCAGAAGAACTATTAAGAGATGAAGAGAATTGAGCAACTTATTCAGCAGGCAGATCCGGTGATTCGAGAAGTTTGGCGGACAAAGCGGGAGATTATGACCGAGCACGGCGGTAGTCTCGACTCTCTTTTCGTAGAACTTCGGAGTCGCCAAGCTCAGAATCCACGGCTAGTCAAATCGAAGACGAGAGAACAAAACGGTGGTGGCAACGGTGGGTAACGTCCCTCTTTCGGTTCGCTCTGGAACCTCTTTTCCACCGTTCCACACCGTAGACGCTGTGCCAGAAATTCCGACTGAAAATCTGAACAGAAGAAGGCAGCGTTCATTCGTGAGCACGTTAACCCAGATTCGAGAATCTGTCCTCGGCCTTTCCATGCCTGAGAGGGCTGAATTGGCCGTTCTCCTTCTTGGAAGTCTTGATGAAGCCCACTATTGGATCCGCGATGAGGAGGTTACGAATCGATCGGCCGAGTTGGACTCGGGAGCGGTGGTTGGCGTCACCAAGGAAGAGTTTAAGAGGCTCTGCGAAGGCTGAGCGGTAGCGAGGACTGCGACTGCGCCGTTTGGTTGAACAAGGCCGGAGCCACTCGCCAATTCACGAAGACGCTAACCACCAACGCCGCACCATGCACCCTTCCATCGTTGTGCCCATCAGCATGATAGTCGTCGGGCTCGTTGGCATCGGTCTTTCGATTCCGATGCTCCTGAACAAGATTCCACGCAATCAGGTTTACGGACTCAGGACGAGACTCACGCTTTCATCCGATGAGATATGGTATCCGGCGAACCGCTTTGCCGCCAAGCTCCTGATCGCTTGGGGAATCGTTAATGTGTTGATTGCGATTCCAGCCCTTGGGATGCTTCCCCTTTCTGATACAGCTCAGCTCATTCTATGTATTCCGCCATTGAGCATTGTAGCTATTTGTTTGTTTGGGGTACGCTGGGTCAACCAGAAATACGGTCGTGACACATCCGAATGACCAGCCCACGATTCACCAACGAGGCTGAACCAAACGGATGAAGGCAATGACTCGTGTGGCATCTGTCGTGTCAGCGACGCTTCCCGCTCGCCGTCGCCTGATCCGAAACGTTAGGCAAAAAAATTGAAACCCAAATCGATGAAAACCACACTATTCACACTCGCAACTCTAGTAACCGCCACACTTGGAGCGTTCGCGGATGAAGCCCCCAAGAATGAAGCTCGCATTCTTGGGACACTTCTTGAAGCCACTCAGAATAACGATCTCCAAAAGTTTGAATCGGTCTGTGATGAGACGGTGAAGACCGCGATGACTGAAGAGAAGCTCACGCAGGTTTCAGGGCAGATTTCTCCGTTAATGAAGGACGGCTACAAGAAGGATTACATGGGTGTTCTGAATCGAGGAGCAGTAAAGACCTACTACTGGAAGATTGATTTTGAGCGGGAGGGAGTTCCCGAGATGCTTGCCGAGTTGTCGATTAAGGATGGTGAAGTAGCCGGATTTTTCATTCGCTGATCCCCGAATTCGAAGAAGCCGAATAAGTCGTGACGCACTAACCGGCCATGAGCTTTTCAATTTCCTCTCAATCGCGCCGGTGGGTGCGCCTTTGTTAGCACAACTTCCCCCGCAAGTTGAACCATACATTGCGCCTCTGGGGGAGTTCCGGCCGCTCAGTAGCGTGGCACGGCAGGATCGATGAAGCGTGACCAGGCGTCGATCCCGCCCGCCATGGAAAATGTATTTTCGATCCCACGCGACCGGAGGATCATTGCTGCGCGGAGTGAGCGCATCCCGTGGTGGCAGTAAACGACCACTCCTCGGGTTGCATCGCGGCACCGCTCGGGCCCGGTGCTGGGAAAATCACCGAGCGGAATCCATTCATTGCCCTGGATCTGGCAGATGGCCAATTCGTCGGCCTCGCGGCAATCGATGAGCATCGGTCGCTGGTCACTCGGGAGATGGACCCATGCCGCCACCGCCGTGGGGCTGATTTCTAAAGTGGCCGCAGCGTCGGGGATGAGTGAATTTTCTACGCTCACTCGATGATTACTGGCGTGCCGAGTTCGACGTTTTCAAAGAACTTGGTCGACATTGAGTGCGGCATCCGGATGCAGCCGTGGGATGCCGCGTAGCCGGGCAGGTAGCCGGTGTGCATGCCGATGCCACCGCTGGTGATGCGCATGAAGTTCGGCATGGGCGCGTTGTAGAAGACTTCGCCCGGAGGGATCTTGTCAGTGCGGATGTCTACGTCGTCATTGGTCGTCAGGCCAGTCGCCTTGCTCTTGAAAACGCCGTAGATGGATGAGACGTGATTCTTGCTTTTTTGGCCGATTTTATACTTTCCTGCTGGGGTCCCGTGGTCTTCGTTGCCGCTGGAAATTCTCGAAATTCCGACAAGCACTCCCCCTTTGTAGAAAAATGCTTTCTGTTGGCCACGGTTGATCCGGATCAGTGGGCTGCCGCTCACACCGTCGCCATCCCAGTAGGAGACGTCGTCGTGGATGGCTGGAGGCGGATGATGTGGTCCGCCCGACATGGGTTGATGGATGGGCCCTCCGATGCCCTTGAGGTAGTCCGACTGCCCGGGGACGGGAGGGGCGCACGAGGAGAGGCAGATCGCGAGGAGTGCAAAAAGCGGGACTGAGAGGCGGTAAATTGATTTCACTTTCGGAGAGGACGTTGCATGCATCACGGCGGGAGGTCAAGTGAAGCTCCCGCAGTTTCTGTGGGATAAACTCAGCTGGTGCCTCGGCGCAGACGATAGTCGCGGGGCGAAAACCCGGTCATTTTATGGAATTGGCGGGTGAAATAGTTGCTGTCGTTGAATCCGACGTCGAAGGCGATCTCGGTGACGCGGCGTTCGGTATGGCGGAGCAGGCTGCAGGCGCGGTTGATCCGCTGCTCGATGACCCACGCGAGTGGAGAGGTCCCAGTGGCGGAGTGGAAAACTCGCAAAAAACTGCGGGGTGACATGTGGGCGGTCTTGGCCAATTCCTCCAGATTGACCGCTCGGTGGATGTTGCGCTCGAGGTGGGATAGTGCCTCGCCGATCCGCAGAAGCGCTTTCACATCAGGAGATGGGCTGCGGCCATAGCACCGCGAAAGTAGCCCGACCATTTGCATGAATGAGGCCATGGCCATGAACCCGAATCCGGACTCACGCGTCTTCAACTCGACCTCCAAACGCTCTGCTACCTCGATGACTTGAGCCAGCTCTTTGGCATTCAAATGCAGACGTCCTTTGCTGACTTGGCGTTTTTTCCACGAGGGTTCTAGCGTAAAAAGCGCGTGATACCCGGCTACGGATGGCAGGTCGAGCAGCGCCATTTTCAGCTGGTTGGGCTGGTAGAGGATGTTGAAGAGCCTCAGATCCACCAGATCGCGGTACTCATGTTCCCGTGTGCCAGCGATGACGAAGACGTCACCGGCGGTGAGCTCCCAAGAATCCTGCCCCGTCACGTGCAAACACTTGCCACCCGTCACGATCACCAACTCGGCAAACTCGTGCGAATGGGGCCCGAAAAGCTCCTGCGGCTCCCTGCGTTCAACGCTGATCGGGAAGCCGTCTGGGTGAAACCATTCGTTGATTTTTAAAATGCGTTTCATCTGGCGGGATGGTGCTATTTTTTGGCAAGACTGTGGAGGTTTTTCTTTGAATTTCTGAGCATGCTCACAGCTCTTTACTCGTTCGAAACCCATGGTCATGGCCAAATCCACCAAATCCATCGTCTGGTCTCACCAGCTTGCACAATCCCAATACGCTGAACTCGGCGTGACCGGCAACTGCGTTGGTTTGATCCTGTTCGTTGCGCTTTCGCCAGGAGCACTCACAAAAACGCTGGCAGTCCACTGCGCCTGCAAGCAGTCTTCCGCCGACCTTTCCCTCAATCCAATTAATTTAATCAATTTAACTTATTATTCTAATGAATTTCTTACGAAACTGTATTCCAACGTTTTTTTTAGTCGGTTCGATGGTTTTAGAGGCATCGCCGACTGGGCTTCCAGTCGTTGCGGAAAAAAGTCCGCTGGCCTCGTTTATTGTTCAGCCGAAGCGCATTGTTTGGGCCTCGGACAAGGGGGTGGTGAATTCGGAGAATCTGCTGCGACCGCAGAATGGGCAGGCGACCTTGTCTGATCCGCATCCGCCGCTTAAGCTTCTTCCTGGTGGGTCGATCGTCCTCGACTTCGGGGTGGAAATCGCGGGGTCGGTCGAGTTGTTCACCACGATGGCACAGCCCAAGGGGGTTTCGGTTCGGGTGAGATTGGGCGAGTCGGTTTCCGAGGCGATGGCAGAACTCGACGACCGTGGTGCCCAGAACGACCATGCGGTGCGTGACCGGTTGGTGATGCTGCCGTGGCTTGGCAAGACCACGATCGGCCCGAGTGGATTTCGCTTTGTCCGCATCGATAACGTGGACCCCAAGCAGACGGTCGAGATCAGCCAGGCGCGAGCGTTGCTGACGATTCGCGACGTGCCGTATGTGGGTTCGTTCACCTGCTCGGATGAACGATTGAGCCAAGTTTGGAAGACGGGCGCTTACACAGTCCATCTCAACATGCAGGACTACTTGTGGGATGGGATCAAGCGTGACCGGTTGGTCTGGATCGGTGACATGCATCCTGAGATGAGTGTGATCAATTGCGTATTTGGTGATAACGAAGTGGTGCCGAAGAGTCTCGATCTGAGTCGTGAAGTAACCCCAGTTACCGAATGGATGAATGGGATAAGCTCATACTCGATGTGGTGGATTTTGATTCACGAGGAGTGGTACATGCACCATGGAAATCTGGCCTATCTGAAGCAGCAACAACCATACCTGACACAATTGCTCAAGCGCTTGATGACCTATGTCGGCGAGGATGGGCGCGAAAAACTCGATGGCATGCGTTTTCTTGATTGGCCAACTTACAGCGATAAGACCGCGGTGCATGAGGGTCTGCAAGCGATGATGACGCTGACGATGGAGAGCGGCGCAAGGATTTGTGAGGTCTTGAATGATCCTGAGACCGCGCGGCTTTGCCTAGATGCGGCGTCTCGGTTGAAGACCCACACGCCCGAGCCAAGTGGACGCAAATCCCCTGCGGCACTGCTCTCCATCGCCGGGTTTCGCGAGGCTTCTGAAGTTTCTTCCAAGGTGCTCAAGAAAGATGGGACGAAGGATCTAGGGACATTTTACGGGTTTTATGTTCTCAATGCGCTCGCGAAGTCCGGGGATTTCGATACGGGAATGGATTTCATCAGTCGTTATTGGGGTGGCATGCTGGACGTTGGAGCGACCACTTTTTGGGAGGATTTTGATCTCGCCTGGACCGAGAATGCGGGGCGCATCGATGAGCTGGTACCAGCGGGCAAAAAAGATCTTCATGGGGACTTCGGAGCCTTTTGCTATGTTGGATTCCGTCATAGTTTTTGTCACGGCTGGGCGGGTGGGCCGACCGCGTGGTTGAGCAAGAATGTTTTGGGCATCGCTCCGGTAACTCCTGGCTTCGGCAAGGTGAGAATCGCTCCGCATCTTGGCCACTTGAAATGGGCTGAGGGAACGTACCCCACTCCGCATGGGCCGATCCATGTCCGCCATGAGAAACAGGCGGATGGAAGCGTGAAATCAGCAGTTACTCTTCCCGCTGGCGTCGAGCGCGTCGACTGATTTCGATCTGCTTGCAATTTTTCGCAGATTTTCCTTACTATTTTGTTTCCGTGAAACCGAATCAACCACCTGTCATCTCAACGAATTCAGACCTTGAGATCAAGGACGCTCAGCTGATTTTTAATCGAGTTTGGAAAGGCTTAGAAAAGTCACTCGGACGAGAGAATCTGCATTTTCCCAAGGAGTTGATCCTGCTAGGCGGGGCACCAGGCTCGGGTAAGGGCACGAACACGGCGTTCATTTGCTCAGTGCGGAGTATCACCGCTCCACCGATCGTGATCAGTGAGCTGTTAGACTCGCCAGAGGCGAAGAAGATCAAAGCGGATGGTGGAATGGTGGGCGACGAGGAAGTGCTCCGGCTCTTGCTGCATGAGCTTCTCAAACCGGAGTTTCGCGACAGTGCGGTGCTTGATGGATTTCCCCGCACGACCGTTCAGGTCGAGTGCCTCAAGATGTTTTACGATCAGATGATCCGCCTACGCCGCGAGTTCTCAAATACGCCGCTGGCAGTTCAGTTTAGACAGCCTACGTTCCACATCATGGTGCTCTTCGTGGACGAGGCGGAGAGCATTGCGCGTCAGCTCAAGCGTGGCCGCGAGGCGGTGGTTCGCAATGCGGAGATTCGGCAATCTGGCATTGGGGAGTTTGAAGAAGAGCGAAATACCGACTTTTCTCCCGAGCTGGCCCGCAATCGCTACCGAACGTTTAAGGAAAAAACCTATGATGCGCTTGTTTCGCTTCGCGAGATTTTTCATTACCATTTCATCAATGCTCAGGCACCGATCGAGGTGGTCCAGCAGAACATCATCAACGAGCTTGAGTATCAAAGTTCACTTGAGCTTGAGCCGCTTACCTACGACACGCTGCGCCACATCCCGCTAGCAGATGAGATCGTCCAGCAGGCACGGCAGGAGCTGGTGCATCGCCTCGATGGCTACCAGTTTGCACATGCGCAGTTATTGCAAGCGGTCGTTGACTTTATCCAAGGAAAGATGATGCCCATCATCAAGCGCTATGCGGTGAGCGGTCGGGCGATGATTAACACGGAGGATGCGCTTTTCAACGATCCGTTGGCTATTGCGATTCTAATTGATGTTTTCTCCGAGCGAGGCTTTCGTGCGAGTGTGGACATCCATCGGCAGGAAATTCCAGAGCGCTTTGATCTCACCACGGGCAAGATTGAGACGCGTGAAAAGCGGATTTACCGGATGATGATCTTGTTCAATGGATCAAAGATCCGGAGAGGCTAATCTGGGAGATCGGCCCAAGATTACCTGTTAGAATCGACGACTGAAGTCGGAAACTTGTTCGCGTTGTGAGGCAGGTGGTACCTTGGTACTCGCGAAGGTGATCACTGCGCCGACTCCAGCCGCATGGTTACCACCGAGGCGGGTTTCGACTTGATGCACGGGGAAGAAATGGCGGGCAGTCAATCGGCGCCAAGCCACGAGCAACGCGATGATGACGAGTGTGACAAATGCGGCTGCAGCTGGGATCATAAGCTGCATGACGACCTCTTGGAGCTTCGCGAATCCAGCCGCTTTCGCAGCGGATTTGCTGAGGGCGGGATTGAGGTTGGCGTGCGGTACTTTATCGTTTTTGGCTGACTTGCCAGAAATCATTTGTTCCATCCAGTAGATGCGAATCGATACTTGGACGAGGAACTGCTCGGTTTGCTCGGACACATTGGATTTGCGGTTTGCCTGCATCACAGCACTCTCAAGAATCCGGCGTTGTTCTGTCTGCGGGATGGTGTTCGCGATGGACGGGCTGAGGAGGAGCGTCGACCGCTGAACTGAGTTCGGATAGTAAAAAACGATCACCGCAGGGCGCCCATTGGAGAAAAACCTTCCAATTATTTCATCTAACTTGACCCCTGCGGGAATTTCCTGATCTGCACCGATGACGAATACGAATAGGTCGATGGCAGAGTCGCTGGCATGATAGTTCAGAAACGCGAGCCGATCGCGGAAGTCTGATGGGCTTAGCAATTTTTGCGGATCGATGAGATAGGACTCCGGTCGCTTGCCGAAATAAGCAGGGATGAACTTTTCTGGGATGGGGATGAATGGGCTAACGATTTCGCCGGATGGAGGAGGCGATTCCGCGGGCGATGGGTTTGCGCTGGCAGGCGTGGGGCTTGCCGCTAAAAGCGTCACACTGATCACGGCGAGGGCGGTGGTGAAGTGGGCAAGGAACTTCATGAGGTGGCCTCCTCAGTTGTCGGTGGCTCAGCGATGGTTTGATCGAGTGCTCGAACTCCTTTGCCAAGATCTTCGGCAGGATGGGGTGTCAATGGCTTAGGGTTCTGGGGCTTTGAGTCGCGCCGCGCTTTCTTGAACTTCTTGCGGAGGATCACTTCGAGGTGGTTGAGTGCCTTAAGAAATCCATCGGCATATCTTCCATCAAGCCAGTAGGGATGGGCGCGAGATAGACACTCGAAAATGTCTTGGGTACAGAGAAATGGATCCAGCAGGTAGCCAAACACCATGGTTGCGGCTTTTGATTCGGGATCGATGGTTACCAGAATGCCGGCGTCATTCGCCATACCTGATGGTGCGTCTTCGTAAACCGCGCGATTGAGAAGCCAAAAGCTGAATGGCCGGATGTTGGCAGCATCCCCGAGAGAACCCGTGTAAAGGGCTACAAAAATCTGAGGAAATCGGCGGGTGATTTTTTCCATGGCCGCTTCGACGCTCTGGCGATCACGGCGACGAAGAATGCCAGCGCTATCGGTGAGGCAGCGAATTTGCACTGGATCGATTCCAAACTGCGCATCGGCGTCAGCGATCGAAAACCCACAGTGCGGGCAAGACTCCGCTGCTCGGTGGATTCGTTGGACACAGCGCGGACAGTTCATGGACAATACAACTGACCATTCACTACGGATACAAACTTAGTTCGTCAAAGCGAATCATTCTGGAATCCGTAATAGGCGCACGACCGGCGCTGCCGCCATTAGACACCCGAAGTGGGTGCATCGTGTGGTGCTACAAATTCGAGTGAATTTTCAAGGTTCCTATTTCCCTGAACTGTGGATAAGCTGGCAGGGGTCACGATTTCGAGTCCATTGCGGTCCGATTTCATCCATCATCATTCAGAATCATGAAACCACCAACCATGAACAACGTCGTCGATCTGCCGCGCCCGGTGTTGAACGTCTCGCCCAAATTACTCTTGTATGCTGGGATCGCAGTCCTTCTGCTGACCGGCGTGTTTTCCAGTTACTACACGGTCAGCTCTGATTCGGAAGCGGTGGTCCAGCGGTTCGGGAAATTCCAATTCCTCGCCAAGCCTGGTTTGCACTTTAAACTGCCTTACGGCGTTGACACGGCAACGATCGTGCCCGTCCGGCGGCAGTTGAAGCTGGAGTTTGGATTCGGAACCCCTAACTCCACCAACCGAGACCAATCGGGCGATGAGCCCGAACTCGAGCGGGACATGGTCACGGGTGATCTAAATGCCGCTCAGGTCGAGTGGATCGTGCAGTACAGCATTTCGTCGCCAGAAAAATACCTTTTCCAAGTCCGCAGCCCTGGGGCAACCCTCCGAGACCTCACGGAAAGTGTGATGTGCGAAGTCATTGGTGATCGCACCGTGGACGAGGTTCTTACGATCGGCCGAACCGAAATCGCTCAGGAGGCGCTCAAGCGTCTTAAGTCGGTTTTGCTGGGGTTGGACATGGGGATCACTGCCGAACAAATCCAGCTCAAAAATGTGCATCCTCCAGCGCCGGTACAGCGCTCGTTTGATGAAGTCAATCGCGCTCAACAAGAGCGAGAGCAATTGATTAACGAGGCAAATGGTGACTACAACCGAGTGATTCCCAAGGCCCGGGGGCTTGCGGACCAAAGAATTTCTGGTGCTGAGGGATTTGCCGTCCAGCGTATCAATGAAGCCCAAGGAGATGTAGCTCGCTTCAAGGAGCTTCTCCTTCAATACGACAAGGCACCAGCGATCACCAAACAACGACTCTATCTGGAAACCATGAACGAGGTGCTCCCCAAGCTTGGGCCCAAGATCGTGATCGACGAGGATGCCAAGCAGTTTCTTCCCCTCTTAAATCTCAAGTGATCGATCTCTTTTTTTAAGCTATGAAAACTATCATTATTCTTTTCCTCACCGCCATCGGCATCATTGTCGTTTCGAGCATGGCCTACACCGTGGATCAAACCGAGCAGGTGTTCATCACCGAGTTTGGCAAGCCGGTTGGCAAAGCGATCAACTCGGATCCCGCCAAAAATGAGGCCGGACTCCATTGGAAACTACCATTCATCCAGCAGGTGAATCGCATCGAAAAACGGATCCTCTCTTGGGACGGTCCTGCCAGTGAAATGACGACGCGGGACAAGCTCTACGTGACCGTGGACAACTTCGCCCGCTGGCGGATCTCAGATCCACAAGTTTATTTCACCAAGCTACGCGACGAACGCAGCGCCCTTTCCCGCTTGGACGACATCATCGGCAGCGAAACGCTGAGCGTGATCGCCTCGCACGATTTGATCGAGGTGATCCGTAGCGATAAGGACCGAAAACCTGCCCGCGATGAGGCACTCACGGCTGCCAACTCGAATCTTGGACTTCTCCCACCGATCCGGTACGGCAGAAGCGTGTTGGATCAGCAGATCCTTGCGGCCGCGCAGCCAATTGTGAAGGCGTGGGGAATCGAGTTGCTCGATGTTCGGTTCAAGCGGATCAACTACAAGTCTGGGGTGATCGATAAAATTTATGCCCGCATGGCCTCGGAACGTAACCAGATCGCCGATCGGTTTCGCTCCGAAGGCGCAGGCGAGGCAGCCAAAATCATCGGCCGCAAGGAGCGTGACTTGCTTTCGATTCAATCGGAGGCCTACCGCAAAGAGCAGGAGGTCAAGGGCAAGGCTGATGCCGAAGCCACCGGAATTTACGCAGCTGCCTACAATTCCAGCCCGTCCGCTGCAGATTTCTACCAGTTCGTGAAGACGCTCGACACCTATCAGAAAACGTTAGGCAAGGATACGACTACGATTTTCACGTCGAACAGTGACCTGTTCCGCCTGTTCAAACACATTGAAGCGCCAAAGGCTCCCTGAGCGGATCGCGGTTACATGCCGAATAGTGGATTTAGGATGGACGGGTGCACCAAGCTAGCGTGCAATGTGCTGGTCTTGGTTCTGAAAATGATTTCGCCCTCGCAAGCATGAAAAAAATTTGGTTTGTCCTAGTTCTGTTAGTAGTCCTGCTCGCAGGGTCCGCATGGTATCTAATGGCGCCTCGCCAGGATTCGGCAGCCGATAAGGTGGCGGCGATCGCTTGGAAAGAAACGCCGCCCAATCGCGTTGTAACTGATCCTGTCGCTGTATTCAGGCGCGCATTTTGGCGGTCGCCGACTGCGGCAGACCAGATCGTCCACGCAGAGCGTCACGAGTGGAGCGATGCCGAAGGGGTCACCAAATGGCAGTGGTTTATCGAAGTGAAGGCGTCGCCGGAACTGCTCAAGTATTTGCGCGAAGACAATGCCTTCGGCCTGATGGCGTCGAAGTTGGGGAAGGTTTCCAGTGAAAAACCTGAGTGGTTCAACTTCAAGCCAAGCGATGTCAACGTGATGAGTTCGCCTCAAGCCAACATGCAACTCATTTTCAAAAATCAAAGCAACACGTTGTTTGCCACCGATTTTGGCTTGGGCTTCCGCCGTGGTGCGCCTGAGCAGCCCGAAGTGAATTCGGCACCTGCCGCGCCGATGCCGAAGCGCTTGCCGCCGACAGCGCCTCCGACACCAGAGCGTTGATGGGCAGCTTCGCCCGCGAGAGTGGACAGCAAGCATTTGGGGTGTAGCATGGGCACAATGCCCAATGCGCTGATCCACGAGACCTCTCCTTATCTGTTGCAACATGCTCATAACCCAGTCGATTGGCTTGGGTGGGGCGATGAAGCCTTCGCGCGTGCAAAGGCAGAGAGCAAACTGGTATTTTTGTCAGTCGGCTATTCGACCTGCCACTGGTGTCATGTGATGGAGCGTGAGAGCTTTGAAAACGAGCATGTGGCCGAGGTGATGAATCACCATTTCATCAATGTGAAAGTCGACCGCGAAGAGCGCCCAGACATTGATGCCACTTACATGGCCTTCATTCAGGCAACCGTGGGGCAGGGCGGCTGGCCGATGAGTGTGTGGCTCACCCCCGAGGGAAAGCCGGTGGTCGGCGGCACCTATTTTCCGCCGGAGGATCGGCAAGGACGCGCCGGATTTGTTAGAATCTGCCATGAGTTAGGACGTTTGTGGCGGGATGACCGCGAGAAGATGGAGTCCAGTGCGGCGAGGGTATTAGAAGGGTTGCAAAAGGAAGCGTCGGAGACCATTGCCCTGCGTGGCCTGCCTGATCCAAAGGTATTCGGTGATTACTTGGACCGCTGCGACTCGCTCGCTGACCCGGATTGGGGCGGATTCGGTGGGGCACCCAAGTTTCCGCGGCCAGTGATCGTTCGGGCGCTCATGCAGCTCAGCGAGCGCTTCGGCTTGGAAAGCGAGGAGGGAGCCATGGCGTGGCGGATGAGCGAGCGCACACTCCGCGCGATGGCCGCGGGTGGCATGCAGGATCAACTGGGCGGCGGGTTTCATCGCTACTCCGTGGATCGGTACTGGCACGTGCCGCATTATGAAAAAATGCTCTATGACCAAGCCCAGCTTGCGATGGCCTATCTCGATGCGTGGCAGATCTCGAAGGACAGCGCCTTCCGCGAAGTGGTGGAGGGGATTTTTCGTTATCTATTAGAAACTCTGCGTGATTCGGGTGGTGCCTTTCATGCCGCCGAGGATGCGGACAGCCTGCCGCAGGCGGATGCGGTCGAAAAGCGCGAGGGAGCATTCTGGACGTGGGAGGCTCGCGAAATCTTTGCGTTGTTGACCCCGCGAGATGCGGCGATTTTCTCGGCGGCCTTCGGCGTGGAGGCACGAGGAAATGCACGACCCGAAAGTGATCCACATGGTGATTTGGAGAATCAGAACACGCTTTTTAGGGCGATGCGTGACGGTGGATTGGCAGAGCGTTTTGATTGCTCCGAGAGTGAAATTCGCGAGCGGTTGGCGGTATGTCGTGAGATTCTAATGCAGGCTCGTTTGCGGCGTCCGCTGCCTCACCGTGATGATAAAATCGTGACGGCTTGGAATGGGCTGGTGATCGGTGCGCTAACTCGCGGGGCACGGGTGCTGGGCGGCGATCATCTGGCACAAGCGGCGAAGGAGGCAGCGGAGTTTTTGAAAAAAGAGCTGTGGGACGGGGATTCTTTGTTTCGCGCTTATCGTGGCCAGTGTGGCAAGGTCAAAGGGTTTCCTGCGGACTATGTGTTCTTGATTTCTGGGCTGATCGAATTGCATGCGATTTCGCCAGATGCGGGGTGGTTGGTGTGGGCGATTGAGCTGCAAGAGAAGCTCGATGAGAGGTTCTGGGACGTCGCCCAAGCGGGCTACGTCATGCGTTCGGAGCTTGCGGGTGAGACTTTGTTGGTGATCCGTGAGGATTACGATGGGGCTGAGCCATCTCCGAATCACCTTGCAGCCGAGAATTTACTCAAACTCGCGATTCTAGCAGATCTGCCGAACTACGAAAAACGTGCAGAAGCCTTACTGCGTGCGGGATCGACGGTGTTAGAAACTCAGCCGTTTGCGGCGCCATTGCTGCTCGCCGCGTTGGATCTGCACGAGCGTGGTGTGATGAAATTTGAAGTACCGGATTCTCCGCCAACCGATGTTCTTGAGGTACTAAGAAATCAGTATTTGCCTCGGGGAGTTTATGTGCGAGGTGCTGGGCGTGAGGTTACGGTTTGCGAGGGATTCGCCTGCCGCGTGTTTCAGGGGTGACTTGCGCGCGGCGTTTGATCTTATGCATCAGCCAGCCAAGGATCGGCTGCTCGCCATAAAGCACAAACGACGCATCCCACTGGTCTCGCTGCTCACGAATCCGCCCGTCGGGCGCGAAGCGGAAATGGCTCATGCCGTGAATCACCCGCTCGTCGTCATTGGGCCCATAGCTCATCGTCCACAGGAGGAAGCCTGTGAGGTCATCGCCATGGGCATCAAGCACCTTGAATGAAACCTTGGGCATTTTTTCGAACCATTTGGAGAGGACGAGTTTGAGGGAATCCAGCCCACTTGCTTCGTGGATGGGGTCGTGAAATTGAATTCCAGGGCTGTAAATGTCGCCAAGGCGGCTAAGTTTCTCGGGTGTCATCTCCATGAAGAGATCTGCCACTGCGGTCAAGGTGTCTGGACAATGAAGAGCCATGAACAAACAAAGCACGGATTCCAAAATGTGAAACTCCGGAATTTCTCCGGAAATTGGCCGATTGGCGTGCCATCGAGGTCGATTGGCCTCATTTTTTCGCTGGTTTTCTGCGCTTCGCGGTTGGACGTTTGCAATTCCTCATTCATGGTTCGACCATGAACGTGCAAGGCCCGCTCTCCCAAAAAATGTTTGCTGCAGCCAAGCAGGTTATTCCTGGCGGCGTGAATTCTCCCGTCCGTGCATTCCGAAATGTGGGTGGCGAGCCGTTTTTCGTCCGCCGTGCCGCGGGTTCTCGGATCGAAGACATCGATGGCAAGCATTACATCGACTACATCGGATCGTGGGGGCCTAACATCTTGGGTCACGCGCCGGTCGCGATCACCAACACGATTCACGAGGTGGCGAAGAGCGGCATTTCGTTTGGCATCCCGAATTTGTTCGAAGTGGAAATGGCTCGCACGATTTGTGAATGGGTGCCGTCGGTAGAAAAAGTCCGGATGTGCAATTCGGGTACCGAAGCGACGATGTCGGCCATCCGTCTTGCGCGTGGGTTTACCAAGCGGGATTGCATCGTAAAGTTCGACGGTTGTTATCATGGTCACAGTGATTCCTTGTTGGTTGCTGCGGGGTCGGGTGCTCTTACGCATGGCGAGCCGGATTCGGCGGGGGTTCCGCGGTCATTTGCAGAGAAAACGATCGTGCTGCCCTACAATGACCCCGAGGCATTGGAGTCCTTATTCGCGAGTCGCGGCGAGGAGATCGCGGCGATCATCGTGGAGTCGTATCCCGCAAACGCTGGGTTGGTTTTGCCGCGGGCGGGCTATCTCGATTTGCTTTCGTCCATCACGAAAAAGTACGGGGCCTTATTGATTTTCGATGAAGTGATGACGGGGTTCCGACTCAGCCAAGCGGGAGTGCAAGGACTCGAGAGCCTCACGCCGGATCTGAGTTGCTTCGGTAAGGTGATCGGCGGTGGATTGCCGGTGGGCGCGTTTGGGGGGCGTGCCGATGTGATGGATTTCCTCGCGCCGCTCGGCCCAGTCTATCAGGCCGGCACGCTCAGTGGAAATCCGCTCGCAATGGCGGCGGGCCTTGCGCAGTTGCGGGAGTTGAAAAACCGCTCGGGCTTTGCGCGGCTCGATTCGCTGGGTGCACACTTTGAGCAAGGTTTGCGCCAGCTTCTTACTGAAAAAGGAGTGCCTCACCGCTTCAATCGTGCCGGGTCAATGTTTTGTCTCTTCTTCACGGAACGCGAGATCGTTAATGTCAGCGATGTGATGAAGCAAGACCTCGGGTTCTTCAAAAAGTTCTTCTGGGGCTGCCTCGACAAGGGGATCTATCTAGCACCCTCACCCTATGAAACCGGGTTTATTTCACTCGCGCATACCGAGGCGGATCTAGACGACACCCTTACGGTGTTCGGTGAGGTTTTGGCGGAAATTTAAGCACTGCGGCAGGCCAGGTACCTACGGGATCAAGAGAACCTTTCCAGATCGCTCCGCCGAACCGACGCGAGCGAGCGCCTCGAGAAACTGTTCGATGGGAAAGGTTGAATCAATCGGTTGATGTAGTTTTCCCGCCACGACAAGATCTGCTAGATTTTGATAGACTGACTGCACTGTCACTGCCGGCGTGTTTTCGATCCACCGTGTTACCCAAAGGCCACGCACTTGAATGTCGCGGAAAATCAACATCCCGTTAGGAATTGTTAGGGGCTTGCGTGCCATCGCCCCATAGGTGATGTGATGGCCACTTTCTCGGAGGAGCTTCATCAACCGAAGTGCGCTGTCGCCGCCCACCGCATTGAATGCAAGTGCAGCACTTGCACCACCAAGAATCTCGCGCGCTGCAGCATGGCCGTCGTCGTTATCGAGGAGCACGTGGTCGCCACCGAGTTTTTCAAGCTCGCTAATGCACTCAGGTCGCCGGACAAAAGAGATGGTGTGGATGCCGAGATGTTTGGCTAACTGGATCACGCAGCGTCCGACACCAGAGTTTCCTGCGTTTTGAACGATCCATGCGCCGCGTTCTAACAGCTTAAAGCCATGGAGCAATTGCCATGCGGTCGCCGGGTTGACCTTGAGCATCGCCGCTTGCATGGGATCGATGCCATTTGGAACTTTGAAAAGTGAGTCTCCCGGAACCGTGGTGTGCGACGACCATGTCGAGGCACGACGAAGAAAGATCACCAAGTCCCCAGCTTCGAATTCTGCGGAGTCACTCAACTCGACCACGCCATGGCCTTCGATGCCGGGGGTCGCTGGTAGGGTGGGCTTGATGCCATAGGTGCCTTCTATGAAATTGAGATCCGCTGGGTTGATAGGAGCAACGAGCAAACGGACCAAGACATGGCCGGGCTCGAGCGCTTGTGAGATTAGGCAGTTGGCCTCCAATTTGAGGACCTCACGGGGATCTCCGGATCGCCTGAAGATCAATTGTTTCCCGTAGCGCGTGGATTCGTCATCTTCCATAGCGCAAACTTGCCACAAGTTTTGGCATCGCCAAGTGGGATTTCTGCTTGAACCGGGCGGGGCACTCGTGGAGGATCTCCACGTTAGTGAAATCATTTTTGATATGTCTCATGTTGGCTTGCGTGTTTGCGGGACTGAATGCCCGCGTCCTCGTAGCGCTCACGAGCCATGCTGAGGTTTGCGCCAAGGCGGCCCATGCCTGTTGTGATGAGCATCAGGATCCGTCCGGTCCCGAAGAGCATCATCCTGATGATGGCTGCCCGCAAGATCACCACCATCATGGCAGTTGCTGTTCGCAGGGCGTGGCTTTTGCTTTCGAAAATCATCTTGAATGCAAGTTCGGGATTCTCAGGTCGTCCTATTCGGGTGTTCAAGAGGAACGAATGATTCAGCCCGAGGCCCCCGAGCTGGGCTCGGAAAAGCCACCATTGATCTAAGCATCGCAGTGCGATGATTCGGCGCGCGATTGAGCTGCGCCCTCGTTTCAGGGTGAGGCCTATGGTGCCCATCTTGCTCTTAGTTCGATCATTACCCATGTCGCATATTGCAGCGGCAGCTTTTCCAATATTGATGTCATTATTTCATACATTTTCTGTGGTGGCTTTCGCCTCCATTTCTCTTCCAATGCTTGCAGATCCAGAGGTGGTAGTTTCGCTTTCGACCGTGGGCCGTCGAATTCACCACCAGAGCCCAGATCTGACAGCCGCCCGCCTGCGGATTCAAGAAGCGCACGGGCGAGCCAATCAAACGGGGCGCCTCTCAAATCCACAAGTTGAAGCCGCCTTCGAGGGGAACCGTGGATTTCACGAAACGAAATTCCAAGTTGGTTTCACGCAAAAGTTCCCCGTGACCGACCGCCTCCGTCTGGAGAGAAAGATTTCCCAGATCGAAATCAAGTTATCCGAGGCGGAAGTGTTAGAAGTTGAACGTCGGCTGATGGATCAGGCCTGTAGCTGCGTGGTAAACATTCTTGCAGAGCGAAGTCGGAGGCGGTTGCTCCGTGAGCAGGCCGCATTGTCCGGAGATCTCGCAGAGTTGCTGTCGCAGCGGGTTGCGAAGGGCGAAATTTCTCCGGTTGATGCGAGCCAAGCAAGGCTTGAGGCCGCCAGCCTTGCGGTGGAGATTCGTCAATCTGATTTGGCGGAGACAACACTCGTCGGCGAGCTGAAGCCGCTTTTGGGAATTGCCCCTTGGCAGGGGCTCGTCGTAACGGGAGCTTTGCCAGAGCCTAAGCTGCCACTTCGCAGCGTCGCCATCACGTCACGGCCAGACATGGATGCAGCCCGTCTTGACGTACAAGCTGCCGCCGCTGCAGTCGACCTAGAGAAGGCACGTCGCTATGACGATGTGGAAGGCGGAGTTTTTCTGGCAACGGATCGCACAAAAGATGCACCGCTAGGGTATGATCGGGAGGGCATCGTCGGCCTTCAATTGAAGGTGCCCTGGCCGCTTTGGGATCATCATGAAGGTGCGATTCAGGAGGCCAGCGCCAAGCACGAGCGGAAGCAGGCCGAAGTCCAAGCACTCCATCGCGTGATCGGGCTTGAGGCAGAGGCCGCGCTCGCCGAGATGATTGAATCTCATCATATCATTCGTGAGATTCAAACCACGCTACTGCCTCTAGCCGAAGAGCAGGTGGCCTTGTCTGAGAACGGACAACGCTCTGGTTTAGGCGATATTCAAGATGTTTTCCGCGCGCGTGAGAAGCGTCTTCAGTTGGCAGCCAGTCGCTTGGAGGCGATCCGAACCTTTCACATTGCGAGGGTTCGCTACGAAATTGCCATTGGCAAACCCACCATCTAACATACCGCATGAAAATTCTACTCTATGTTTGCTATTCGTTGCTTTTGGCGATCTCGATTAGCCGTGCCGCTGATTCTAACACGATTGTCCTTGATGATATCGGCGTAAAAAATCTTCGAATAGAAACCGTCGTGGTCGAAGAAACCGACTTTGAGGAAACCGCATTTGCCCTTGGGCGAATTGATGAAATTCCCGAGAACCATGCTGTTGTTAGTAGCCGAATTTCAGGTCGGGTGATGGGCTTGGATTTCAAGGAAGGTGAGACGGTTGAAAAAGGCCAAGTTCTCGTTGTTGTCGAAAGCCGCCATGTCGGCGATCCTCCACCTAGCATCAAACTGATGGCACCGATGGGGGGATTGGTGGTTGCATCCCACGTTCGCCTCGGGGAACCCGTTGAGCCGGACAAGGCGCTGCTCGATATCTCCGACCTAACAGAGGTGTTTGCCATCGCCCGCGTTCCAGAGAGTCAGATTGCTATGCTCAAACCTGGCAGCAATGCGCATATCCATGTCCCCGCGCTTGGCGAGCAATCGTTCGAGGGTGAAATGATTCGGTTCGGCAGCATGGCTGACCGCGAGAGTGGTACGGTGGATGCCGTTTTCAAGTTGCCGAATCCCGGCATAAGAATGCGTCCAAATATGCGTGCGGAGTTCTCGATCGTACTTAGTCGGCGTGAGAATGTGATGGCCGTGCCGCGCGCTGCGCTGCAAGGTGAACCCAGCAATCGCTTCGTTTATGTTAGACACTTTGACCTCAAGAATGCTTTTATCAAAGCGCCTGTTCAAGTTGGTGCGATGAATGATCGGATGGTTGAGATTGTCAGCGGAATCTTTCCTGCGGACGAAGTAGTCACCCGCGGGGCCTACTCGCTTTCTTTCGCTGGCGGCGGCAGCGTGTCGCTGAAAGAGGCCCTCGACGCCGCACATGGGCATGAACATGCAGAGGACGGTGGGGAACTCACCCCTGAGAAAAAGGCTGAGATAGCTGCCGTAAACAATGGCGGCAAGGTTGATGCCGATGGTGGATCCGGTAGTTCGTGGATGTATGTGAGCGGTGTTTTGTTTATCCTCCTTCTAGGCTCTTTGATTACCAAAAAACGAGGTGCTTCTGACCATCAACCAAACGACTGCTGACTGATGCTGAATAAAATGATTCATTGGTCACTCGCTAACCGAGCGATCGTTGTAGGGATCTCCTTGCTGATCATGGTGATGGGCCTGTATACCGCATCGAAATTGCCGGTGGAGGTGCTGCCTGACCTTTCAAAGCCCACCGTGATGATTCTAACAGAATCTTCTGGGCTCTCACCAGAAGAAGTGGAAATGCGCATCACTCAGCCGATCGAAAGTGCGCTCATGGGCGTGGCAGGACTAACGCGTCTTCGAACGAATAGTGATGTTTCCCTATCGCTCGTTTATGCTGAATTTGGCTGGGATATGGACATTTACAAGGCAAGAGCGCTCGTTCAAGAACGTCTTCAAGGGGTGCGCGATCAACTCCCGGAAGGGGTGGTGCCATTCATGACACCCGTTGCCTCGTTGATGGGTGAAATTCTGTTAGTCGGGGTTCGGTCGACTCTCAAAGTGGGCGAGCCGGGCTATTTGCCACCAAGCGAAGTTCGCTCGATCACTGACTGGACGATCAAGCGACGCCTGCAAAGCATTTCAGGCATCGCTGAGATCCTAAACATGGGCGGTGGTGTGAAGCAAATCGAGATCCAGCTGGATCCCCACAAGATGCAGGCTCATGGGGTGAGTCTTGAGGAGTTGGAGCATGCGGCATCGGCATCGGCATCGACCACGACCGGCGGATTCATCAATTCGGGGACCACGGAAATCATGGTTCGAAACCTTGCGATGACTGTGCAACTCGGTGACATCGCAAGCACGGTTATTAAGAAAACCAATGACTGTCCGATCGTGATTGGAGATGTCGCAAAGGTAGTATGGGGCATCGAGCCGATGCGTGGTGATGCCACCGTTAGCCAAACTCCAGAAAAGACACCAACTTACGGAGTGATCATGTCGATCACCAAGGCTCCGGGATTCGATACCCGTACTCTGACCAATGAAATCAACAAGGCGCTTTCGGAACTACAGCCGTCATTTCCGAAAGGTGTGGAAACCATGCTGCTCTTCCAGCAGAAGGATTTTATCGACCACGCCATAGGAAATCTAATGGAGGCAATTCGCGACGGGGCGATCATGGTGACGATTGTGATCTTTATCTTCCTCCTGAATTTTCGCACCACGTTCATCACCCTAATGGCAATGCCGCTCTCGTTCGGAATCACCATGTTAGTTTTCAAATGGTCGGGAATCAGCGTGAATTCTATGACCCTCGGAGGGCTTGCGGTGGCTATCGGCATGGTGGTGGACGACGCTATTGTCGACGTTGAAAATGTATATCGCAGGCTCAGAGAGAATGCTGCGCTTGAGAGACCTCAACCTCGGCTTGCTGTTATCGCCCGCGCCTCTGGGGAGGTGAGGAACTCGATTCTGTATGCGACGATTCTCGTCATTTTAGTATTTCTTCCACTCCTCGGGCTAACAGGGGTCGAAGGAAAGCTTTTTGCACCGATCGCTGTCGCAACCATCATTTCCATGATCGCGTCGTTTATCGTTTCGTTGACTGCAATTCCGGTGCTGTGCTCGTTCCTGCTTCGTCCGCAGGATGGACATGCACATAAGGATGGTGTCGTCGTTCGTGGCATGAAGTGGTTGCTTGAGCATGTTTGGCTGCGTTTCGGGCTGAGTCAGCCTTACCTATTAGTTGCGCTGGCAGCGAGCATCGTTGTGGCTGCCATTTCACTTTATCCGCAGATGGATAAGGATTTCCTCCCTAAGTTCAAGGAGGAGACTGCGCTGGTGGCGGTAACTTCTGCACCCGGTACTTCTTTGGAGGAAATGAACCGAATTTCGGATGTCGTCGAAGAGGCGATCCTTGCCGTGCCAGAAGTCGGCAAGGTTGGTCGCCGACTCGGGCGTGCCGAGCGAGGAGATCACGTGGTTCCTGTTTCGACTGCCGAGTTCGATGTGGACTTCCGCAGGGCTGATTCATCGGATGGAATTAAAGATCGCGACCGTACTGTGATCCTTGCGGACATCACGAAGCGCCTGAAGGCGGTGCCTGGGGTCTTTGCGGTCGTGGGCGGGCCGCTGGCGGATCGGATCGGCCACATGCTTAGCGGTGTATCTGCACCCGTTGCGGTGAAGACTTTTGGCCCAGATCTTGATGAGCTGAAGAAGATAGGCATCGAGATTCAGACAATTTGTAAAACCATTCCCGGTCTTGAGGACGCCAAACTCGATGTGCAGTCGTCGATTCCACAATTGCGGATCGAAGTCGACCGTGCGCGTGCGCGTGCTTACGGCATCACGCCTGGTGATCTCAACAAGCAGGTTTCTGCCCTCGTCGGTGGCAAGGAGGTCGCGGAGTTGCGGGATGGGCAGCGTGCGGTCAATCTCGTAACCCGCTTGCCATTGGATTGGAGAGATTCAACTGAGAAAATCTCGCAGATTCCAGTCAAGGTAAGTGGGGGTCAGTATGTTCCTCTGTCACTCGTCGCTGAGGCGAGAGAGGCAAAGGGGCCAAACGTGATTTTTCGTGAGGATAGCCAGCGCCGTTATGCGTTGGCGATCAAGCCCTCGGTTAGAGATGTCTCGACCCTCGTCGAGCAGCTCAAGAGTGAGGTGCGCGAAAAAGTGAAATTACCCGAGGGTTATTTCGTGAAGTTTGAGGGTGAATTTCAGGCGCAACAAGAAGCTACTAGACGCATTGCACTCTTTACCGCCTTCATTTTACTGTTGGTTGGGTTTCTACTTTTTGGTTATTTTCGAACACCGTTTTTTGCGGTTCAAGTGCTGTGTGACATTCCGCTGGCATTGGTCGGAGGCCTTGTCTTAACGTACTTCATGTTAAACAACATCAGCATCGCCACGCTCGTAGGCTTCATCGCCGTGGCAGGAGTGGCTGCAAGAAACAGCATCATGCTCATTTCACATTACCTTCATCTCATGCAACACGAGGGTGAGGGCTTCACCGAACAGATGGTCATTCGCGGCACCAAAGAACGGTTAGTACCAGTGCTGATGACTGCGCTCGCTGCAGGGATCGGGTTGATACCACTGGTGTTAGCTGCGGATCAACCGGGCAAGGAAATTCTCCATCCTGTTGCGGTCGTAATTGTCGGCGGCCTGGTCACGAGCACATTACTTGGACTGGTGGTGACTCCTACTGTCTTTATGACCTTCGGGCGCAAGGCTGCTGCCCAGTCGATCGAACACGAGTCTGCTGCATCCCATTAGAAAACAAACGAGTCGTGAAACGCACCATTTTTTCCTGCTGAAAGTCTCTCAATCCATTAATAAACTTATGAAAACCAAAATGATTGCAATCGTATTTCTTGCTGCCGGCCTCCACATCGCGAGTGCTGCAGATAAATCAAAAGTACCTCACCGGGGAAGAATCATCGACGCGGTGCATCCATGTGCGGAATTCCTCATTTCGAATGAGCAGAAAATTGAAATTCGTTTCATTGATGGAGCGGGAAAAACGATTGTACCGACTGCACAAGTCGTTACGGTCACCATGGGCGATCGCACGAATCCGACGAAGCTGCTCTTCATCCGCGTTGGGGATATCTTCGTTTCCGAGCGAACGATACCCGCTGGAAAGGACCTTCCGGTGGTCGTCCAGATTAAGAACGCTCCGGATGCCAAGCCGGTTTATGCAAAATTCAATCTCAACCTCGCCATGTGCTCAACCTGCCCAAATGCGGAATATGCCTGTGCCTGTGACCATTGAAAGTGCCTAAGTTTAGGTTAGAACTTCGTTCATAACTTTCACAAATTTAAAGGATGGAGCACCTCGGGAATTTCATGCTTCGTGCGATCGAGTTTGCACGCCATGGAATGATTCAAGGTGCTAGTGTTCCATTTGGTTCGGTCGTCGTGAAGGATGGGGTGATCGTGGGCGAGGGTTGGAACCATGTGATTGCATCTTCGGATCCAACGGCGCACGGAGAAATCATGGCCATCCGCGATGCATGCGTAAAATTAGATAAATTTTCGTTAGAAGGATGTGAGATCTACACGACGGGCCAGCCCTGCCCGATGCGTTTGGGTGCGGTCTGCTGGGCAGGGATCGACCGGATTTACAATGGATTTCGGATTGAAGATGTAGAAGGTATTGGCTTCGACAACGCAGTGTTTTCCCGACAGATCGGCTTGCCTTTTGATGTGCGCGCTGTCCCATCCCGCGAGTAGGCGCTGATCTTAGCAGGAGACTACCTGCGGCTCCCAAGTCTGCAGCGGTGTTGAAACGACTTTCCGCTTTTCGCGAGATGTATTTGGCTCGCCGAATCAATGGGCAGCGAGCCAGTTTGGGCCGATGCCCGAGCTGACTTCGATGGGGACTCCGTTGGGCAGAGGTAGAGCGGTTTTCATAGCGTGCAGAATCTTGGGTACGAGCTCCTCTTGCTCATCGACTGCGAGGTCGAACACCAGTTCGTCGTGTACCTGAAGAAGCATTTTTGTCCGATATGGTTTCTCTGTTAGGAGGCTGGCGATGCGGATCATCGCGAGTTTGATCATGTCTGCGGAGGTCCCTTGAATGGGCATATTGATTGCGGCGCGCTCGGCTATGCTGCGGAGGTTCTGGTTGCCAGAATTTAAATCGGGAAAGTAACGCCGGCGGCCACTGAGGGTTTCGACATAACCGGACTCGCGAGCCACGTTGACCATGCTGTCCATGGACTGGCGGATGGCAGGGTACTCGCGAAAATATGCATCGATGATGCTGGCGGCCTCGGTGCGTGGTATAGAAAGACGCTGACTGAGCCCAAATGCGGAGATGCCATAAATGATGCCGAAATTGACCATCTTCGCCGTGCGGCGCATGTCGGAGCTGACGTCTAGCAGATCAACGCCGAACACCTTGGCCGCCGTGATCGTGTGGATGTCGGCACTGTTTTGGAATGCCTCAATCATGGTAGCATCTTGCGACAGCGCGGCCATCACGCGGAGCTCGTTTTGCGAGTAGTCACAAGATAAAATCTGATAGATCGTGTTCGGTTTCCGAGGGACAAAGGCTTTGCGAATTTTGCGACCAGCCTCAGAGCGGACGGGGATGTTTTGGAGGTTGGGGTCTGATGAGGCAAGGCGGCCAGTGGCTGCGATGAGCTGGTGGAAGTGTGTATGCACGCGGCCGGTCTTCGCGACAATGTGCGTGGGTAGGGCATCGAGATAAGTGGACTTCAGTTTAGTTGCTTCGCGCCATGAGAGGATGTCAGTGATGATCGGGTGCTTACCCTCAAGCGTTGCGAGTGTTTGCTCGTCGGTCTTGTATTGACCGGTTTTGGTTTTCTTTGCCTTCTCGGCGAGGCCGAGTTGGTCGAAGAGAATTTCGCCGAGCTGCTTGGGCGAGGCTATGTTGAATGACCTGTCAGCATGGAGGTGGATCGATCGCGCGAGATCATCAATCTGGATTTGGAGTTCACAGCCGATCACGCCAAGTGCAGCAGGGTCGATGGCGATGCCCTCCATTTCCATGTCCACAAGGATGGGAAGCAATGGGCCCTCAATGTGGTGGAGGATCGCCTCTTGGCCTGACGCCGCGACTAGGGGCCTAATTTTCGCAGCGAGCTGAAAGGTTACATCAGCATCCTCTGCGGCGTATTCTGCGAGCACCGCAAGAGGGATTGCACGCATGTCGAGGGCCTTGGAGGCATTTGAATTTTCCGCGTGTGCGAAAAGGTCAAGCGAAGGTAGCGAGGCCGTGTCTGCTTTTGTTTTTGAAATATCTGCGAGTTTGATCGTGGTGTATCCTAATAAGATTTCAGATAGATAATCCATCGAGTGCCTGCGGTCCGGCGCGATAAGGGAATCGGCGAGCAGGGTATCAAAGAAGGGGCCAGCCACGGGAATCCCATGGTTATGGAGGATGGAAAGGTCGAATTTGAGGTTGTGGCCGATCTTTTCAGCTGGAACGGCGAGTGCGGCGATGAGGGTGGGGCGCAGTGCCTCGGAATATGGAAGGTACCATGCCTCATGGGCTTGCCACGAAAAGGCAACACCTAAAAGTTGCGATGTAAAGCGGTCGAGGCCTGTAGTTTCAATGTCGAAGCAAAACGATTTCTGCTGGGCAAGCTCGGCGAAGAGTTGTGCTTGCAGTTCGGGGGTATCTGCGAGGTGGTAGCAGTGATCCACATCTCGGATCGTCTTGAATGTTTCAAAGAGGTCGGGGGTGCTGGTTAGGTCTTTGCTCGGCACGGTGTCCGCAGTGCTGGCTGGGAAAAGCCGCTTTGTGAGTGAGCGGAATTCAAATTCGTTGAAGAGTGCTTTTAGCGCATCCTCATCGGGTGGGGTCAGCAAGAGGTCCTCCCAAGTTACTTCTACCGGAACATTTAAAATGATAGTTGCCAGCTCTTTTGAGAGTAGCGCTTGGTTGGCATGGGTCTCAACATTGTCGCGTTGTTTGCCCTTCAACCTGTCAGCATTGGCGATGAGGTTTTCGATCGAGTCAAACTCACCGATGAGTTTCTTGGCGGTTTTCTCGCCGATACCGGGGATGCCAGGAATGTTGTCGGATGCATCACCCCAAAGGCCTAGAATATCGATGACTTGCGATGGTCGCTCGACTTCCCAATTTCCTAACATGGTCGGAAGGTCGATAACCTCGTGGTCCGATCCCTTGCGCCCAGGTTTCCACATGCGAGTGGATTCGGAAATGAGCTGAGCGAAATCTTTGTCGGGGGTAACCATAAATGATTCGAATTTATCCAACTCGGCGCGCTTCACGAGAGTTCCGATGATGTCATCTGCCTCGAAACCGTTGAGTTCTAGCACGGGAATTTTGAATGCACGGCAGAGGTCTTTGACGTGAGGAATCGCTGCGGCGAGTTCTTCGGGCATTTCATCGCGCTGGGCCTTGTAGGCTGGAAATAGGATGTGGCGTGGGGTTGGTGCCGATGTGTCGAAGGCGACGCCGATGTGGGTGGGATTTTCCTTTTCGAGAATCGCGAGTAAAGTGTTGGTGAACCCATAGAGTGCGGAGGTGTTGACTCCCTTGGAGTTACGGATCGGATTTTGGATGACTGCGAAGTGAGCCCTATAAATGAGGGCCATGCCATCGAGGAGAAAAAGGCGTTTCATGGAATAAGGGTGGGTGAGACTTGTAGGCAAGTAGAGAAGAGGGCGCTGGATTGCGAGGGTCAATCTTCAAGCCAGCGTGCAACTGCGTGGGCCGCCCGTTCGTGAGCGCCGCGGCCGCCAAGTTTGGCGGCAGTTTCGGCGAGACGTGATCGCAAGGTATCACGCTTTGCCGGAGATTCCAAGAAGCCTCTCAGGGATTGAGCTACGGCCAATGGCTCGGCATTCTCTTGAATCAATTCTTCGACAACGCCTTCGCCAGCAAGGATGTTTACTAGACCGATATGTGGAATTTTTACTAGCATTTTGCCTAACAGGTAGGTCAGTGGTGCCACACGGTAGACGAGGCAATATGGCAGTCCATAGTAGGCGGCCTCAAGCGTGGCGGTACCACTTGCGATCACCGCGCAGCCCGCTCGCTGCATGAGTGCGTGGCTTTCGCCGTTTGTTAGGTGGATTCGCTTTTCGGCGCTAGCCGCCTCGATGAGGCCACGGATCTGTTCGGCGAGCTTCGGAGAGGCGGCAGGCACTTCAAATTTTAGCGCTTGGTTCCATGTGGCTAACAGCATCGCAGTATCGATCATTAGGGGAAACAATCGGGCTATTTCCCGCTCGCGGCTACCTGGGAAAAGTCCGACGAGATTTGAGTCGTGAGTGACGTGGTCCAAGCGATCTTCTTCCAGCTCATCCACGAGCGGGTGGCCAACGAAGGTCGTCTTAAGGCCTGCATTCTGAAAGATCGGTTGCTCGAAGGGAAAGAGACACAACATCTCGTCCAGAAATCTAACCATTTTTGGAAGGCGCCCCTTGTTCCAAGCCCAGACTTGTGGACTGATGTAGTAAATGATGCGCGTGTCGGGGCATTCGCGCTTTACGGCTTCTGCGAAGCGAAGATTGAAGCCGGGATAGTCGATGAGTAAAAGGACATCCGGCTGGAATGCAATCAGTTCATCTAACATTTCTGTGAAGCGTTGCTTGAACCAATCATACCGCTTCAAGACCTCCCAGATTCCCATAATTGCGGCATCCTCGACCCAATCCTTTAATCGGGCTTTGGCAACTGCCGCCATTTCAGGTCCGCCAGCACCATGGATTTCAAGGTCAGGCACGATTTGGGTGAGGCAACGCAGCAAGCCTGCGCCATGAGCGTCACCGCTAAGCTCTCCCGCGACTGCATAAACCCGTTTCGACATGCAGAGCAGACTATGCAGCCCATATGAGCCTGACCATCAAAAATCGTCATCGTCCATCGGTATGGGGTTAGAAAAATTGTTCGGTGCAGGGCTTTTTTGTTGCTGCACAGTGATGAGCTCAGGAGAGGAGTGGTCAATGATGGGTCTCGACAGGGAAAAGCTTCAGAAAAACTGCGGCATTCATGTCTTGCGCATCGATCAACAACGAAGCGGGATGCTAATCTAGGCGGTTTGTAAGTTTAGTATTTTAAGCCCACGAACGTGCTGGAAATATATGGCATGGGCGACCATGGATTTGCCGAACATCGTTAACTCAAGGTATCCATGCTCTTTCTCGGCAAGTTGGATCTTGGCGTCTCAGAAGTTGGCTCCGCTCGGAAGTTCAAGCTGAATGTTTTCTAGGGTGATGGCTTCCACGTGGTGGTTGGTATTCTATTGATGAGAATGTCAATCATGGCAATATTTCTTGCTTTGATGTTTCTAACCATCATATCGCGAAACAAGTCTGGTACTCGCCTCGGTTTGTCACCCTCGCGGAAGGTATTCATTCGTGAGGTGCGGTGGATACTAATGGGTATGGCTACTCCGGCCATGTTGATGTCATTGATTAGTACGTGGCGAAGGTCCCCTTCTTCGGAGGTCTAAAGGGTAATGCCGTCCATATCCGTTCTCGTAGTTTTACACTTTGAAATTGTGATATGCTCAAAGGCACTAATTGACTCGGTGCCAAGCTTGTTTGCATCTATCCGCGATGAAATCGTGGCCAGGGTGGACTGCGGAGGTAGACTCGACTCTGAGGGCTTCCATTCCCCCTGACGATGTCGCATTTGGGTACCTTTACTCTGTTGGAAATTGAGTGTCTATGCGCTGAGGGTGGTGTCTCGAACGTCGCGGAAGGTGACGTTTGGGCAGCGCACCCAACGTAACAGAATAGGCCGAACGGTGTACGAGTGCTGTTTTTACTTCAGTCTAAGACCCTGCCCATTGACCGTATCCTTACCCAAGACGCCCACATGATCGGCATCCACTGCGTTGATCAGCGCGTGTCCGAGAGGAATTCGACTTCCATCGGTGAACGGATCATTGGTTCGGCAGTTTCAGTGCTTCAGTGCTTCTTTTGTAAGGATTTCGCATGGCAAGAAAACGAGGCAGACTAGACTTTAACAACGAAGCATCAGAGATTGGCAAAAGGCACCGTGCTGAGAAGACGGGATGGAAGAAAGAACGGCTTCTCGCCATTAAGCTCCTGCTTGAAGGCAAACTGGATATCGCCGCGGTGGCGCATTTGGTGGGACGCCATCGAAACAGTATCAACGACTGGATCAAGCTCTTCCGAAATGGTGGGATTGAAGCACTTCTGAAGCGCGGCGAAGGCTCGGGAA
>Ga0164294_10000798_pt1 | contig 29928 bp, 20 predicted proteins | sample GEODES005metaG_FD_111479 | JGI IMG/M metagenome (GOLD analysis project Ga0164294, IMG submission 111479) | Oligotrophic lake water microbial communities from Sparkling Lake, Wisconsin, USA - GEODES005 metaG | ecosystem: Environmental > Aquatic > Freshwater > Lake | place: USA: Sparkling Lake...
TCCTCGCCGGCCGCCCCCGCCCCCGTCAGCGACCGTTATCCCGGTGCCGTCTTCCCGCGACACCATCAGCCCCGTGCCAAGGCGGTGATTTTTCTGTGCCTGGCGGGGGGGCCGAGTCACCTCGAGACCTTCGACCCGAAACCGAAGCTCGCCGACCTCGACGGCCAGGAGATGCCCGAGAGCGTCACGGCCGGCCAGCCGATCGCGCAGCTGCAGGGCAAGAAGCTGATCTGTCTGGGACCGCGGACAAAGTTCTCCCGCTATGGCCAGTGCGGCGCGGAGGTGAGCGACTTCTTCCCGAAGCTCGGAGCACTTGCCGACTCCTGCTGCATCGTGCGGAGCATGGTGACCGAGCAGATCAACCACGACCCGGCGCACACCTTCATGAACTGCGGCACGGCGCTCTCCGGCCGACCGAGCATGGGCGCGTGGGTGACCTACGGCCTCGGCAGCGAGGCCGACGACCTGCCGGGCTTCGTGGTGATGACGAGCAAGGTCGGCCGCAACCCGCAGCCGATCGCCGCGCGGCAGTGGCACTCCGGATTCCTCCCGGGCCACTTTCAGGGCGTCGAGTTCGCCACCAGCGGGCCGCCGGTGCACTACGCGGCGAATCCCCCAGGCGTGTCGTCGGCCCATCAGCGGGACCTGATCGACTCGGTGGCGGCGCTTGAGCGGCACCGCCTTGCCTCACTCCACGACCCTGACGTAGCCACGCGGATCAAGCAGTACGAACTCGCCTTCCGGATGCAGACGAGCGTGCCGACGCTGGCCGACCTCTCGGGCGAGAGCCCCGAGACGCTCGCCCTTTATGGCGCCGAGCAGGGCAAGGCGACGGTCGGCACCAACTGCCTGATGGCCCGGCGGCTGGTGGAACGGGGCGTGCGGTTCGTGCACGTCTATGCCAGTGACTGGGATCACCACAGTGGCATTGACGGCTTCATGAAGGAGATCTGCCCGCCGACCGACCGGGCTGCGGCGGCCCTGCTCACCGACCTGGCTCGCCGCGGAATGCTCTACGACACGCTGGTGGTGATCGGCGGCGAGTTCGGGCGGACGCCGATGGGCCAGGGCGAGGGCAAGGCGATCGGCCGCGACCACCACATCAAGGGCTTCAGCATGGTGCTCGCCGGCGGCGGCGTCAGGGGCGGCATCACCCACGGCGCCACCGACGACTTCGGCTACTTCACGGTGGCCGATCCGGTGAATGTCCGCGACCTGCACGCCACGATGCTGCACCTCGTGGGCATCGACCATGCGCGGTTCACGGTGGAGTATCAGGGGCTCGACGCAAAGCTCACGGGCGTGGAGCCGGCGAAGGTCGTGAAGGCGATCCTGGCGTAGCCGGGCCCCGCACGGGCTTACCCGCGAGGGTCGGCCACAACGCCGGCAAAGAGGACGGCGCCGGTGCCGCGGTCAACCACGGCCCACGCGAAGGGCCGGTCGGCCTGCACCTCCAGCGGCTCCTCGCGGCTCGGCGCCATGCTCCGCACCCCGACCACCACGCCCGTCGCCGCTGCGGCCTCGGTGCCCTCCTCGGAGACGTCCACGAATCCCTCGTGCACCACGTCGCTCACGAACAGGTTCTTGGTGCCGTCGATGCCCGAGAAGTCGGCGGCGCTCGAATCGAAGGCCCGCTCCATGCCGAGCGATGTGAGAGCCGCGTTGAGCCCGAGCGGCCGCCGGGCAGTCCACTTCGGCAGCGCGAGCACGACCGCGCGGGCCCGGACGTCCCCCGCTCCCACGCCGTTCCACTTCGTCCGCCAGTCACCGTCGAGTTCGCCCAGCACCGCGCCGAGCCCGTCCTTCCGCTGGGGCACGACGATCACCATCACGAGCCTGGTGCCGGCATAGGGGATTTCACAGACCGTGGCCGCCTCGTCTCCGGCCCCGATGCGGCCCGCGACCAGCCGGCCGGAGGAATGCATGAAGGGAACGTCGACGGGTTTGTCGGGGGCGAGCAGGAAGGGCTCGGGCCTCGTTGCCGCCGGCCTGAAGGGTTCGGCCCACGGAGCCTTCAGGTAGACGGCGTTGGTGAGCACGAGCCGCGTCAGCGGTGTGATCACCCCCGCCTTCAACAGTTCCGGGATCTTCTTCGCCGTGTGGTCGGCCACCCAGCCGTTGATCTCGCCGCGGGCCGCCTCGGCCGCCCCGGAGAAGTCGACCTCGCCGGCGCCGGCTCCAAACCGCTTTGCAAGCGTGGCCGTGAACTCCCCCTCGAGGGCCTTGCCCCGCTGCACCCAGAGCCGGTTGGCGACGTCGAGCGAGATCGCCCGGCCCCGCGCCTCGGCGAGCGATGCCCGCAGGCCCTCGGCCGCGATCGCAATCGCGGTCCGCTCGTCGGGCATCCCCAGCACCCCGGCGATCTCGGCGGCCGTCTCACCGCGGGCCCCCTGGTGCGTCATCGCCAACGCCTCCCAGACACTCGCCGGGGAGACGACGACGTTGCCCGGGCCGGCGGCCCGCACGAGATCCCAGGTGATTTCTTCGATGCCCTCGGCCGCCGCCTTCGCCCCCTCGGCCACCGCCCGCGCCGCATCGGCCGGCACGGCCACGTCGGCCGCCCGAGCCGGCAACGAGCCCGGCCAGGTCACCGCCGCCGCGACCACCGCAGCCAGGACACCCTTGAACCGTCGCATGCCTCGAACCTCCCGGGGGCCGTGGTCGTTCACTTCACGTCGAGCGCGAGAAGATAGTCGTCGAGCCCCTTTCGCGCCTCCTGCTCCGTGGCAACGAGGCCGGCAATCTCGACCCGGAGGATCTCGATCCGCTTCTCCTGGTCGGCGAACTTCCGCACGTACTGGTTGAAGAGGTCGCTCGTGCGGTCGAGGGCCCCCATGTTGCCGCGGATCCGGGCCTGCTCCTGATCGATCGTGGCGATCTCCTGCTCCCGCACTCCCTTGTCACGGACGAGCTGCTCGATCTCCCGCTTGCGACGAACCACTTCGGCGAGCGCCTCGCGGACGGCCGGCGAGGTCGCCTTCGCCCGCGAATAGAAGAGGATGGCGTTGTCGTCGAGGTTGGTGAGCACCTGCGTCTCCTCGATGGGCATCTCCTCGGCCACCTCCAGCGTGACGGGCTTGCCCGGCTCGGCGACGACCGCAAACCGGTAGCGGTCGCGGGTCTTCTCCTCGGGCTTCTCCGGCGTTACAAGCGTCCAGCCCCCTTCGAGCGGATGCTCGAGCAGCACCTTCACCGCGTTCTTTCCGGAGTTCTTGACCTCGAAGACCTTCGCCCGAGCGAGCTTCCGGGCGGCGAACAGCGTGCCCTTCGCGAGCCGCACGTTGACGATCTCCTCGGCCCGCCCCTCCCCGCGGGCCGCCACCTCCACGTCGAGATCGACGGCGTAGCTCACCAGCCGCTCGGTGCCGGGCGCCATGTCCTCGATGCGGGCGTCGCCGGAGTAACTCCCGCCGCCCGCCTGGTCATAGACGGTGAGCGGGCCCTGCATGAGGTGGAGGCCAGTCGTGTTCTTGAGCCGCAGCCCGGAGAGCGGATGCCTGGCGAGCACCCGCTCGTCGTAGATCGCCACCCGCTCCGCCTCGACCTCGGCGGCGACGATCGGCAGCATCGCCGACCGCTGCCGCTCGAGCGTGACCGGCTTCTCGATCTCGTAGCGGAAGAGTTCGCCGAGATCGCTGCCGGCCGCCGCCGTCTGCATCACCGCAATGCCCGCGATGGCGCTCCCCCTGGCCGCGCCGCCCCCAACGCCACTGACCGCGTCCATCGCGATCCCACCGTCGGCCATCATCGCTGCCGGCGCGGCGGGCACCCCCTTGGCCTGCTCTCGCCGAGCGAGGCGGCCACGATCCGCCCGCTCGTCGAGCCGCCGGCCCGCCAGGGCGAGCTGCTCGTCGGCATCGGACATGGTCTGGCCGTAGACCTGCGGCCGCAGCGACGCGTAGAGCTCGGGCTCCACGAAGGGCCGCGGCACGTAGAGCGGCTGGTAGAGGTCCATCACAAACGAGATCGGCCGGCCGCTGACCAGCGCCATCCGCACGTTTCGCCAGTCGGCGTCGGTCGTGTTTTCGACGATCGCCCAGCCCTGGAGCCGGGCCTTCGTCGCCGCCGCATCGCCATCGAGCACGAGCCGGTAGCTCGTCTTCCAGATCGGCGATTCCTGCACGTAGCCGACGACCACGTTCCGCGGCCCCTTGCCCGTGAAGGCGATGGCCACGCCCTTCTTCTCGTTATCGGTGGCCAGTGCGAGCACGGCCAGGGCCTTCTCGAGCTCGCCCTGAAGCCGGGCATCGACGAGCTTGATCCGCGTGACCGCATCGAGCGCGAGCGTCCGCAGCCCGTCGGAGGTGAGCAGCGTGAGGAACTGCTTCTCGACCGTCTGGTCCTTACCGGCCTCCAGCCGCCGCTTCTCAACACCCACGATCGTGCCTACTACCGGGGAGGCGGCGTCGAGTTCCACCTTCTGGCCGCGGAGCCGGCCGAGGAGGTCGCCGAGCGACGGGTTGTCGGTGAGGTTGACGGCGAACGTGCCGAGGGTCTTCGTGACCGGGTCGCGGGAGGCGTAGGTGACGGTCGCAGCCCCGCCGTCGCGATCGAGCACCACCATACTCTTGAGCAGGTCGTTGACATCGTCAGCTGCGAACTGCATCTCGACGGTGGCATCGCCGGTCACCTCGCCCGCGTGCTGGAAGTAGCCCACGCCCGACGTGAACAAGACCACCGACTCCAGTGGCAGCGGCAGCGGGGCGTCGGCGGCGTGCCCGCAGACGGTCGTGGCCAGGGCCAGGGAAAAGGCGAGGGCGAGCAGGCCGAACGTGGTTCGGATGACGGGCATGGGAAGTCTCCACAGCAGGACGGGCACATCAGGACTTGGGTCGCGGCCGCAGGCAGGATCTGCCGCGCCGGCACAGGAGAAGGTTCCCATCGTGTCGGGCCTGAGGCAAACGCCGGGCGACGAGGCCCCGGCGGGTTCTGAATCCAGCCGATCCCATATCATGTGCGTCTGCGGTTCGACCCAGGAGAGGCCCCATGGCCGGCGACTTCGACATCCAGGTGAACGGCTACGCCGGGGCCGATTTCTGCTCCCGCAGCCTCACGCTCGAACAGTGCCGCCGGGCCTGCGACGAGCTTGCCGCCGACGGCGTGGGGGGCATCCTGGCGACGGTGATCACCGACTCGATCGAGGGCATCTGCGACAAGCTCGCCCGCCTGGTCGCCTACCGCGACCGCGACCCGATGATCGCCCGGATGATCGCTGGCTTCCACGTCGAGGGGCCGTTCCTGAGTCGCAAGCCGGGCTGCCCCGGCGCCCACGATCCGGCGAAGATCATGCCGGCGAACGTGGACGACGCCACCCGGATCGTCACGGCGGGCGGTGGCCTCGTGCGGCTGGTGACGCTGGCTCCGGAGTGCGACTCCGGCCTCGCGACGACGTCATTCCTCGCGCGGCAGGGAATCACGGTATCGGCCGGCCACTGCGACCCGTCGCTGGATGAGCTCGAGGCAGCGATCGATGCCGGGCTCTCGATGGTCACCCACCTCGGCAACGGCTGCGCCCTCGACCTGCCGCGGCACGACAACTTCATCCAGCGCTCGCTCTTCCTGCACGAGCGGCTCTGGATCTGTTACATCCCCGATGGAGCCCACATTCCGTTCTTCGCGCTGGCCAACTACCTCGCCATCTCGGGCATCGATCGCACGGTCATGGTCACCGACGCGATCGTGGCGGCGAAGCTTCCCCCGGGCCGCTACGGGTACGGCGAGGGAGAGGTGGAGGTCGATGCCGCGGGGGTCGCCCGCCGACCCGGGGCCCGAAACCTGGCCGGTTCGACGATCTCGATGGGCCAGGTCCGCGAGAACCTCCGCCAGCACCTGGGCCTCGACGACGCGGCGATCGAGCGGCTCGTCGCCGTCAATCCGCGTCGCGCCGTCGGCCTCGAAGCCGATCCTCCGGCGTCGGCGTGCCGATGAGGATCGCGATCCATGCCGACAGGCCTGCGCTCGGCTCAGCCGCCGCCGCGGAGGCGGCCGAGGCGGTTCGCCGTACGCTGGCCTCAGCTGACCGTTGCACGCTGGTGATCGCCACCGGCACCTCGCAACTGGAGGTGCTCGCGGCCCTGGCGGCCGCGGAGGGCATCGCCTGGGAACGCGTGGAGATCTTCCACCTCGACGAATACTGCGGCCTCGCCGCCGACCACCCCGCGAGCTTCCGCCGCTACCTCCGCGAACGGTTCTACGACCTTCTGCCGGTGAGACCCGCGGCCTTTCATTGGATCGGAGCCGACGGCGATCCCCGGCACGAATGCCGCCGACTCGCTGATGTCGTGCCGGAGGGCCCCTTCGACCTTGTGCTCTGCGGGATCGGGGAAAACTCGCACCTCGCCTTCAACGACCCGCCGGCCGACTTCGCGGCGAACGAGCCCTACCTCATGGTCGCGCTCGACGAGGCCTGCCGGCGACAGCAGGTGGGCGAAGGCTGGTTCGCCACCCTCGCCGATGTGCCCACCCACGCGATCTCGATGTCGATCCGCCGCATCATGGCCGCGACGACGATCATCTGCTCGGTGCCCGACTCGCGGAAGGCCGCCGCCGTTCGCGACTCGGTCGAGGGGCCCGTGACGGCGACCGTGCCGGCTTCGATCCTGCAGACGCATGCCGACTGCCGGCTGCACGTCGACCGGGCCGCCGCGGCGCTCCTGCGTGAGGCCGTGGCGAGCGGCTGACAGTTCGTTTCACCGCAACGGGCTGCCTGCGGTCGCCGGACTGATCGGCGATGAGCGCCGCGATCCGCCGGCCCGGCGCCGTCATCGCCAGGCTCTCGAGTGCCGCGATCGACACCCAGCGGCTCTCGGCGGCCGGCGTGGCGGCCCGCGTGACGCGGCGCTGCACCACGGCGCACTCGATGCGGTGGTGCGTCACGCCGTACCGCACGTGACCGATCGATTCCCCCGCCGCGCCGTGCGGCTCGCGGGGAAAGTCCCAGAGCCCTTCCCACCATTCGCCTGGGCCGCGACACACCAGGAGCACGCGGTCGCCGTGCCGCGTCACCACGGCCGTCTCGCGGATCTGTTTCGGAGCCCGGGCCGCGGCCATCACTGGAATCTCGGCGACGCGGCCGGCGGCGTGCGCGGCGCAGTCGCCGGCCAGCGGACAGCCGCCGCAGAGCGGCCGATCGGGCGTGCAGACCATCGCGCCCAAGTCCATCAGCGCCTGATTGAAAACGCCCGCGCCCTTTCGCGGCACCACCGCCGCGGCGAGCTCCCAGATCGGCTCGTCGCCGGTGCCGCCAACGGGCTCGTCGTGCCCAGCGAGCCGTGCGAGCACGCGGCGCGAGTTGGCCTCCACGATCGGCGCGGGGAGGTCGAAGGCGATCGAGGCGATGGCGCCGGCGGTGTAGCGGCCGATCCCCGGCAGGCCCAGCAGGCCGGCAACCGTCCGCGGAAACTCCGCGGCGTGATCCGCCACCACCGCCTGCGCCGCAGCATGCAGTTGCCGGGCGCGGCGATAGTAGCCGAGGCCCTCCCAGTGCTTGAGCACGTCGGCCTCGCGGGCGGTGGCGAGCTCGCGGACGGTCGGAAACCTCGCCATGAATCGCCGGTAGAACTCCTTCACCCGCTCCACCTGCGTCTGCTGGAGCATGACCTCGCTGACCCAGACGGCGTAGGGATCGCGCGACCGCCGCCAGGGCAGGTCTCGCTTCGCGCGGGCATACCACCGCAGGAGCCGCCGCCGCAGGCCCGCGGCGTCGGCGATCACCGGCGCGGGCGCCGTGGCTGCCGCTTGCCCGGTCTTCCTGGCCGCCTTCCGGACTCTCGCCACTTGCAATCCCCGATTTCCTGCGTTCAAACCACGGCAGTGTATCGCCCTCGACCGACTCCCTTCGCACCCGCATGAGCAACCAATCATCACACGGCGGCCGGGGCCGGCGGGGCGGGGCCAAGGAGAAGCTCGCCGTCGCCCGCCGCGAGACGCCGACGGGCGTTGCCTGGGAACTCGTCCATCCGCGGTGCTGCCGTAAGCGGAAGGACGACATCGAGGAGGTGGAGGCCATGGTCGAGGCGGGCGAGACGGAGATCGCCCACGACGAACTGGTCTGGCTGCTCTCGGAATGCCCCGACTTCCTCGAGGCGCACGTGCAGCTCGGGCTGATCGCCCTGGAAGACGACGACGCCAAGCTCGCGCGGGGCCATTTCGGACGGGCCTACGAACTGGCGCTCAGGGCCGTCGACGCCGCGGGGAGTCTGCACTCGTTGCCCTATGCCCTCGACGGCAACAAGCCATTTTTCCAGGCGGCCAAGGGACTCGTCCACTGCCTCGTCGAACTCGGCCGGCCGCAGGCGGCCAAGGAAGTCTGCCAACGAATCAGTCCGCTCGACCCGTCCGACCCGCTCGGCATCCAGCGGATCGCCCAGCGGTGAGGGAAGCCGCGCCCATCCGTAGCCGCGGGTTTTCTACCTGCGGTTCCCCACGGCCCACCGGCGGACCGGGTGCCAGTTGGAAAGCTGCACCTCCGTCAGCAGTCCAAGGCGAGGGGTGGGCCAGATCGCGGGGCGTGCGACGCCGGAGAGGCCGTATGCTGTTGCTCGGGCCGTCGCGTCGCAGGAGGTATTCGCGTGATGATCATCCACTCCCTGGCACTCGCCGCTTTTGCAGCCACCGTGCTGCTCACCACGCTCGTGGCGCCGCTGGCCACCGCGGAGGCCGATGATGCCGCGCCGATGACGGAAAGAGCCGTGGCCGAGACGATCCGGCTCTGGCCAGGCGACGCGCCGGCATCGCGGGGCACAGCCGACCACGACATTCCCGCCGTGGCCTGGTGGCCGGCACCAAAGCAGGCCGCACCATCGGCCGCGATCGTCGTCTGCCCAGGGGGCGGCTACGGGGGGCTCGCCGACCACGAGGGGAGCGACTACGCCAGGTGGCTCACCACGCAGGGGATCTCGGCCTTCGTGCTCAGGTACCGGCTCGGCAGCAAGGGATACCGGCATCCCGTGATGATCGGCGACGTCTCGCGGGCCATTCGTCTGGTGCGGCACGACCACGAGCGGCTGGGCATCGATCCCGGCCGGGTGGGCGTGATGGGCTCGTCGGCCGGCGGCCACCTGGCGCTCACCGCGTGCATCCAGGGTGGACCAGGCGACGACCAGGCTCCCGATCCGATCGACCGCGGCTCGTCGCGGCCCGACCTCGGCGTGCTCTGCTACCCGGTCGTGAGCATGCTGCCCGAGAAGACGCATCGCGGCTCGCGGAAGAACCTGCTCGGCGACTCGCCGAGCGAGGAACTCGCCGAGCAACTCTCCGGCGAACTCGCCGCGCATGCCGGCATGCCGCCGCTGTTCATCTGGCACACCTGGGAAGACAAGGCGGTGAAGCTCGAGCCGATCCTCGAGCTCTGCCTGAAGCTCAAGTCGCACGAACGGCCCTACGAACTCCATGTCTTCGAGACCGGCCCCCACGGCCTCGGCCTCGGTGTGCGGCCCTACGACGCCGCCAAGCAACTCCACCCCTGGACGGGCGAATGCCGCCGCTGGCTCGGCGCGCACGGGTTTTGATGTTCTGATTTCTCCGGACACGAAAGCCCGGCTCCCGTCGCTGTCTGCGGCGGGCTTGATCGAGAGACCTGCGACCGACATGACCGCCCGTTTCATCTCGCTTGACGGCATCGACGGCGCCGGCAAGTCGGCCCAGATCGGCCGGCTCGCCGACTGGCTGCGGGGCCGCGGCCAGACCGTGACGACCTGCCGCGACCCTGGTTCGACGCCGGTCGGCGACGCCGTTCGCGCGATCCTGCTCGACCGCCACGATCTGCACCTCGCGGCCACCGCCGAGATGTTTCTCTACATGGCGGCGCGGGCGCAGCTGGTGGCCGAGGTCGTGAGGCCCGCTCTCGCCCGTGGCGAGTGGGTCGTCTCCGATCGCTACCTGCTCGCCAACATCGTCTACCAGGGGCATGCCGGCGGCCTCGATCCGGAGGCCATCCGGGGCGTGGGGGGCATGGCCACCGGCGGCCTGATGCCGGACCTCGTCGTGCTGATCGACGTCGATCTCGAGACCTCGGCCCGCCGGCTCGACCGCCCGCTCGATAAGCTCGAGAATCGGGGCGACGAGTTCCGCCGTCGGCTCCGGGCCGGCTACCTTGCCGAGCTCGCGGGGCATCCCGAGGGCATCGCCGTGGTCGACGGCACCGCCGGCATCGACGAGGTCGCGGAGCGAATCCGCGACACGATCCAGTCGATGTTTCCAGAACTCGCCTGAGGGCCGTCGTCCATGGCATGGGAGGGCATCGAGGGACACGACGCGATCGCGGCACGGTTCGTGGCCGCGGAGGCCCACGGCCGGGTCGCCGGCTCCTATCTCTTCGTGGGGCCACCCGGGGTTGGCAAGGGCGCCTTCGCCCTGGCGCTGGGCCGGTCGCTCACCTGCCAGGCACCGCAGCCGGGGCTTGTGGCCTGCGGCAGATGCGGATCGTGCGTGCAGGCGCAGGCCGGCAGCCATCCCGACATCGACGTCGTGCGAAAGCCCGACGAACGCTCGACGATCCCGATCGACCTGCTGATCGGCGACACCGCCCACCGCATGCGGGAGGGGCTCTGCTGGCGGATCCTGCTGCGGCCCTCAGTCGGCGAACGCAAGGTCGCCGTGATCATGGACGCCGACCACCTGGATGAGGCGGCCAACTGCCTGCTCAAGACGCTGGAGGAGCCGCCGCTGGGAGCCGTCATCATTCTCGTGGGAACGTCGATCGAGCGGCAGCTGCCCACGATCCGCTCGCGGTGCCAACTAATCCGGTTCGCACCGCTGCCCGCCGAGAAGGTGCGGCTGGTACTCGAGCGGGAATCGCAGGCGGCGGATTCGCCGGTGGATGCCGCAGCGCTCGACGCGTGCAGCCGGGCGGCGGGGGGCAGCCTCTCCCGGGCGCGGCTCCTGCTCGATCCCGAAATCACCGCCTTCCATGGCCGGCTGCTCGAACTCGTGGCGCGGCACCCGTTGCACGGTGTCGACCTGGCCCGCGAACTGATCGCCTTCGTCGACGCGGCCGGCAAGGAGGCCCCACCGCGGCGAGCACGACTGCGGATCGTGCTGGAGTCGGCGCTCGAGGTGTTCCGGGCGGCCGCCACCGGGGCTGTGGGACGGGCGACGTCCGACCCGGCGCTGGCCCAGGCCGCCCAGGCCTGGACCGCGGACGTCGACGCGGCGCTCGCCGCCGTCGATGGCACACTCGACGCGCTCGGCTCCATCTACCGCAACGCCCACATCAGCGTGGTCATCGACGCCTGGACGGCGATCCTCGAAGAGCCACGACTCGCCAGGCTCTCCTGAACGCCCGCGGCGACGCGGCCCACCCATCCAGCCCCGCTGGCCGGCTTCACGCCGCTCCCCCGGCTCGCCAGATCCAAGGCGGCGGCGGCCTGACCCTGCGGGCTGCAGCGTCGCGGATCGATTTTTCCGACGGCGCCGGTCGATCCATGTGGAAGGGTCATACCGATGGCGGACGGCCCGGATTCAACGGCAGGCGGGCCTCGTTCGACCATGGCGACCACGCACGGCACCACCGCACGCCGCGGAGGTCACATCGTCGCAGCGGCATTCGTGTCGGGCCTATCGTTCGCGCTGGCGGTCACTGGCCCGGCGGCCTGGGAGCCTCCTCCGGAGTCGATCTTCCAGATCGACGGCACCAGTGACGGTGCCAGCGACAGCACCAGCAACGACGCCGTCAACAACGCCGGCAGGGTTGCCATCGAGGACGTTCCCGTGGAGGCGGAACGGCCACCCACCGCCGTCGAAGAGAACCTCCCCGCCGCCGCGGTCCTGCTCGCATCCAAACCCACGCCCACGCTCCCCACGCCGCTGCCGGAACGGCTGGCCCTCGCCGATGCGCCCGCCCCCATCGGCACTGCGATCATCGCACAGGCGCTGCCAACCTCGGTTCGCGACGACGTGCGTGTCGAGCAGCCGGCCACGCCACAGCCGATGGCGACCGCCTGGCCCTTGCTCCCCACACCGGTCGTTCCCAACGAGGTCGGCGACGAGGCCGTCGTGCCCGCGGAGTCTCCCTCGCTGCGAGCGCTCGTCACGCGATTGCAAGCGGAACAACTCCCCGCGCCCGCGGCGGCGGCAGAGGCATCGCTGCCGATCGAGACGCCGCGGGAGTCCCCTGCCGCCGCCCCGCTGCCCGGCGAGGCATGGACCGATCCCGACGGCGTCAACTGGAGCGAGTCACCCGCCCCCGCGCAGCCTTCTGAGCCCGCGCCACGCGGCGGCAGGCTCCTGGGCCGGATCGCCGATCGCCGCGCCGAGTTTCGCGCTGACTCCGACTCCAGCTCCGGCGCCGACGCCGCCCTGCCCGCCGCCGGACGATTGCTCGACCGGGTCCGCGACCGGATCGCCCAGCGGCCCTCCCACGACCGGCCGGCGGCCGGTGGAGCGGCCGCGACCCCGACGAACGACGGCACCCGGTGGCCGACGCCCGAAGCGCTCGTCGGGCAGCTGCGACAGCTCGCCAGCAGCGGCGACACCAGCCCTGCCGCGACCTGGGCCGCCGACACCCTGGGGTCGCTGGCGACCGCCACGGATACATCGGGCCCCGGCGACACCGCCGGTGAGGCACCGCTCATCGTGCTCGGCGACCGCGTGCCGGAAGGGATGAAGATCGCCGATGCCACCCCCGACTCGCCCCTGGCCTCGCAGATCCGGCGGGCGGCGCTGGCCCTCTCGCGCCGCGTGGCTGTCTGGCGGGCAGCGACATCGTGCTGCGCGGAGACCGGAGCCGCTCCCCCGGCGATCGCCGGGGCGGAGGTGGGCCCGGGCCTCGCTGCCGCCTGCACCACCATCGAGGTCGCGCGGCTCCTCGACGGGCTGGAACGGTACGAAGTGTCGCGGGATCCGGCCGACGCCGCCCAGGTGCGGGAGTCGCTGCGGGCGGTCGTGGCGACCACGCTCCCCGCCGCGCGGGCGCTGGATCGTGCCGTTCACGACCACTATCTTTCGCCGAACGTCCGGATCGCGATCAACGACGCCTTCGTGGAGAAGATGCTCCCGGAGTCGACGGTCACCACCGGCCCGCTGCAAGACTACGTGCTCGGCAGAAAGGTGCGGGGCACGAAGACCGTCGAGCAGTCCACGGCGATCCGCTTCACGCCGCATCCCACCGAGATCAGGCTCGAACTGCTGGTGATGGGCGAGGTGGCCTCGCGGACGGTCACCAACGCGGGCTCGGTGGCGATTCACTCCCGCGGCCTGTCGACGTTCACGGTGTTCAAGCCGCTGGAGGTGTCACCGCGCGGGCTCTCGTTCGGAGCAGCCCGCGGCTCGGCATCCAACCAGTCGCAGCTGGCCGGCATCGAGACCAGCTTCGACTCGGTCCCGCTGATGGGTTCGATCGTCCGCGGCTTCGTCCGCAACCAGCATGATGAGAGCCTCGACCAGGCTACGCGGGAGGTCAACGTCAAGATCGTCAGCCGCGCCTGCCATGAGGTCGATCAGCAGACCGAGCCGCAGTTCACGAAACTGGCGGAGCAGATCCGCGAGCGGTTCTGGACGCCGATGGAGCGGCTCGGCCTCGAGCCCACCGCCGTCGCGCTCGAGACCTCATCATCCGGCGCGACGGCGCGGCTCCGGCTCGCCGCCGCCATGCAGCTTGCGGCCCACACGCCGCGGCCGCGTGCGCCGGAAGACTCGCTGTTCAGCATGCAGGTGCACGAGTCGAGCGTGAACAACGCCTGCGGACAGTTCGGCCTGGCCGGCCGGAAGCTGAGCCTCGAGGAGCTCACGCGGCTCATCTGCTCGCAACTCGGCCTGCCGCCGCAGGTGCCAGACGACCTCCCCGCGGGGGTCGACGTGACGTTCGCCGCGGCCGAGCCCGTGCGGATCGAATGCCGCGACGGACTCGTGCAGGTCCGCGTCTCGCTCGACGCGCTGGAGAGCGGCCGCCGGAACAACTGGTACGACATCGTGGCCCAGGTCGCCTACCGTCCGGTGGCCGACGGCCTGCAGGTCAGGCTCGAACGCGAAGGGCCGGTGCAGCTCAGCGGGCCGGGCCACAAGGGGCGCATGGAGTTCGGCCTCCGCACGATCTTCGGGAAGATGTTTCCGAAGGAGCGGCCGGTGAAGCTGGTGCCGGTGAAGATGCTGGCCAACCCGCGACTCGCCGGGGTGCAGGCGGTGCAGGCCGTCAGCGCCGATGGCTGGCTGGCAATCGCGCTGGCGGCGACCACCCAGGCCGGCGGCGGGCGGACCTCCGCCACGGCCACCAGGCCGCCCGAGGCGACCCAGCGGCTCCTCCGCCGCTGACGCGTCGCATAAACGTGCGACCGCACGATCCGGCGGCGGCGTTCGATACAATCGTCTGCTGTCAGGTCGGCGCGACGACGCCGCCGGCGGTAAGGCGGCAGACATGCGGTGTTCAAGGTGTGGTGCCCGGATGCCGGTGGTGCTGCATGTGGTCTGGCTCGCCGTGGTTCTGCTGGCCAGCTGCGGGCCATGCCCGGCGGCCTCGACACTCGACCGAACCGGCCGATTTGCCATCCAGTGGTGGTCGCTCGATGAGGGGCTACCGGGGGCCCCGGTCAACGGCGTTGCCTTCGCCCCCGACGGGTCGCTGTTCTGCGCGTCGGCCAGTCGGATCACCCAGTTCGACGGGGTCGCCTTCGACCCGTTGCCGGAGCGGCTCACCGCGCCGCTGCACGAGACGATCGGCAGCTTCTGGAACATCGGCTTCGACGGTGCCGGCCGGCTGTGGGTGCAGGGTAGCCATGCCGCCGCGGTGCTCGACGACAGCCGCAGAGCTGAGGGGCGACGCCGCTGGATGATCCACACGCACCCCGGTGGAAGGCTCACGAGCCTAGCCTTCGCGGCCGACGGCAGGCCGGTGGTCATCGGCCCCAACGTGGTGCTGGCCTACGACGGCCACAGGTTCCGCGAACTGGCCGCGGTGGTGCGGGACGACAAGCGGGTGCTGTGGCGCTACGGTGACATCGATCCCGTCGCAGGAACGCTCTGGCTGTGGGGCGACACGCTGCAGCAAAGCGACCTGCGGCGTGCCCTCGTGCCCCGCGGTACGGTCACACGACTCGATATCCGGGAGGATCTCGCCACGGGCGGCGCTGTGATCTCGATGGGCTTCGGCGCAGCGGGACCAGTCGCCCTCTTGCCGGAGTGCGGGGCGGTCCGCCGCGACGGGGGCTGGGAGAAGCTGCCTCCAATCCTGCCCGACGCCGACTACCGGCGGAGCGGCAAGATCGCCCAGACCGCCGATGGCACCGTCTGGATCTCGAGCCACAACGGCATCATCGCCTGCCGTGACGGCGTGGCGGAGCAGGTCACCAGCGGGCTGCCGGGGTTCTCGTTGCTCACCGGAGCCCTCGTCGCCGACAAGGCGGGTGGCATCTGGGCCGCCTGCTCCGGCGGGTTGCTCGCCGTGCGACGAACCAGGCTCGAGATGGCGTCGGTGGCCGACTGCCGGGCGGTGTTCGAGCGTGCCGACGGTTCGCTGCTCGTGGGAAGTCCGGGTGGCGTGGCGGCGATCGATGGTCCGGTTGGAGACGCCGCGCGGTCGATCGGAGCCTCGGTGCCCACGGCGATCGTCGAAGACGACGACGGCCGCATCTGGATTGGAACGCAGGACAACTTCATCCTGCGGATCGAGTCTGGCCGCGTGACGCAGGTGACGAAGCCCGCCGACCCCTTGCACGAACTCCGCAACATCAACGCCCTCGCCTGCGATGCCGGAGGTCGCATCTGGGCCGCCACGGCCAACGGCCTGGCGGTGCATGATCGGAAGACCGACCGGTTCCGCACGCTCGCCCCCGACGACCGCACCGCCCGCCCCGTGGTCATCGGCCTCGCGGCCGAGCCCGATGGTTCGGTGCTGGCGGCGATCCAGAGTCGCGGTGTGGAACAAGTAGCCGCCGACGGATCAGTGCGGCAGATCGTCACCGCGGCCGAGATGCCAGGCCGTCGCACGATCGTCTTCCACCGCGACTCCCGGGGCGGACTCTGGATCGGCGGCGACCGTGGGCTGCTGCGAGTGGGGGCTCGAGGCGATCTGCTGCGGCTCTCGACCGCGACGGGCCTGGTGGAAGACGCGGTGCGGCAGATCGACGAAGACCGGCACGGCCGGCTGTGGGTCGCGATGCGCGGTGGCCACGTGCAGGGACTCCGGCTCGACGACCTCGACGCCCTGGCTGCCGGAACCCTGTCGATCGTCCGCGGCGTGGTGCTCGGCCCGCTGGACGGCATCGGTGACGCCGAGTGCATCGGCCACTACTCCCGCCGGCTCGACCCTGCGGACCAGCGGCTCCGGCGAATCACGGTTCCCCTGTCGAACGGCGTGGCCCGCTTCGACCCGGCCGTGGTCGCGGCCGGATCGGTCGCCACCGTGAGGCCGCTGGTGGTCCGGGATCCGGCCACTCCCTTCGGCTTCCGCTTCTCGACGCCGGGCATCCAGTGGGGAGCGGCGCCGCAGCATCAGACCCGGATCGCGGGCGTCGATGCCGGCTGGTCGCCCCCGGCCCCCGGCGACCGGCGTGACTATGCCTCGCTGCCTCCCGGCGACCACGCGTTCGAGGTGCGGAGCATCAGCGGGGAGACCGACCGGGACTTTCCAACGGCACTGCTGCCCATGCGGGTGGAGACGCCGTGGTGGCGCCGACCAGTGACGCTCGCGGGGTTCGCCGTCGGCCTGGCGGCGGTCGCGGCCGCGGTCGCCCGCGAGCTGACGCGCCGCCGCACGCGCCGGGTGATCGCCGCGCTGGAAGGTCAGCGGGCGATGGATCGCGAGCGGGCCCGGATCGCCCGTGACATTCACGACGGCCTCGGCGCGGGCCTGACGCGGATGGCGATGATGAGCGACCTGGCCCGCAAGGGTGCCGCCGCTCAGGCCAATCTGCCCGATCGACTCGACGCCATCTACCGCAGCGCTCGCAGCCTCGCTCGTTCGGTCGACGAGATCGTCTGGGCGGTGAATCCTCGCAACGACACCGTCTCGCAGTTCGTCTCGTACGTCGTCCACGACGTCGAGGAGTTCGTGCATGCGGGGGACCTCTCCCTGCGGCTCGACGTGCCCGACGGGCCGCCCGACGAGCGGCCCCTGCCGGCGAACGTGCGGCACCACCTCTGCCTCGCGATCCGCGAGGCGCTGCAGAACGTGCTGCGGCACGCCCAGGCCACGCACGTCGATTTCTCGATCCGGCTCGTCGGCACCGCGCTCACGGTCGCCATTCGTGACGACGGGATCGGCTTCGCGACCGACGCACCGCCGGCAGCCGAGCAGGACGGCCTGGCCAACATGAAGCACCGCGTCTGCGAGGTGGGCGGCATCGCCACCGTGGCGTCGGCGGCCCAGGCCGGCACCCGGGTGACGTTCACCGTGCCACTCGATTTCCGATCCGGGACAGGAGCCACACGCATGGCGGAGGCACAGCATGACACGTGAACCAGACCCCACGGAACCCGTCGACGCCGAGCCGATCCGCGTGGCCCTGATCGAGGACGACGCCGGCACGCGGGCCAGCCTTCGGGAAATCATCGAAAGTGCCCCCGACTGCCGCTTCGTCGGGGGCTTCCGCACCGTGGCGGAGTCCGTTGCCGGGCTCCCGACCGTCGCCCCGAAGGTCGTGCTCGTCGACGTGAACCTGCCCGACGGCACGGGCGTTGACTGCGTGCGGCGGCTGGCACCGACGATGCCGTCGACGGAGTTCGTGATGCTCACGCTCTATCAAGATGGTGACATCCTCTTCGACGCGCTGGCCGCCGGCGCCCACGGCTACCTGATCAAGCCCCTCCGCGTCGACGAACTGCTTGCTGCGATCCGCGACGTGGTCGAGGGGGGCTCGCCGATGTCGAGCATGGTGGCCCGCCGCATCGTCCGGTCGTTCGAGCGGCACGCCCCCGTGCACGTGGCCCCGCTCCCCAAGGGCAACGAGATGCTCGAACTCGCCCCCCGCGAGCGCGAGGTGCTCGAACTGCTCGCCGCAGGGGCGATGTACAAGGAGGTTGCGAAGCAACTGGGTGTCAGCCGCAACACCGTGATCACCTACATCCGCCGGATCTACAAGAAGCTCCACGTTCACTCGCGGCACCACGCCGTCGAGCGGTATCGCCGGATGCACTGACACGCGAGCCCGTCACCATGACTCACCCAGAAATCCAGTGCATCGCGCGAGCGCGAGCGCGGGAGCGGATCGCCTGCCTCCTGCTGGCGTGGCTGCTCGCGACCATGGCCGCAGCCGCTGCCCCGCCGCCCGATGGCGGCCACCCCGTGGTCGCCGCCGATGCGCTGGCGAAGGGAATCTTCCGCGCGGAGGACGGCCTGGCGACCGGATCGTTCGGCCCGCGGGCGGTCGACGACGGCGGTCCGGCGGCCTGCTGGTCGATCGACGTCGCCAGGCCCGGGCCGCGGCTCTGGTCGGTGCAGCTCTCGATCCCGATCGAGGAGCCGGTAGCGGCGGGCGATGCCGTGTTGATCTCGTTGTGGGCCCGCAGCCCGAGGCCGCCGCCGAGCGGCACTCCCGGCGGGATCATCGCGATTGAAAACAAGGTCCCGGGTAGCCCAAAACTTGGCATGGGGGGCTTCACCGCCGACGGCGACTGGCGACGGATCGACATGCCATTTCTATCGGGCGTAGAGGCGATCCCCGGCAAGGCCATGCTCGTCTTTCAGCTGGGGGAACGGCCGCAGCAGCTGGAGATCGCCGACCTGCGGGTGGTCAACTACGGCCGCTCGGTGAAACTCGCAGATCTCCCCCATGCCTACGTTCATTACGAGGGCCGCGAGCCCGACGCTGCCTGGCGGCGGGAGGCGCTTGCCCGAATCGAGCAGCACCGGGTGCGGGAGCATGCCGTGCGGCTGGTCAACGCCAGCGGTGAGCCGCTCCGCAGGACCGAGGTTCGGGCCCGGCTGCGGCGGCACGAGTTTCTCTTTGGCGGCACGATCAAGGCCGAGTTCTTCAAGCCAGGCGACACCCGCTGGGAACGGTATCGCGATACTGTCGATCGTCACTTCAGCGGGGTCGTCTTCGAGAACGACCTGAAGCCCGGCGTGCTGGAGGCGTCACTCGCCGGGAGCGACGACCACGTCCGCTGGGAGTGGACCCAGGCGGCGGCGGCGTGGTGCGACGACCGCGACCTGAAGATCCGGGGCCACTACATGGTGCCCGGAGCGTGGGGCTCGTTCGCCAGCCGTGACAAGCAGGGCGATTCCGGCCTCCGCGAGCGGCTGCTGGGCCACCTGCGGCTGATCGCGACCAAGGCGGGGCCATTCGTTCACGAGTTCGACGTGATCAATCATCCCGTCGGCTGGACGAATCCACCCCAGACGGTCCGCGACGTGCTCGGCCGGGGCTTCTATGCCGACGTGATCCGCACGGCCCGCAGCCTCACCGACAAGCCCCTGTGGATCAACGAGGACCGCACCTTCAATCCTGGCTTCCAGCAGGACCACTACTTCTCCTGCGTGCAAGAACTCGTCGACGCAGGCACGCCCCCCGACGGGATCGGCATCCAGGGCCACTTCCACTCGGGGTCGCTCGTGCCGCCCGAGGAACTGCTTCGGGTGAGCGACCGGTTCGCGACCCTCGTGCCCGCGCTGATGCTCACCGAGTGGGATGTGATGACCAACGGCGACGAGGACCTGCAGGCCGACTACCTGCGGGACACGCTGATCGCGGCCTACAGCCATCCGGCGTACCGCGGCTTCCTGATGTGGGTCTGGTGGGAGGGGGCGGGCTGGCGGCCCGAGGCGGCGTTGTTCCGCCGCGACGGCACCGAGAAGCCCAACGGCCGCGTCTGGCGGGAGCTGGTCTCGGAACAGTGGCGGACCGACGCCACGATCACCACCGACGCCGACGGCGTGCTGCGATTCCGGGGCCATGCAGGACTCTACGACCTCACCGTCACTCACGACGGGAAGACGGCGATGCTCGAACACGCGCTGCCGCTGGCCGCCCCGAACACGGCCGCCAGGCTGACCGTGCCGCAGGACGCATGGCGGTAACGGGTTGCAGACCACCACCATCCTCGGCCTACACTCTCTAGGCCCGTCCGCACCCCTGGAGCCCCGCCGATGCCCGCCACCGAGCCGACGTTTCGCACTGAGTCTGACAGCATGGGCGAGGTTCGGGTTCCCGCCGACCGCTACTGGGGCGCCCAGACGGAGCGGTCTCTCGACAACTTCAAGATCGGCGTCGACCGCTTTCAGTGGGGCCGCCCTCTCAAGCAGAGCCTGGGCATCCTCAAGAAGTGCGCGGCGCTGGCCAACGGCGAACTCGGCCAGCTCCCCGCTGAGACCGTGGCGCTGATCTCGCAGGCGGCCGACGAGGTGATCGCCGGCAGGCTCGACGACCACTTTCCGCTGGTAGTTTTCCAGACCGGCAGCGGCACGCAGTCGAACATGAACGCCAACGAGGTGATCTCGAACCGCGCCATCGAGATCGCCGGCGGGGTGCTGGGCTCGAAGAAGCCGGTCCACCCCAACGACGACGTCAACCGCGGCCAGTCGTCGAACGACACGTTTCCGACGGCGATGCACATCGCCGCCGTGCAGGTGATCCACGACCGGTTGCTGCCCGCCGTGCGGCAGCTGCGCGACGTATTCCTCGCACTCGAGACGAAGCATGCCGACCTCGTGAAGATCGGCCGAACGCACCTCCAGGACGCGACTCCGATCACGCTCGGCCAGGAAATCTCGAGCTGGCGGGCCCAGCTCGACGACCGGATCGCCGGAATCGAACGGGCCCTGCCCGGCCTCTACGAACTGGCGATCGGTGGCACGGCGGTGGGCACCGGGCTCAACGCCCATCCGAGGTTCGGCGACGTGGCGGCCTCCTTCATCGCCCGGGAGACCGGGCATCCGTTCGTCTCGGCGCCAAACAAGTTCGCGGCGCTCTCCGCCCACGACGCCATGGTCGACGTGAGCGCCGCAGAGCGTGGCCTCGCGATCGCCCTGTTCAAGATCGCCAACGACATCCGCCTGCTGGCCTCGGGCCCCCGCTGCGGCATCGGCGAGATCTCGATCCCGGAGAACGAGCCCGGCAGTTCCATCATGCCCGGCAAGGTCAACCCGACGCAGTGCGAGGCGATGACGATGGTCTGTGTGCAGGTGTTCGGCAACGACGCCGCGGTGGCCTTTGCCGGCTCGCAGGGGCACTTCCAGCTCAACGTCTTCAAGCCGCTGATGGTGCACAACGTGCTCGAGAGCGCGGATCTGATCGCCGACGCCTGCGACTCGATGCGGATTCACTGTGCGACGGGAATCGAGCCGAACCTGGCCCGGATCAGGCACCACCTCGACGACTCCCTGATGCTCGTCACGGCGCTCAACACCCACATCGGCTACGAGAAGTCGGCGAAGATCGCCAAGCAGGCCCATGTGCAGGGGACGAGCCTGAAGGAGGCCGCGGTGAGCCTGGGCTACGTGACCCCCGAGCAGTACGACGCCTGGGTCGTGCCCGTGGAGATGACGCGACCGCTGGCGACATGATTGGCCGGCTCGGGGGCGGCAAAAGTCGCGTCGCCGGGGCGAGGATACGCCCAAGGCTCCGCGAGCGTTCGCCGACCCCCTTCGCCTACCCGCCCTCGCTTACGGAGATGACGCTCCACATAACTTGGATGCGCTCTAAATCGCCGCGGCCGCAGTCTCGCCCGTCCGGATCCGCACGACCTCGGCGAGGTTCGTCACGAAGATCTTGCCGTCGCCCACCTGGCCGGTGCGGGCGGTCGACATGATCTTGCTGATCACCGCCTGGGCCTCGTCGTCGCTCACCACCACCTCGATCTTCACCTTGGGCAGGAAATCGACCGAATACTCGGCCCCGCGGTAGGTCTCCGTGTGCCCCTTCTGGCGGCCGAAGCCCCGGACCTCGGTCACGGTCATGCCCTTGACGCCCTGGGCGTTGAGGGCGTCCTTCACTTCCTCCAGCTTGAAGTGCCGGATGATCGCTTCGATCTTCTTCATGATGCTTCTCCTCGTGCGGCCCGTGTCGCGGCACCGCTGGTCACGTTGATCGAGCCGATCGCGCCGACCGACTCCCGCCACCTCAAGGAGCCTGCACACCGCGTACCAAACGACCACCCCGTACAAACACCGCATTTCCCAGGCTGGGCCCGCGTGGCCGTGTCTCGCAGGCGCGACGAACCGCCCCGCGCGTCCCACCGGCGCGACGCTTCAGCCTGTGGTGCCGAGTCCCGGCCGGTCGGCGAGGCAGGCGGTGTGCATCGAGCCGTCGGTGACCCGAAAGATCCCGGGGAGCCGATCCTCCCAGCCGCGGCTGGCCTCGGGCACGTACTGCCGCGCGTTGGCCTCGATACCAGCCACGCCCGGCACCCACGCGGCGATCCCGGCCGAGTGGACCAACGCCGCCCCGGGGCAGGTGAGGTCCTGCACGCAGACGAACATCCCATACCGCTTCGCGGCGGCCGCCATCAGCAGCGTGTGCGACTGCCCCTTGCAGGCCTTGAGCGCCACGCCGGTGTAGCCGAGGTCGCGGGCCAGCAGCAGCGTCTCGAGATCGGTGAGCGACTCATCGATCACCACCGGACGGAGCTTGGCCGCAAGATGCATGTCGTTGCGGGGCAGGGCGGCGAGATCGCGGGCCGTCGGCTGCTCGACGTAGAGGATGCTCTCCAGGCACCTGGGCGCGGCCTTCTTCACCCGCCGCAGATACTCCAGCACGTAGTCCACGTTCGGGCAGCGCTCGTTGAAGTCGACACAATACCGCCAGCCGGCATCGGGCCGGGCCTCGCGGGCGATCCGATCGACGGCCAGCGTGCGGTCGACGTCCCAGTCGAGCGATTCCCCCTGGAGCTTGATCTTGATGTTCCAGAGACCGTCGGCGGCGATCCATTCCGCCAGCGTCCGTGGAAGGCCATCGTGCGGTACGGCCGCGGCGTCGGCGTCGGCCGCGGTCAACGGATCACTACCGCCCACGGAATGAAACAGCGGCACCGTGTCGGCCGGCCGCGGCCTGACCACCTCCTGAAGATCGACACCCGTGAACTCGGCGCCGAGATACCGCGAGAGATCGTGGCCGATGAGATCAGGGGAGAGCGTGCGGAAGCTACTTCGCTGCAGCGCCTTGCCGCAGGCATCGTGGAGGGCCGCATCGAACGGGCTCGCCGTCACAAGCACCGCGAGTTTCGGGATCGGCACAGGAAGCGCGAGGCGGGCCGACTCGGCCGCGGCAGCGGCCAGGAACCCGGGCTCGAGACGATGCCAGAGTTCGAGCGGGTGGGCCGACTCGCCACAGTCCTCGACGATCGCTGCGAGTCGCACGGCGAGCGACTTCATGGCTGCCAGCGTCGTGTCGTAGGGCAGGTCACGGGCCGGAAACGACCAGACGTTTCCCAGCGGCATCGAGCCGGAGCCCGTCACGGTCCGGCCGCCTGGCGTCTCCATGTCCACGTCGACGTCGAGGAGCGTGACGCGGTCGACCGGCGTGCCGCCAAACTTGTAGGGCATGCGGTAGCGGTAGTCGCGAAACGCGGTCCGCACGGCGAGCACCCGCAGCCGTACGGGCTCACCTCGTGAATCCGCCACGGCTGGCCCTCCCCCCACGACCGCAGCCAGTCCTCCGGCCGCCGTCAGGCAGAAGCGTCGTCGTGAGCCATGGATCGACATGCGAGTGCTCCGACCCAGAGGTCGCGGCGTGTTGCCTGCCACGTCGGCAGCCAGCGGGTTTCCCAGGGCATAGGGTACAACGAACCTCGGCTTGCCGCGGCGGCACCGCGCGGGCCGTCACGTCGGGGATCAGCCCATGTTCCAAGCCCTCCGTGGCCTTGCGTTCCAGACCTCCGCCCTCGTGCTCTCGATGACCACCGTTGCGGCATGGGGCGCCGAGCCCAACTACGATGAAGCCGCCGTGCGGTCCTTCACCCTGCCCAACGTGCTCGCCGGCCCCGACGGCACCCCCGCGGCGACGGCCGACGACTGGCGGCGCCGGTCGCGGCCCCACCAGTTCGAACTCCTCGAGACATCGGTCTACGGACGCCGCCTGCCGGCAGTGCCGGTGAGCGTGGTGGGCGACGTCGATCGTGCCGAGGCGACGCTCGCCGACGGCATGCAGGCGATCCGGATCCAGGCGCGGCTCCGACTCGGTGATGCACCGCAGGCCGTCACGACCGACGTGCTGCTTTACCTGCCGCAGAGCGACCGGTCGGCACCCGTGTTTCTGCACCTCAACTTCAAGGGCAATCAGGGAGAGCACCCCGATCCCGCGATCCGGATGGCCGCAGCCTGGCTGCCGAACGACAAGCGGGGAGAGGTCGTCGACAACCGGGCCACCGCCGCCTCACGAGCTCAGGATTCGCGACACTGGCCCGCCGAGAAACTGCTCGCCCGCGGCTACGGCCTGGCCACTGCCTGCTACGGCGACGTGTTCCCCGATCGGCCCGACGGTCGGGCAGCCAGCGCGCTGGCCTCGCTCGGCAGGCCGCTGGAGGGCAATCTGCCCGCCGACGAACCGGGTGCGATCGCCACCTGGGCCTGGCAACTGTCGCGGATCCTCGACTGGCTCGTCACGCTGCCCGAAATCGATGCGACGAAAGTGATCGTGGTCGGCCACTCGCGGAACGGCAAGGCCGCCGTCTGGGCCGGGGCCTGCGACGAGCGGTTCGCGATGGTGATCGCGAACGAGTCGGGCTGTGGTGGAGCGGCGCTCGAGCGGCGTAACTACGGTGAGACCGTCGCAGCGATCACCCGCCGGTTCCCGCACTGGTTTTGTCCTGCGTTCGCCGGCTACGCCGAGCGGGAACTGGACCTTCCCGTCGACGCCCACGTGACGCTCGCGCTGGCCGCACCCCGTCCGCTCTACGTGGCCAGCGCCGTCGATGATCGCTGGGCCGATCCGCGGGGCGAGTTCCTGGCCGCCGTCGCCGCCGGCCCGGTCTGGAAACTCTTCGGCCTCGAGGGACTCGGCACCGACGCCTTTCCTGCGATCGACACCCCCGTCGGTCAGACCGTCGGCTACCACGTCCGCGCGGGGAAGCACGACCTCCTCGAGTACGACTGGCTGCGGTTCGCCGACTTCGCCGACCGTACGCTCCGCGGCATCGAGCCGGCGGTACGCGACGCGACCTTCCGCCCCGTCCAGGAACCGCTGCCGGTGCCACCGCCCCCCGGGGCCATCCTGCTCTTCGGCACCGGCAGCGAGCCGGGTGGCCCGAAGTTCACGAACATGGCCGGCGGCCCGATCGACTGGAGGATCGAGGACGGCACCCTCGTGGTCGGCACCTCCAAGGGCCACGCCAACCACATCGTCTCGGTTCCGGTGTTCCGCGATGCCGAGATCCACGCCGAGTTCATGACGTCGCCGGTCGCGAAGGGCAACAGCGGCCTCTACCTCCACGGTCACTACGAACTGCAGATCTTCGATTCGTTCGGCGTCGACCCACCGACCGATCAGGACGAAGGCGCGGTCTACCGGTTTGGCAGGCCGCTGGTGAACGCGGCGCGGCCCACGGGTGAGTGGCAGGTCTACGACGTCCGGTTCATCGCCCCCCGCCGGGGCGACGACGGCAGGGTTGTGGCCCCGGGGCGGATCACCGCCTGGCTCAACGGGAAACTCATCCAGGACGGCCTGGAGTTCACGGAGCCACGGTCTCCCTACATTCCCTACAAGCACGGCGTGACCGACCACCTCCGCACGATCGAAGCCACCCTGCGAAAAACCGGCAGGGGGCCGCTGTTCCTCCAGGATCACGGGAGCCCGACTCGGTTTCGTAACGTTTGGATCAGGCCGCTCGATGAGGCCGATGGCCGCTGACACAGCCTCGCGGCTGTCGCGGGGGTGGGGGCGGGGGCGGGGAACGGTAATCTCTCTCCCCCATTCGTGGTCTGTTGCGGCGTTGGGCTACGATTACAACTTCCCTTAACGCACCCGGCGCGGTGCCGTGTCAGCCGCACCGCTCACGAAGGAGAGCCCGATGCCGATGAACTCCTCGCCCAGCCGCCGTGGCTTCCTCAAGGCCTCGGCCGCAACGACCGCGGCCGTCGCCATGCCCTACGTGATCACGTCGAAGGCCCTCGGCGACGCCGTCACGCCGCCGGCAAGCGACCGGATCGTGATGGGGGGAATCGGCCTGGGCAACATGGGCTCGGGCGACCAACAGGCGTTTCTCGCCCGGCCCGACGTGTAGTATGTCGCCGTGTGCGATGTGCGGAAGAAGTGGCGGGATGAGTCGAAGGCCCGCGTCGACGAGAAGTACGGCTCCACGGACTGCGCGGCCCTGGTCGACTTCCGCGAGGTGCTCGGCCGCGACGACATCGACGCGGTGCACATCGCCACGCCCGACCACTGGCACTCGATCATGACGATCGCCGCCTGCCGGGCGGGCAAGGACATCTACCTCCAGAAGCCCGAGACCCTCACCCTCCGCGAAGGGCCGCTGATGATTCAGGCGGCCCGCCGCTACGGCCGCGTGGTCTCCGGAGGCAGCCAGCGGGTGCTGGAGGACTACCGCCCGCTCGTCGATCCCTGCTGGGCGGGCGAACTGGGCACGATCACGTCGATCGACCTCTCCGTCGGCCCGCGGTCGATGGCCTGCTACCTGCCGGCCGTCGCCACGCCCCCCGAGATCGACTGGGATCTCTGGCTCGGCCCCGCCCCGTGGGAGCCCTACAACCCCGGCCGCTGCGATGGCAACTTCGGTACCGGCGGCAACAGCTGGCGGTCGTACGTCGACTACTCCGGCGGCAGCCTCACCGACTGGGGCGCCCACCACTTTGGGGGCACGATCTTCGCCGCCGGCCTGCTCCATCTGCAGCCCACGACCGTGACCTGGCATCCGGCATCGGCCGACGGCACCGTGGCAGCCTACATCACGCTCGTGTATCCAAACGGCGTCGAGATCCACTGCAATCGTCCCGCCACGCTCCGGCCGACCGACGCGAAGGCGGTCGTCGCCCAGGCCGACCGCGGGATCACGATCCGGGGCGATGGTACGGCGGTCGCCCCGGTGCCGGTGCCTGCCTATCGGGGCACGGGGGGCATCTACGGCGACTTCATCGAGTGCGTGAAGACTCGCGAGCGGCCCTTCCGCGAACTCGAACTGGGCGTCAACACGATGACGGCCCCCCATCTGGTCGCCATCGCGCAGCGGCTCGAACGATCACTTGAATGGGACCGCACAGCGCAGCGGTTCGCGAATGATGAAGAGGCCAATCGCCTGCTCGACCGCGCTCGCCGCGAACCCTGGACACTCTGACCCGGAGAACCACCATGCCCTTCGATCCGACCACCCTCGACGGTCCGTTCACCGCGCTCGCCGCGTTCGAGTGGGGCGGTGATGCTGCACCACTCGGCGTGATCGATGCCGCCGTGGTGGCGGCCCACGGCGACGCCGCACTGACGGCCGATCTGGAGAAACGGCTCGGCGGCGTGATCTCGGGAGCCACCTCGCGGGCGGCGAAAGACTATGCCTGCCGGAAGCTCTCGATGATCGGCACGGCGGCTTCGGTGCCGGCGCTGGTGCCGCTGCTCGCCGATCGCGACGAATCGCACATGGCCCGGTTTGCACTCGAGCGGATTCCGGCACCGGCGGCGGCCGACGCCCTGCGACAGGCGCTCGGCACCGTCCGCGGCGACCTCGCGATCGGCATGATCTCCTCGCTCGCCAACCGTCGCGACGCGGCGAGCGTGAAGCCGCTGGCGGCGCTTCTCGGCGGTGACGCGGCGACCGCCGCTGCAGCCGCTTCCGCCCTCGGCCGGATCGCCACGGCCGACGCGGCTGCCGCGCTCACCGCGGCGAAGATTCAGCCGGGCCCGGTCGCCGATGCGGTGATCGACGGCCGGCTCGCCTGTGCCGACGCGTTCCTCGCCGCCGTCAACCGTGGATCGGCACAGGCGATCTACGAGTCGATCGCCGCTCGCATCGGCGACACCCCCACGACGCACCGCGACCGCGTCGTCCGCATCGCGGCCAAAAGCGGCATCCTCGCCTGCCTCGATGACACCGTCGCTCTGTAAACGCCCCCCGCCATGGATCCCGACCACCCCGCCTCCCCCGAGCCGCTCCTTATGCCAATTCTCAGCACGTCCCTGTTCGTGAGCCGTGAGGCCATCCTGCCCACGATAATGCTGCTTACCGCCCTGGTCGCGCCGATGGCGGATGCCGCGGCCGCGGCTCCGGCCCCCTCCGCCACTGCGAAGCAGGCGGCCGAGAGCGTGCTCGCTACGCTCCGTTCCGGCGACGCCGATCTGCGGGCCGTCGCACTCGAGCGGATCCGCTACGGGCTTCGCGGAACCTCGTTCACCGAGGCCCTCGTCGCCACCCTGCCCGCGCTCGACCCGCCACGGCAGGCCGAACTCCTTGTGGCCCTCGCCGACCGGGGCGACGCCGCCGCCGTGGCCGCGGCCACCGGGCTGCTCGAGGCGTCGGGGGATACCGCCGTGCGGCTCGCCGCGATCCGGCTTGTGGGCAGGCTTGGCGGCGAGGCCGGCGTGCCAACGCTCGTCACGGCCCTCGCCGGCGACGGCCCCATGCCGGCCGCAGCCCGGCGGGCGCTGGTGGAGCTGTCGGGCTCGGGAGCCGCCGCCGCGATCCGCGTGGCGGCTGGTTCGGGGGCGGCATCGTCGCGGGCCGCACTCCTCGACCTGCTCGCCGAACGTCGCGATCGAGCCGCCCTGCCGACCCTGGTCGCCGCCGCCGGCGACGGCGATGCGCTGGTCCGACAGGCTGCGATCCGGGGCCTGGCTGCGTTCGGTGGCCCCGGTGAGATCCCGGCCCTGGTGGCGTTGATCGAAACCTCGTCTGGCGAGGAACGGAAGGCCGCAGAGTTGGCGATCGTGCGGGTCTGTACGGCCAATCGTGACGCCGCAGCTGCCGCCACGGCGCTGCTCTCGACCTACGAATCCGAGAACGAATCGACCGGCTATTCGCTCCTGCCCGCGCTCGCCCGCATCGGCGGCCCGGCGGTGATGGCCATCATCGACAGCATGCTCGCCGACCCGGCGCGTCGGCCCCAGGGGCTCGACGCCCTTTCCAAGTGGCCCGACGCAACCATCAAGGATCGGCTGCTCGAACTCCTCGGGGCGACGACCGACCCGAAGGAGAAGGAACTGCTCTTGGGCACGCTGATCCGGATCGCACCGCTCCCCGACAACAAGCTCAAAGACGACCAGAAGCTCGACCTGCTTGAGAAGACGATGGCCCTGTGTGAAAAGAACGACGACAGGGCGAAGGTTCTGGAGCGGGCCAACGCCATCCGCACGATCGAGACCTTCCGGTTCGTGGTTCCGTATCTCGACAATCCCGCGCTCGCGGAGCCGGCCTGCCGGAGCGTCGTCGAACTCGCCCACCACCAGAAGCTCCGCGACGCCCACAAGGCGGAGTTCGCCAAGGCCCTCGACAAGGTCCTCGGGACCACCAAGGACGACGAACTCGTCCAACGGGCCACCCGCTACAAGGCGGGCCAGACCTGGGAGCGGAAAAAGAAAGGCTGACGCGGGCCGGGGGCCGATCCAGAAGATCCTCACGCTCCTCGGCACCTCGACGATCGGGCCGCATCCAGCCCGACCAGTCTCGGCGGTTGCTCCTCATGATTCACCCACCTCGGCCGACGCTTGCGGAAGTGCCATTGGCCGGGCGATCTGTCTTTATCCTTGGCTACCTGTGCTACGAGAGCGCGACAGGCGGCCGACTTCAGAGGACGGCGAAGGCCTTCTTACGCGCTGTGGTCCGGGACTGCTCGTTCTGAGCGAGGGCCGCGAACACCAGGTTGTTCATCGACGTCGTGGTGGTGTCAGTCGTGGGGGTGGAAGCGTTGGCGGCAGCGAGCGGCCCGGAGTCGAAGATGCGGCCGTTGAAGAAGTCAGACACGTCGAGAATGTCGACCACGTTGTCGTAGTTGAAGTTGCCTTCGGCCCACGTGCTGACCAGTCCCGTGTCGAACTTGCCACTGGCTATGAAGTTGGCGGCGTCGAGAATATCGACCCGTTTGTCGAGGTTGGCGTCGCCCGGAGCCGTATAGCCGATCGTGAA
>Ga0164294_10000799_pt1 | contig 29922 bp, 29 predicted proteins | sample GEODES005metaG_FD_111479 | JGI IMG/M metagenome (GOLD analysis project Ga0164294, IMG submission 111479) | Oligotrophic lake water microbial communities from Sparkling Lake, Wisconsin, USA - GEODES005 metaG | ecosystem: Environmental > Aquatic > Freshwater > Lake | place: USA: Sparkling Lake...
CCGCATCGTGCGGAATTTATACATCGTGAACAGTTTGTTGCCCTTGCCTACTCGCTGAGTACGGAATAGCACCGGTCCAACCGAAGTCAGCCTGACCGCCAGAACCACCAAAAGAAAAAGCGGGGCAAGGGTCAGGATCAACCCTAGCGCCACCAGCAGATCAAAAATTCGTTTCATTAGTTTTACTGACTTACGATCGTACATCCATCAGTGCTTAATCCTTCGCCGATTTTCCTCTAATCACCAATCCGCGCGTGAGCGCGTCCCGCAAGCGCGGGAACCACTTCCCACTAACCACTCCCTAATAACCAATCTCTAATCCCCATTGACCAATTTCTCAGCTCCGAATAACCCAATCATACGCGAGTCCGATCATCTCCCTTATCGCTGTCTCACTCCGTGCCAACGCCTGGGCAGATGGCAGAAAGCTGAAAATTGTAATCCCGCTGTTCTCCGAAGTCTGTAAATCAACTGGAAACGGCGTGACCTCAAATCCGTTTTTCCGAAACAACATTCCAGCCCTTCTCATATGAAATGCACTTGTCACAAGAATGATCCTCGGCTTCCTGCCTACAACCAACCTCCTACTGCATAGTTGAGCCACAGCAATCGCTTCTTCTTTGGTATTCTGAACTTTCCCTGTTACCAGAATCTTATCTTTCGGAACTCCCAGATTGACGGCCCTTTGCGCCAGAATTTCCCCTTCGGGCTTCGCCTTAGGTATCCACGGCACCCATCCACCCGTAAAAATTAGCAGGGGCGCTCTGCCAGCCTTGAAAAGATCCACTCCGCCTTCAAATCTGTCCACCGCACCCGACCACTCGCCGAGGGGGGCGTTCTTTCGCTCCTCAATCATTCCGCTTAAGACAACAATTGCATCGGCGATTTTCACATCCTGGATGGCACTTCTATCTCCCACCGCCTCTACCCACCCCATCAGTTTCCCACTGACGAATCCCGTGCTCAGCAAAAGAAGAACCACCAACCCAGTCCAGCATAAGACTTTTCTTCTTAGAATCAGTCCCGCCCCAACCAGAATCATCGTAAGTCCGATCGGAAGAAATATTATTGGAAGAATTTTGTTTAAGTAAATCATTCTGTCACCAAGGCCTCTCGCTAGCTGTTACTGTTCGCCAATCCGCGCGTAAGCGCGTCCCGCAATCGCGGTGCCCACTTCCCACTCCCCATTAACCAATCTCTAGTCACCAATCGCCACCCACCGCCCTCCTCAACCCCTCATCTACCGACACCGGCGGACTCCATCCAAGCAGCTCGCGTGACTTAGAAATATCAACCTGCAAATTACCGCACAAGCGCTGCATTGCATCACCCTTGCCCAGCAACGAAGCCCCCGCCTTCAAAGCCCAAACCGGAACTGACAGTAAGCGCGCGGGGCGATTCATGGCGCGGGCCATTCTCCGAATTAAATCTGGCGTGGAAAGATCTTCGCCGTCACTCACCAAGAAGGTCTCATTCGCGGCCGCAGGGTGCTCAAGGCACGTCACAATAAAATCCACCAAGTTGTCGATGCCCACGAAACTGCGAAAATTGTTGATGGAACCAAGCGGAAGAGGGAGTCCGCGGGCAACGAGGCTCATGAGGGACTTGAAATTTTCCTTGGCACCCCTTCCATATACAAGTGTGGGGCGAATGTTGACAACTTGCATTCCCGTTGTGCGAGCGATTTCACGCAGACCCACCTCAGCCTCGTGCTTGCTTATGCCGTAAGGATCTTGCGGGGCCGGCAAATCGCTTGTCGTAAATGGACAACCATAATGAGTCGCCTCGCCATTGACCTTGATGGTACTTAGAAAAATAAATCGACGTACTCCAGCAGCAGCGGCTTGTCGCGCCAAGTTGAGCGTGCCCTCGGTGTTCACACGGCGGAATTCAGCGAGCGGGTCGCTTTCAGAGTCACGCATAATATGAACCCGTGCAGCAAGATGGATCACTGCGTCTGCGCCTAGAAGCTCCGTTGACCACTTTGTCGCCCCGTCGATATTGCCAACGCCAAATGATCTTAGTCGTGCATGCGACTTGTCATGGGCGCGGCGCCCTACCCCGGTAACTGCATGAAACTGCGATAGAAGTACTGGTAAAAGAGCGCTGCCCACAAAGCCTGCTGCACCCGTAACCAAAATCACGCCATCACCTTTGCTTTTTTTAGATACCTGCTGCTTTGTGGAGCAGCTCTTCCAATCGGTCCATCAACAGCCCGCGACCGAACTCCTTTTGAGCAAAAGTACGGCCATTTGCACCAAGCTGATGCCGTTGTGCAGTTTGCATGGCTGCCATTTGAAGCACCGCAGCGGCAAGCCTACTTGCATCGCCCGCTGCACAGACCAAGCCTGCATTCGCCTCTGTGATGACCTTCGCCCCCTCACCATCCAGCATCCCCAGAATTGGCACTCCGGCCATCAAGTAAGACTGCACTTTGCCTGGGATGGTCAAGCTGAAGACCGGGTCCTTTTTCAAGGAAACCAGCAACGCATCTGCATGCGCATAAAAAGAAGGCATGCGCTCCACGGGAAACTTGCCCAATAACAGGACGTTGCTCTGTAATCCACGACGCGCAATCTCTTCTTCAAGCCAGAAAGATCTTCGCCCATCCCCCACAATAAGCCAACGGACTGGACTCTTGTTCCTCAAGGACTCGGCGGCGTCCAAAACCGCAGGCAGGTCCTGCGCCTCTCCAATATTGCCGGCGAAAAGTATATTGAATACGCCCTTCTGTACGGGCACCTCTGGGGCCGGAACACAATCGGCACCATTGAAAATCTCTTCTGCCCAGCTTGGGAAATATCTAATTTTCTTAGCGTCTGAACAATACTTGGCAATTTTCGGCAGGAAGCCGCGCGATTGACACAGCACCAATGTGCAGCGCTCATAAATAAACCTCACCAAGTGCCCGACCCAGCCCAAAACCATCGGTGAGCGCACCACGCCAATAGCCGCTAAGGTCTCTGGCCACAAGTCCAACGCCCAAAATACAACCGGCGCGCGCTTGATTCGGCCAAGCAAGATAGCAGGTAAACCCACAGTCACAGGTGATGGCTCAAAAACAAAAATGACATCCACTTGTTGGCCCCGCAACCCCCATGGCCCGTATAGACACGCACCGATCACAAAGCTCAAGTAATTCAAGAACAAGCGCACGGCACCATTACCGCGCGCCAACATAGGAACCCGAAACACCCGCGCCCCGCTGAAATATTCAAATGCCTTCGGGGTCTTTCGGTACTCCTCAAACACGGCACCATCCGGGTAATTGGGTAAGCCCGTCAAGACCGTCACGCTGTGCCCACGCTGAACGAGCTCTTGCGTGAGATCATTAATTCTGAAATTTTCGGGCCAGAAGTATTGACTAACGATCAGAATATCCACGAAACTGTCGCTTCAGTACTTTTTCCACACCACATGGTTCACATAGTCGGTATAGCTGTGGATGATGCGCAGCACTTTGTCAGACACATTAGTCATGCTGTAGTCAGCCACTTGGCGGATGCCATGTGGGTCACTGCGGTCAGCACCCCTTGGCTGCGTCGCTAGAATCGCCAAGCCTTGGCGCACGCGATCCACCTCCAGACCCACCATCATCACGGCAGCTTCCTCCATACCTTCTGGGCGCTCGTGCGCCTCGCGCAAGTTCAGCGCAGGGAAGTTGAGGATTGATGATTCTTCGTTGATCGTGCCGCTGTCTGACAGCGAAGCACGCGCCGACAGTTGCAGCTTCACGTAGTCATGAAACCCCAGCGGCTTGAGCAAGCGCACCAGCGGGTGAAACACCGCTCTGGTCGCGTCAATGCGCTTTTGCGTGCGGGGGTGAGTTGACACAATCACCGGCAGGCCGTGGTCTGCCGCCACAGCGTTCAGCACAGCCACCAATTTGGTGAACGACTGGGTCGACTCAATGTTTTCTTCGCGGTGCGCACTCACCACAAAGTAGCCGTCCGCCTGCAACCCCAGTCGCGCCAACACGTCAGACACTTCAAGGCGTGTGCGGTAATGCGTCAGCACCTCAAACATGGGGCTACCAGTCTTGATAACCAGATCAGGCGGCAAACCCTCCCGCAACAGATAGTCTCGGGCGATAGTACTGTATGTCAGATTCACATCGGCCGTGTGGTCCACAATGCGGCGGTTGGTTTCCTCTGGAACGCGCTGGTCAAAACACCGGTTGCCAGCCTCCATGTGAAAAATCGGAATTTTTCGGCGCTTGGCCGGAATCACCGACAAGCAACTATTAGTATCACCCAGCACTAACATGGCTTCGGGTAGCTCTTTGGCCAAGACACCGTCCACGGCCGTGATGATGTTGCCAATGGTGTGGGCGGCGCCGGTGCTGCCTTCTGCACTGTTCAAGAAGTAGTCCGGCTTGCGCACGCCTAGGTCGTCAAAAAAGACCTGGTTCAACTCATAGTCGTAGTTTTGCCCTGTGTGTACTAACACATGTTCGCAATGCTCATCCAGCCGTGCCAATATGCGCGACAAGCGAATAATTTCGGGACGGGTGCCGACCACGGACATTATTTTTAATTTTTTTATCATTTCTCTTATAGAGGGCAGGCGTAAGTGTCAGGCTTAGATCGGTCAAACACTTCACTGGCCCAAAGCATCACGACCATTTCATCAGGACCAATGTTGGTGATGTCATGCGTCCATCCCGGCACTGTTTCCACCACCTCCGGCTTGTCACCGGTGGTGGTAAGCTCGTGACTCTGCCCCGTTTGCATGTGACGGAACTTGAAGCGTGCCTGGCCCTTGATAACAAGAAATTTCTCTGTCTTGCTGTGGTGGTAATGTCCGCCCCTTGTGATGCCGGGATGCGCTGTGAAGTAGGAGAACTGGCCACAATCGGGTGTTTTAAGCATTTCCACAAACACGCCACGCGGGTCGGTATGCTGCGGCACGGTATAGGCGAACGACTCCACCGGCAAATAACTTACGTAAGTGGCATACAGCGCACGCATCAGGCCAGTGCCCACGCGCTCGGTCATCAGCGTGTCGCGACTATTTTTGAAACCCTGAAACTGTCTGGCAAGCTCCCCCACCGTGGTTGTGTATTGCGGCGCAACGATGGCAAATCCTCCTTCGTCCAGGGACGCATCTGCGCCATCCATCAGCTGAACAAAGCGCTCAATTACATCGTCTACATACACTAACGTGACAGGTGCCCCCGCTTCGGTGACTTGAATAGGCAGATCGCGTGCTATGTTGTAACAAAACGTTGCCACCACCGAGTTGTAGTTGGGCTTGCACCACTTGCCAAACACATTGGGTAGGCGAAAAACATGCACTGGCACATCACAAGCGCGCTGCAATGCAAACAGGGCGTTTTCGGCCTTCTTCTTGCTGTTACCGTAGGCATTGTTACGGTCGGCTTGAGTGGAAGATGTGAATATGACAGGAACCTTTTTGCCCGTAGTGAGATGAATTGCGGCTACCGCTTGGCACAGCGCATGCGTCAAGTCTACATTGCCCGACAAAAATTCGGCCGGATGTTCCGGGCGGTTTATACCCGCCAAGTGAAAGATAAAGTCCACCCCATGCAGCATGGCGGGCAATTGGGCGACTGAATGCTCACGTGTAAAGCAGACTACCTTAACGTCCTTGCGCTCGGCCAAATGCAGTTGCAGATTTTTCCCAACGAATCCGCTCGCACCAGTAATCAACACTTTTATAGTCTTTATTCCTCCGAAACGGCCTGCTCACCCCGAGCTGTGGCTTGCATAAAGCGCAGCTTCACCAACAGCATCTTCATGCCTCCTACATCCAACCGGGTCGTGTTGTGTGAGTTGTAATCTTCAGCTTGCGAAATTTTTTGCTCACCTTGCTCGACAAACTTGCCATAGTTCAAGTCACGCATGTCTGGCGGTATGCGGTAGTAGTGGCCCAAATCTTGGGCAGCCACCATTTCCTCTCGACTCAAAAGTGCCTCGTACAGCTTTTCCCCATGACGCGTGCCAATGATGTTGACCTGATGCGTGGGCACATTCATCAATACTTTAAGTGCTTCGGTCAGCGTGCCAATAGTGGCTGCTGGTGCCTTTTGCACAAAAATGTCACCAGGGTTGCCATGCTCAAACGCGTACAGAACCAAGTCCACTGCATCATCCAGCGTCATCATGAAGCGTGTCATTGAGGGATCGGTAATGGTGAGTGCTTTCCCAGCACGAATCTGGTCCACAAGCAGGGGGATCACTGAGCCACGCGATGCCATCACATTGCCATAGCGGGTGACGCAAATGGTGGTGCCCCCCGCTTCACGCGACTTAGCCACCGCCACTTTTTCCATCATCGCCTTGCTAATGCCCATGGCATTAATCGGATACACCGCCTTATCAGTACTCAGACAAATGACTCGCTTGATGCCATGCGCAATCGCTGCTTCCAGAACGTTTTCAGTCCCCAAAACATTGGTTTTAACAGCCTGCAAAGGGTAAAACTCGCAAGATGGAACCTGCTTCAGCGCTGCAGCATGGAACACATAGTCAACCCCGCGCATGGCAGTACGCACACTGTCCACGTCACGCACATCCCCAATGTAAAACTTGAGCTTGGCATGGTGATAGCGCTTGCGCATGTCATCTTGTTTCTTCTCGTCCCGGCTGAAGATGCGGATTTCTCGCAGATCAGAATCCAAAAAACGCCGCAAAACTACATTACCAAAAGAACCGGTACCACCTGTAATTAAGAGCACTTTATTGTCAAACATTCACATTCCTTTTTTTGTAGCTTGGGCGATAAATTCAAAAGTGTCACGCGCGCAGCGCTCCCAGGAATAGGCTTGAGCCTTGCGCCAAGCCAACTGCGCCAAGTGCGAACGTAATGAATCATCTTCGGCAAGTCGATCCAAAGCATCAGCAATATTGCAAGGGACTTCAGGATCAAAATAAACACCCGCATCGCCCAACACTTCACGCATAGGGCCGCGATTTGAGCTGGCAATAGGTAAGCCTGCCGCCATGGCCTCAATTAAAATATTTGGTAAGTTTTCACAGCTTGAAGCAAAAATAAAAGCATCCGCCCGTTGATAAAACTTATGCAGAGACTCAAAGGGCTCAGCCCCTGACCAAAGCAAAAACTCACGCTTTGGATCTAGCCGATCCAATAGGGTCCTGAACTGGCGACCGTAGTCGCCCCACGAGGCTCCAATGAATCTCATTTCAATCGGGACCCCCTTGGCTCGAAGTTGGCTTGCTGCATGTGCCACTTCCATTTGGTGCTTGTAAGGCATCAATATAGACACATACAACACCCGAAAAGGCTTATCCACGGAACAAGTGGCAAGTTGCCGTTGGGGACGCGGTGGCTGAAGAAAGCGGGGCTCAATCCCATGAGGAATTAAAGCAATGAAACAGGATATGCCGCCCAATGCAGCTGAAACTGCCGTTTCAGCGTACTGGGTTAAAAAAATTATCCCGTCTGCCCGCCGAAATGATCGCCCTTGTGAATACCGCAATAGGCACATTTTCAAGCGCATCAAACTCCAGCGCCCAAAGCACGCAGCCTCCGCGGGTTCAAAGGGCAGCATGTTTTGCGACATGGCGACCTTGGGCATGGATGACCAAGCAGGTAAAGTCCCGCCAGGCGAAAACAGCACATCACAACCCGCCGCCTTTAATGCAATGGGCAATTGGAATTGCTGCCCCAACATACGCCTTGGCAGTGATGCATCCATCCAAGGCGAACTGATCTTCACCAACCAAGAGCGCTCCGGCAAGCCAGCTGCGGTAGACTGGCTGGCCCACACTGTTACCCGACTAATCCCGGCGGCTGTAGGGTCGCAGGCTTGCAACAAGTGAGACAAATGCGTGATGCCACCACCTAGTCGGATGTTTGTGGCATCAATACCCAGGTGAAGGCCGGCTTCTTTAGGCATGTCAAAGCGTAACCTTTTGGCCTTCGTTCATTGCCACTACACTTTTTCGGACTGGAAAACTTATTCCACACTTCTCGCAGTGCACAGCGTTAACTTTACGCGCAAATTTTGTAGCGTGACAGATGGTGCAACGCAGCAACGGCAACAAATCTAACGCAGCATTACGACTGCGCTGGGATAGAAGACCGCGCAAAATATCACGCGTCATTTGACGAGCCCGGCCATTGATCGTCATCGGCGGCGCAACTCTATCGACAACAGGCGCAGGCCATCTGGCATTGACTTCTGGATTCACGATTTCATAAGAAATCTGGTTTCTCCAGTAGTACCGAACGTGAAACTCGAAAGGGTTGCTGGGGATCAAGTCCCTAGTTAGGAACGGCTTGACTCTATCTTCGTATAGTTCAATTACCTCAGGATCATGCTGCCAAGCCGTCTTTTTGCGAATAACTAGTTTTTGATTACGACACGTAATCTCCAAGCGGTGATCCATGTATGGATTAATACGTTCCATAAAAGCATCAGGCACCTCGATATAGCCAGCCTTCGCAACACGTTGCAGCTCGGTCAAAAAGCGCTCTGGGTCGGCCGAATGTTCTAGAACATGCGCTGCGATAACAAAATCAAACGCGTGATCCTTAAAGGGCAAATTCTCAGCAAAACCTAACACTGTCGGCCGATCAGTGGTCAGCGGCACCCAATGGCGCTCTCGTGTTGCTTCGTAGGCGTCTAGCAGAACATTGGCCCTTGGATAAGGATTGCCGCCCGCGCCCACCTCAAGAACTAAGGCATTTGAAGCCACAGGTGTGTAAAACCTCCGAAAAGCCCAGGCCATCGGATCAAAGCCATGCTTACGCAACCAAGCCATCAGTGCGGATTCCGGGTTCACGTTCATTTATCTGCCTTAGAAGTTCTGATGTCTTCAATTCGATCAAGCATGATTTTCATCCTTGAATCGATATCATGACCTGCTTTCCGAACCTTGTCGTGTCCACCTTGAGCTACTCGAAGTCTAGACACGTCGTTGTGTACATAAATCTTTATTTTTTCTATCAGTTCAATTTTGTTTCTAAAGTAATCTGCCTCAACTCCCTCTGAATAAAGGGAAGCCAAATCATCAGAGTACTCAGACAACATCAACGTCCTTGTTGCCGGTATTTCAAAGCAACGTCGGGTATAGGTATCGCGATTAATTTTTGACAAAAAACATAAGGCCACTTTTGCGCCACACAAGGCACGGTTGTAATCGTCTCCCCAGACCATTTGTGTTGGGGCCATGTGTTTCAATACCGGCGATTGTTCCAAAGGCTGCTGCCAGTATTCGCTTGGTCCTGAAATTCGAAGGCTAAATCCTTGGCGAACAATTTCCTCAAGAAAATCCAACCGCTGATCTGGCTCAAAGTGACCGACGAAGACAACATCGGTCGCAAATTTTGACTGATCGGCTTGAGTAAGTTCAACCGGGTAATTTCTATCGGGCACATACCATGACCGCATGAGCTCTACACGTTTTGCACCCGCCGCCTGTAAATCACTTAGATTGGCATGGCGATAAGCCAGCATCATATCATATTGCGGGATGGCCGCCATAAAGTGCCGCCACAAATACTTTGGCTGTAACGGTGCGAATGGGTCATCATTGTTGTAACCAACCAGAGCACACTGCGGCATTGCTGTTTTAACCGCCTGCAGTGCCCGAGCATCAATGTGCGTACCTCGGTAAACAAACGCGACATCGGGACGAAACTCAAGCGCCTTTGAAACAAAATCACGGTTGATGTGGGCAACTGCTGGGCCGATCACATATTTGTTTTGTGCCCGTTTAAAAAGCGCCGCTAGGCCATTGCTGGCATCTGGTTTAAATGAAAAATAATGATGCCATTTAAACTCGCCCACTTCATGACCAAGGCGTGTGAGCGACCGCAATACTTCTTGCTCGTGCAAATCAGAATGCCAATCCCCCGCAACAAGTATCCTCATTGCTTGCCCATACTGGCAGCACCAAAGCGCGGTGTATGCCCCAAGCGCTTTTTTATCATTTTTATAATGCTGTCCGATCGATCAGGCCCAAGAAGCAACAATGTGATGAAATATAAATGGAACAATGGATAGCGCCAAAGCCCCAATCTAGCCACCGCCACACCGTATTTTGCAAACACCCCCAGTGGCCGTTTGCTTTGGATTGACAAAATGGGATACGAATAGTTGCCAATGTCCGAGCGAATCGCTTCGAATACATTTAGTTGGGTGGCTACTTCAACATGCTTGGCAATTGACAGCATGCCCTGCATAAAGTGAATGGACGAAGTAGGTGTTTGGTCATGCGGCACAAACTTGCCCTGTTCCGCCGCGCTATTGCCAAAGTCTGGTGGAGTGCCGTCCCGCCGCAGGGCAATGATCTGGGGCACAAATATTACGCTGCGCTTAGCCAAAATCATGCCTACTAGATAAAGCTGGTAAAGCAAGGTCCCATCAAAGCGATTCGTTGCAACAGCATGTGCTGCATCACGATTTATCACCATGCCGGGGATCACCACGGAGCGACGATAGGCGGTAAAGATAGCCTGTGCACCTGCTGGCAATACGTGCTCATCAGCGAAATAGCGATGGACTTGGTTAAACCGCTCTGGATTCACCTCAAAAGTTGCGTAGCTACGCACCACCACACCACAACCCGGCAGGCGTTGAATTGCCGCAGCAATTGCGGTTAGTGCCCCGGCGCACATCAGGTCGTCATTACCCATGAATACACAATATTGACCATTGGCACACTCTACCAAACGGCGAATATTGCCGTCGTAACCTAGATTGACACTATTCTCTTCATACCGAATGCGCTCAGGATGTCGCTGCTGAAACCCATGCACCACGCCTGCAATTGCGGCACGTTCGGGCGAACCATCTTCACAAATCAATATATTGAAATCATCAAAAGCTTGATTCAAAACCGAATCTAGCAAGGGTACAAGTAAACTGGAGCGGTTGTAAGCGGGAATACAGACGGTTAGCAAGGGCCTCATAGCCCGATTCTCACAAGGGCAAGATTTGCAATTCGCCTGTAAGAAGCACGACGTGATTCACCTAGTTTAAAGAATATTCGCCCAACTACCACGGAAGCCATCACCAGTATAACACCAGGCCAAAGACGGGGAATATGCTGAAATAAATCCGAAAATAGAAGACTGCATAGAAAGAATATGACCGGCATATGAAACGCATAAAGTGAATAACTAAAATCTGCAAGATAGGCATTGACCGTTGCCGGAAAACCAACCTTTGAAGCGGGAACATCGACGACAAGTAGCAAGGCGATTATAATAGCAAAGAAGATATCTTGAGGTTTTTCTGACAGATGAAAAGTGTTAGTAAAGTAAATTAAATGGTTCGCAACTACCAGAAAACATAGAAGCATAGTATTACTGATCTTCAACAATCCAAGAGCGCTACTTCGGGACAAACGGTATGCCAGCACACCTAATAACCACACCCCGAAATACAAAAACATTTTGAACCCTATTACGGCAGCTGCAACCACGAAGATTAGTAGTGCCACCCATTGCCGACGAAACAGATTCTTTCTGAAGAATAACAAGCCATATAGTAAATAAAAACAGAACTCGTACCCTATAGACCATAAGGCTGGATTGCTCCCCAACTGAACTCTGTACCCCTGAATACCCTGCAAAGCGAAAACATTGATTAGCAGGCGTAGTATTCGTCCATCTTGCGGCAAGAAATCAGGATTCAAATATACTGAATTCAGATTACCCCCAATGAAGTCGATTAAAAGAGTGAACGCAATGGCAATCAACAGGACCGAATAAATCCGTGACCACCGATCCAGAAAATATTCTCGAAAATTATAGCCTTCGATCTTGGATTTTTTACTTGTTGCATAAGCCACAACATAACCACTCAGAACAAAAAAGACGATGACAGCAGCATGCGCATGTGTTGAAAAATAACCGAATGAATCCCACCGAATGAATCCCACCGAATGAAATTCCCACCGAATTGTTGAAGATACATATCGGAATGACCCACTACAACGAGCAATGCAGCGGCCCAACGAACAAAATTAAGAAAATCAGACTTTCCTGGGGAGAGAAAGTGATTAAGTCTATTGTTTAACGGCATTTCAGCAGACAAGGTGAGATATTTATTTAAAAATGTTTCGCATAGCAATGGCCAGCATAATGAGCGCAAATAATCTTCCGCCATTGGCCCGGCCTGCGATATGACCACGAATAAGGCTTCGCACTTCCTCAAGGTTAATTACGTCAGGCAGGCCGACCATGCGTTCCATTAACCGTTGTTCCCCTTCGCTTCTTAACCATTCGTTAATGGGAATTGAAAACCCCTGTTTGCGGCTTATATCTAAACCTGCGGGGAGCCATTGCTTCGCAAGCAGCCTCTCAAGTCGACGGGATTCATTCCCTTGCACTTTCCAATGCGACGGTACATTCCCAAAAGCAAACTCAATCAGTCGATGATCCAGAAAAGGTGCACGCACCTCAAGGCTGTGCATCATGCTAGCACGGTCAACTTTAACCAAGAAATCATCGGGCAGGATGCTACCAAAGTGAGTGCGCGTCATGCTGTCCAGTGGATCGGCACCTTGGTGAAACAGGCCAAGCAGAAAACGCTCAGGTGCTTCTAAACCAGCCCTTAGCTCAGCCTTAGCGCCAGCGGTCAAAAGCCTCCTCCTAAGTCGGCTATCGAAATAAAGTCGACCCCAAATAAGCTGCTGATAAGCACCACAACGCAATGAAGCGATTCGATTGCGCCCCCGAACTCCAGCGGGCAACAAAGATGCAGCGCTTGCCATTGCACGCATTACTGGCTTAGGAACTGCCCCCCAACGACGTTCATCAGCAATGCTTGTCGTGTAATCTGAATACCCTCCAAACAGCTCGTCCCCCCCATCACCACCCAGCGCAACAGTGACATGCTTGCGCGCCAACCCAAATACCAGCCATGCAGGAAGGATAGAAGAGTCTGCAATAGGCTCATCGATGTAGGGCGCCAGACTATCAAGCATGTCCAAACTGGGCTTAGCCAATGGAAGTACGTGATGCCGTGTACCAAAGAAGCTTGCGACTTTTTGTGCGTGATGCGCTTCGTCTAGCGGAGACCCAGGTAAGGCGATGGTGAACGTTTCCACTGGTGAGCTACTTGCACGCGCAGCCGTAGCGACCACCAAGCTTGAATCCAGCCCACCCGATAGCAGCACACCCACGGGCACATCTGCAACCAAACGAAGACGCACTGAATCTTCGATTAATTCCCCTGCCTTCTGTGCCAATTGCATTCCATCAAGCTCAGCACTAGGACGATTTTGCGGCAGATTCCAATACCGGCGAATTTTCAAATCACCTGTTTGGAGATTTAGTCTTCCGCAATGTGCAGGTGGTAGTTTGTGCACTCCTTCAAATAAACACATATCACTTGGGACATAGCCTAAGGAAAGATAGTGATTCAGCGAATGCAGGTTGATCTGCTTTGAGTGATCTAGAGCTTTAAGTTCAGAGGTAAACTGAAACGTTGAATTTGTGTGTGTGTAGTAAAAAGGTTTTTCCCCGGCACGGTCTCGGGCAAGAAATAATGACGGAGGTGACGCAACATCACCGCGATCATAAATGACAAAGGCAAACATGCCGTTGAAGCGTCTAAGGCATGACTCACCCCAGGCCCGATAAGCAACCAACATCACTTCGGTATCGCTATTGCTATGAAAACGAAAGCCCAGCAGCTGCAATTCGCTCCTAAGCTCGCGAAAGTTGTAAATTTCGCCGTTGAACACAATCACATAGCGGCCATCTTCGCTCCCCATCGGCTGATGCCCTGCCGAAGTAAGATCGATAACCGCCAGCCGGCGATGCGCCAAGCCCACCCGGCCATCCGCCGACCACCACTCCCCCGCATCATCCGGCCCACGATGCGTCATGGCATCGCGGCCAATGGCCAGCCAGGCGCGTTGGGCTTGAGGGGTGTTAGAGACTATTCCGACGATGCCGCACATATAAATCTGTTATTTAAGATTATCGATACACCCGCAAAGCACACCCAATGGGTGCTGGACGCAGAAAATATTTTTCCATATTTGCCACCTTAGCTGCGTCCGGCTGCATGGCCTTGACCAACGCACGAATCTCGTCATCGGATTTAAGATGCTGAAATTGGTGCGAGCCAAAATTATCAAAGGTATTGAGACTGGTGTTTTTAAAGCGCCGCAACAGGTAGCCCCAAGCCGACTCAACAGGCAACTTGGGCACATCGCCCATCACACAAAAACCTGACTTTTCCAAAAACAAGCCCAAGCCTGGCACCAAGCGCAACAAGGCCATCAACCGGGCATAGAACATGATCACCGTAAATGGCATCCGCGACAGCACTGCCCGCAGCGGCTTGTAAACGAGATATAAACGCACCCAACGCACCACGCCCTGATCGTTGAGCCCATAGCAATTAAAAACAAACTCGCCGCTAGGCGCAGTCAGCGCAAAGAGGGCGTGCGCGGTTTTTTCCACTGAAGGGGTGAGCTGAATCACATTATGGCAATAGACAATGCCATCAATGCACTGATCGCGCAGCGGCGGCGCATCAATCGAGCACTGAATCACATCCACATTCTTCAGCGCCGCCAGATTGCGTTGCACCACATCGTCCACCGAATGCGAAAGATCCATCATGATCACATGGCGGGCGCCATATTCAGCAAACCATTTGGTCTGCGCACCACCCCCCCCCGCGTCCACCATCAATTTACCCTTAAACGCGTCGGTGCTGCCAAAGGTGTTATCCACCGTGTGCTTGAGCCAGTTATTCTTGAAATCGGTGAAGTTGAAATAGTTCCACTCATCGCCAAACGACTTCACGCTGGCGGGGGGCACGTAGCCTACGAAACGGGGAACGCCGTTGATGATGGGATAGCGCGTACCGGATGGCGTCACCAACGCACCGGATTCGATAGAGCCATCGGCATTGGTGACCGCATCGACCAAGTGCAACGGCGCTTTAGTGATGGGCTCGCAGAGATAGTTGAGGAGATTGGGAGTCAGGAAGTAATTGGCCTTCTAAATTTGTAAGTGATGTTAAAGACTGAAATTTGTTTATCAACAATTTCAAGCCCGAGTTTTGCTGAAACAATTTCGAACCAATCAGGATAAAATCTAAAACAATCAATAGGAAACCGATGATAAAAGAATCCCGGCAAAACTGTATGAATTATTAAATGCCCGTCTTCATCGACTAGTGATGCCAAATCACAAAAATGTTTGTAGGGATTGATTAAATGCTCAAGTGTCGCCTGTGAGATGATAAGTTTAAAACGCTGTTCTTTTAGGGCACTCGGCGGATCACTTTCATAGTTCCATAGATAATCCATATTATGGATACCAGCGGTGCTAATTTTTGAATTTGGGAAAAACTGATTCCAGATTGCTTTTACTTCATTTCGATCACCCGCCAACAATATCGGGTGATTGTCGATAACGGTTGTTTTCGCAAACAATACGACCTCTCCAAGGATCGCCCCACCTTCACCTGTCGGATTCATTAACCTATGAGGCCGGCAATCTCTATCCCAATTGAAGTCACCGAAATGAGTTTTAAATTGGTTTTTGACCTCTATATTAAGTAGCCAAAGCGTTAAACTATGTCTCAATAAAAAAAATAAGTGATGCGGATTAAGCGTGAAGTTATTTTTAAGTAAGAATAATAGCGTTTTTAGTTTACTAGGATGATTGCTTTCAATATGGGGGGGGTGAGATTTCATATTACTAAGCTTCTGAGTGTAAAAAAGTTTTTATGGATTAAAAGAAAAATCTGCTTGGCCCTACGCTGCCAACTAATAATTCGGCGCATGTCCAATAGTGCGTTTTTTACGAGCAATTAGACGATCACATACCTACTCACCTAACTGATATGCGTGCCACGATATATAGGATATCGACTTTGGATTAAACCATACTGCCGCATTAATCGTGTCGGCATGTCATTTTCTAGCGCGGAGCCAATGATTCTTTCTTTTGAAGACATTGCTACAGGCACACTGATGGGTGTGTGAATTAAATTAGGTTTTCCAATAAAACGATTTTACTTTTTTCCCCTTTTTTGAAAGCTTTATATACATCCACTTCATCGATGGCTGAATGGCCATGACCTACCAGTAATATTTTTTACCTTGATTGCAACTTCATAGATTTATCCATTTAGCCAGCACAAGACTACCAAACACACCACATCTTGCCCTGCCTAATCGTAAACCCTGGCACGATCATCTGCTTCTTCTGCTGTGCAGCCCACCGCGCCCCCACCAACTAAAGGTGCTGTTGGCAATAATGAAATGCTGGCATTGGTCATCAGCCAGAGGCCGGCGTGGGCGCTTTCATTTTGCTGTCTGAATGCCACCAAGGCGCCAAGGACATCGGATCGTGGGATGCTATGTAGTTAACTTCTTTGTATTGCGCTTTTTCGACACAAGGTTCAGCAAAAAATCGCTCATTCGCATGGCAAGTGCCGCTATTGTTAAACCCGTGTTTACAAAACCACTGGCAGGTATAAGTGATCCATCACACACAAATAAGTTAGATAATCCATGCACTTGCCCATTTAAATCACATACTCCGTTTTCTGGTGACTTAGACATTTGTGCAGTTCCAGAGTGATGAGATGAAGAATATATATGCGCAGGCCAATCGGGAAATACTCTTGATTGCTTGATTATGGGTCTAATAGTTTTCAGAAATAACTGAATAGCTTTATTTAGGTCTTTAATATAGGAATCACCAACTTCCCATCGCCTGCTGATATCAGTGTTGTTATCTTTTTTCCAAACAGCACAATATGATGATGGCGGTTGCTCGGCGACCATCAGTATGGCGTAGTTCCTTGTCGGTATACGCAAACCGAACTTGAACGATAGAATATCAAATACATCGTCAACATGCGTTAGTAAACGCCAATAATTTATTGGTTTGAACGGAAAGTTACGCAAATCCGTTAATACACTAATTATCTTGGTTCTTGGTTTAGACAGCCTTAAGTGGTGTGCGGGGCGCAATTGAAATGAAATATTTAAATTATTGCAATATAAAGAGAAGGGCAATCGTATATTGGCATTACTAGTTGTGGTCTTAACGGGATAGTCCCACAATTTGTAAAGTGGCTTATCTAATTCAACCTCGCCGACAAATGCAATCGGATGATCTTCGTAATGAACACCTGCATGTTGAAGACCTTCTAAAGGCCACGATTTGGCTAGTTTCTGTAATAACAATGGGGAGCACAATCCACCTGCAGCCAGCACAAAGAAGTCCGCATCCACAAACATATGCTCGCCATTTTGCCTGCGTATCTTGACCTTGCCAATTCTGCCCTCACCATCCGGGATCAATTCAGTTACTTCACCTTCTATAGCCTTCACCTTGCCTTTAAGCGCTAGAGTATTCCAAACATTGACCCTAACTTTAGGTATAAACATATTTTGAGCCAGCAACGACCTGGGGAATCCCATATTTATGAGATTATCTCTGAGCGCATCGGCGAATTTAAAAACATGCTCGCGTGTTGTACCAGAAAGTGCTCGGTACGCCTGCTCATAATAGGGCTCGATAGTATTTTTAGAAAATGGCCATTTTTTTTCAAACACGATCGCATCAATTTCCATCAATGCGTTATGCCAAGCCTTTGTGGTTCCACCAAAGCCCGATTCAATGTTTGGGTAAGTAACGGCAGGGCGCGCTTCATCCCTTACGCGATCCCTAAGGAGCGGCCGCTCATCAGATAGCTCAACCATAGTTACGTTGAAGTGTTCAACCAGTCCCGCCGCAAGGTAGCACCCACCCAAACCGGCACCAACAATCACCACATGTTGCTTCATGATTCAATCTTAATTGTGTTGAATGGGATAGCATCGAGATCAATTGTGGTGCAGAGATACTGATATTCGGCCCCCATCGGGAAAAAAGGCGTATCGACTGTGGTCGGATTTTCGGACGCCATCGCTGCTTCCCATTGAGAAGATGTCAGTTTTTTGAATTCATTTCGCAACACGCTCAACACCAGCCAGATGGGCGTCATCTTCAAACTGCAAACAAGATTACTCCATACATCATTGCCAAAACGGTACTTATAGCTGCAATCCTTGATTGCCAAAGGCGTAGTTTCACTTGCTGCAGATTGACTTTCACCCCTGCGGTTTCCACGCAATAGACAGATCATGTCTGCAAAGGAACGCACTCCTTGGTAAACGAACACCTTACGGTATTTTTGCGATGCCGTCGGCTCCGTTAACTGATAGAGGTATACCTTCCAGAACCAGCGCACAAATACGTCCAGTTCAAGATAGGCGAACAGGTTTGCGCCTTTGTTGGGTAAATGGACAACCTTATTTCTGGAGATATTGTCATATCTCTTTTGGGCCTTGGTCTCGACACCAAGCACAACTGGCAAATATATCTCTGAAATGTTTAATTGCCGCGAATAGCGAGACAACAACCAGGATTGCAAACGTTTTGTAGTGGTATACAAATCAAACCTAAGCGCTTCCTTGAGAGACTTCTGGCTTTTCAGTATCGTGTTTGCAAGAGTAGACTGAGTATTGAAAAAAACCAACTGTCCGCACCAATCTGCCATTTTAAGCGATGAAAGTATTTTGCCAAGCAACCTCATATTTTTTGGTAAATCCCGATGGTGATAGGCTAAATACACAATAATGTCTGCGCTTTGGCACTCCTCAATCACCGGGGTCCACAAGCCGGAAACATCGGGCAGACACCGGACTGTGAAGCATGACAATTGAACCTCTGCAGGTGCGGCAGACACCAGTTTCTTTGAAATGACTCCGCCACCGACAACAACGATTTTCATGATAACCCTAGAACCTGAGGCAATAACTTCAACCTGTGATTCCATGTATGCTCGCTGCAGGCTCGTGCTCTGCCGTTAATAGCAATCCGAAGTCTCTCTTTTTCGTTCGTCAGGAAGTATTTTATCTTGTTAATGCAATCATCGATATTGCGGTATGTTATTATTTCTTTGCCGATATTAAAATGATTTTCGAGTATAGGGTTTTGTGATGTCAGATATAATGCCCCTGCCATTGGTCCGTCGAAATCGCGTAGCTTCAATGTAGTAAGGTTTGCTGAGTGTCCCACCAGTCCAGAGCCAAGAATAATCTTGGATCGGCCAAAAAGGCGTGGCACTTTCTCCCCTGAGATATGACCGCGCGGAAATTCTAGTCCGTATGCTTCAACGCTAATGCCTGCCTCCACGCACCTTGCAATGAGCTTTTCTCGCTTGCCGTAGCAGTTCCCAATGAACAGTACATCAATGTCTTTCTCCGTCGTTGGGCAGAATATGTCGGCATCAGATGCAAACGGGAAATAAATCGCAGGGTAACCCGCTTTTAGATACCGCGGGATCATCGCAGGCGTCGTCTGCAGGGTCAGATCAACTGCTGGTCCCAATCCAAATGCCCCCATCTTTACCTTGCGCTCCGTTCTCCAATGCTGCGGTAGCATGTCGTCCATAGCGATATTGATGATCGGTATTGCAAGCCCCCGAATAGCGAGGAGAGCTTCCAATGAAATGCTGGGAGCCGTGAATGTTCCAATTACAAAATCAATAGGCTTGACTTGGTTGGCTTCGAGAACCGACTCATATAGATGCCGGCACCACTGTTGATGCTCATGTTGCGAGAGTTTCACGCCCCTTGAAGTATTAATTCCATACCCGCCGAGCGCATTGATGTAGGTATGTACATCTCCTAGCATTTGCAGTCCCTGTAAGAATCCCTGCATCTCATGGTCATAATATGTTCCAACAAAAAATATATTTAGACGCGAAGTCCGATTATTTAGCCTGATGCCGCAAAGTCGGCCCTTAAGTAATTTATTGGCGATTCTGCTACATTCGTCCGAAGAGTATCGATCCCAGTAATCACCGAATCGAAGTCTGTTAATTTCATATGCAACATCTAGAGCAATACCTTTGACTGTGGAATTAAGTTTTCGCGCCAGTCTGCTAGTTTTTAGCTGCTTTTTTATGTTTTCAAGCATTTTGGTTGACCGATATTTTCGAATGAGTAAGAAGGAAGTGTATGAAAAGCATTCCAAGTAAGAACTGAATCAGCGTATAAAAGTGATTTAACGAACTGCTATAAAGCGAAAATGCCATAAATCCCCCAAACGTGAGTTTCAACGGCCCACTAGCGACTCTATGCGAGATCATCTTTGCGGCTACGCCTTTGGTCAAAACATAGATAAGCAATTTATTGCCGGCCGAGATCAGAAAACCAAGTGCCAGCACAGCAAACGGCATGACCAGGATGTTCGAGTGGCTGAGGATGAGTAAGTAGGCCATCGTGCCGATACCCACTCCGAGTCCCGTCCCTTCAAGGTTCATATCGTAAAGATCACGTCCCAGGTCTGGTACGATCGCATCTGCCCGGCCGCCGCTTGTGAAATAGTTCATCATCGCCGACCAGGTTTCTTCACGCACAAACTGGTATGCGAGGATAAAGTCCTGTGCCCCATAGAAACGGTTAGCAATTCCGCCTATGATATCGAAAAAACTGATCTGCCCACTAACGACAGTTTGAAGAGCTACCTCGAAGCAATCACTGAGCACAAAGTCGGTAACAGTGTAGGTGTAATCTCGCGAACCACCGGTTAATAAGAAACCTAATGCTCCTATGACTAAAATGCTCACCAGTCTGGCCTTCTGACGGTCTACGAAGGCAAAATAGCCTACTGAGAACAGGCTGAGGAGAAATACCGAGCGACTGGCGGAGGACAGTCCAGCCAACAGCGCATAGCTAAGAATAAGCAGGACCAATAACCAACTACGGCTTGATTTGCTAAAGAGACCCAAAATAGCTAAGGGTGCAAAATAAAGCCGCGTGTAGTACATGATTCCTGTCAATCGGAAGGGTAGCGGATCATTCAGCAAACCTAAAGTGCCAATGTTGTTGGTAGCCATGTACATGTTCAGTGGCACCATAATCAGAACAATAAACCCAACAAGTACTGCACCAAAGATCTTTGCGTTTCTTCTTGTTCTACCAGTGATTACTGGACCTTGATTATTTTTAAAAAAGCGCAAGTCAGGCCGCCTCCCATGCCATATGTGGGTATCACATTTTCGGGTGCACCATACCAACGCCCCATATATTCCGACCACCCAGACATAGATCAGAAAAAAATCACCCAGATCAAACTGAAAACTGCCAACAAAGGCGAAGCCCGAGCTACCATAGTTGGCACGGTTTAACCATAAAAACGGCGCGCCGATAGCATGGGCGATGAACATGAACACTGCGAATGCCTGCAAGACGATGTTGTTCGAGCGAATGGCTGACCAAGTGATGACGCCAAAGACCGGTACAAACACCAAAGATATCCAGAATGCGCCGATATCTGTTGCCACAATATAACCTAGCCATAACAACCACCCAACGAGCAATCCGGCTCCACGTTTGGTAATAGTCATCAGCATCTTTTCTCGGAGGCTATAGAGAACAAGCGCTTTTCAATCATCGGCCGACAGCCTTCGCGCACCTCGGGTTCGAAAGAGACATAGAAAATTCTGTGCCACGGGAATCAGCGTGTAATTCGCAAGGAAGATGACACCGGCCCAAACCGATAGGCGTAACTTTTGATATTGAGTGAGATCAGTGGCCAAAATTGATGGAATAGCATGCTTAGTCAAGATAATCCAGTTCACATGAATAACGCGCAGTCTAATAATTAGGAGATTAATACCCCAACTGGCGGGGGTAACGTAACTTCTGTCCTTGTTGCGGTAGTAAAAAAGCGATGTCCGGACACTTTCGACGCGGCCTTTCGTCAATACATTCCACAAAAAGCATATATCACGACCTGCTGTAAAATCTTGGTAATGCTTACCGAAGTTTGGGAACGGTAGTGCCTGCTGCACCATCTTGGTTCGAAACAGCCCCATCATCAGAGGTAACACAATAGGAGCTTGTATATAGATACTCAGGTTTTTCTCAATGCCATCTTTAGCGGCCATGAAATGCTTTAATCCGCTCTCTGAGCGCCGTCCTTCGACATCGATCCAACCGTAGTCGGAATACACAAGGATCACATCATTACGATCGCGAATTCGCTCCACATAGTGTGCCAGGCATTCGGATTCGTAGACATCGTCGTCCCCAACTAACATCAAAAACTCACCCTTCGCCTGCCGAAAGAGCCATTCGGCATTGCGGAACACGCCTAAATTTTCGGCGTGCCGGTGATAGATAATGCGCGAATCTTTCGCAGCATATTTCAGGCAAATGGCTGCTGTTGTGTCGTTGGAGGCATTATCAGCAATACGCAATTCAAAGTCGGTGAAGGACTGCGTTAGTAGTGAATCAAGCGCCTCAGACAGAAAACGCTCGCCGTTGAAGACAGGCATCACAATGCTGACGAGCGGGTGTTGTGCGTAATGATCGAAGGTGTTTAGCATTCGATTACCTACTATCGCTTCTGTAAGCTATTAAATCTGATGAATTTCCTCGTATTGAATAGCCAGATTCGGTCAGAAGTTTAATCAGCTGGGAGCATTTGGTTGTAGATTGCCCGAGAATCTCCATATAAATAATACTCGGAAGTACTTTGAAATTTATGAACTCAGTCACAATATCAATATCTAATCCCTCAATGTCTGTGACAAGGAGGTTGAGATCGCCAACATCATTATTATTCAAGAAATATGAAACTGACTCAAATGGTACGCTGATCGAAGCAATATCCGCTTCGATGTTTGTCTCGGCTTTAATTGATTCAAGTTTTTCCCTATTGGTTGATGAATAACCAGAAAGGCTGTGTAATGGTTTTTTATTATTAGAATTTGTAAAAGTATAAAACGGCATCATGCCGTGCGACCCTGTTAGAGTAATTGCTATATTTTTGAACTGTAAGTTTTCACTGATATCGCTATAATTAGCTCTTAGTTTTTCGAATATATCAGCTATCGGTTCGATCAAAGTACCTTTTAAATTGTATTTCCTAATAAGAAGAAAAATAGGATCCGCCTGAATTCCATCATTTGCACCAATTTGCAAAAACTTAAATTCCCCCTTGAGACTCAACTCCAGCCTTATCAGGGTTTCTAGTAAGTTAATCTTTTTGTTATGCAGCGGGACCCACTCAGGAGTAAATCCTGGATGGTTTCGCATAATAACAAAGCCCAATGATGAAAGTATTCTTTTTGCCAGTTTATTGATCACACAAATCCCTATATCTTTCTATATATAACTTCCGACCGCACGGCGGGCAGACCCATAAGCACTGCTGCAAGTGACGCAATGTACGTAGCGAAGAGGTAGAGCAGCGTCAGAACCATTCCCATTGAATCAGGCTTGAATTGCCATGCAAGGGCAACGGGTGCCAGTGCAAGTATAAAGGGGTAGCCCACATCGACGAAAAACCACTGCCACTGCTCTTCGGGAAGAAGGCGACGATGCATCAGGGGAACTGTAAATATTACGTATAGAGCTTGCTGAATCGGCCATGACATTGCGGCGCCCACAACGCCATACGATTGAGTCAACACCACCAGCAGGGTTCCGAAAATAACGACCGAGAAGACACCAAAGCTCAACGCCAATGACGTCCACCCTACGGCAAGTTGCAGGCCATAGGGAATATGCATGATGCCATTGAGCGCCGTGCCCAGGACCAGAATGCTCGCGATAGGCGCTACGGCGTCGGCAGTTACGGGGTTTTGCAGCCAGATAAGCAACAGGTCTCGGGAGAAGAAAACCAGTATTGCAACCGCGGGGAACACGGCAGCGGCGAGAAACTGGGCGCTCCTATGATAGAAAGCTGCCAACTCTTTTTCCGATCCAAGCGACACGAGATTGGTTAGCCGAGGATAAATGGCCGAATAAATCGGGCCGAACAACCGGTAAACATTCATACTGACCACATTGGCGATCGCGTAGTAGCCAAACATTTCGAGGCTCAGCAGTTTGCTCAGGATTATCTTGTCGAGTTGCATTAACAAGCTTGAGATGAGCCCGATACCGGTAACACCGGCTGCAAATCGCCAAAGCCCGCGCAACAAATCTGTACGGAACCGTGGGGGGTGCGGATCAAATGGTAGTTTACGCCACAGTAATAGCCTGATTATGAGGATGTGCATCACACTGGTGGCGAACTGGGTCAAGAAAAATGCCTCAATGGTGGGTGACAACTGCCACAACACCAACGCTGAAGCTACACCACGTACAGTTTGCATGATGGAGTTGATATAGTTTAATTTCACTTGCTCCTGCAATCCAACCAACCCACCGGAGTAAAAGCCTAAAGGCCATTGGATGGCAATCATCAGCCCCATCAGCATCACAGCGGTCTGCACCGTGCTGGTTGGCAGTGTCTGGTTGTTAATCCATTCGTGCGCAATCCAAGGGGCGATGAGCACCACCACGAGGCCAATTATCAGCCCCATGCCGACGTAGGGAATCTCCAGTGTGCGCAGCAGGTCGCGCATCTCCCTGGCGCTGTCCGGCAGAACCGCGAGGCGTGCTATTTCACGGGTAAGGGTCTGATTCAGCCCCATGTCCAAAACCGCAAACATCGCCAGCAGGGTCGCGAAGATCGCCACTAACCCATAAGCCTCCACCCCGAGAAAATGCAGATAAATAGGGATGAACAGCAGGCTGACCAACGCCGTCCACAGGCTGCCCCCAAAGTTGGCAGCGATGTTTTTCTTGATTCTGCTCATGCGGTTAAGAAGCTCGACTCAACGACGACAAATAAGACAAATTGGGCCAAAGCAGCGCTGCGGCAAAAACCGATTGAGGAGCGCATCGGTTCTTATCGCCCGTAGGAATCGCCGCTCCTCGTCCGGCGAGAGCGACGGCTTGCTATCTGACAGATGTAGTCCGTGTCGTTGGGTAACAATGGCTCTCAGCAGACCCCATGGCATGGCTCCTACCTTGGTAAAACCTGCCTGCCGTGCCACCTGCTTGATCTTCTCTGCCTCGAACATCCACAAATCAGTGGAACTGGGTTGTCCCTTGTAGCGAGCTCGAACAATATCATTGACAAAACCGGGCGCCAACACGGCTAGCGGCCAGACTGCCACCTTGGCGACTTCAACCATTGTACTCATGGGTGTCGGCTCATGCAGCGAAATAAATACCCCCACCCAGTTTCAACATGCCTGCAAAGCGTGCCAGCACCTTGGGCACATCATGGAAGTGGTGAACGAAGGAGTTCCCGATAATCACATCGAACTGTCGGCCAAAATCGACGGTATGCATGTCGCCAAGCACCCAGTTAACGGGAGCGTCCGGGTACGTTCGGCCAATGAACTGCCGTGCCAAGCTTAGTTCGGTCGCGCTGATGTCGTTCACCGTGAGGTGTTGCGGCCGACAGCGTTGCAGCAGGTGATAGGTGAGAAACCCCGTGCCAGCGCAGACCTCCAGCACATCAGCCCCCTGAAATTCTTTTGGCCCAAACCCGGCCCGCTCCAGCTTAAGCCAAATCTCTTCCCCAAACACGGCCTGTGTGCGGTGCTCTGCACCACCCGTATCAAAAGCTTCATTCCCGTCAAGGATACGAGTGGCAATCTCTTCGGGTGCGACATAAGGTGTTGCAATGCTTTTCTGCATCGCCTTGGAAAAGCTCGGATTCAACACGACATCACTTTTTCGTATAACTGCCGGGCACACACCTCGTCTGACATATTCTCTAGTACCCACCCACGGGGGGCAAACTGCGCACGGTGGACTTGCCAGTACGCGAACTGCTGCTTGAATTGTTCTAAGTGGTCAAAGAAAAGTCCGTTTTGCTCGCAAAGATAGGGCGCGGTTGAAACACGTAGCAACCGACCGTGGAGTACCTGTTGCGTGTTTCGCCAAAGCAAGGTTGGCACATCCGCAGCCCAGGCCTCGGTCCAAGCAATACCCTGGCTTTCACTACCACAAGTTAAGCCAACCATCAGACATGTATGCCGCAACAATTGCAAATACCGTTCTTGGGTGTAGCCAACCTTGCCTCTTTGGCGCTCCAGGACGTCCACTATCCACCCTTGTTCTTGCAAGTAACTAACAAAGGGGTGAATACGTTTTGGGTCGTCCGTGGCGGAGCGCTTATCTAGAATCAAGATGCGATCCCGTTTGATCCCCGCATCAGGCTTCCAGAAGGCAGTATCCACTCCGGCTGGCCAAGCGAAGATGCGCCCCAGTAAAGAGGGATTATCCCCAACGTAACTCTCTATCACCCAGTCACAGGGTGTGATAGCGGCATCCACATCGGGCGAAGCCAAAATCGATCCGAAATCCGATGAAAAGTGAACAACGTTCGGGCCAGCAAAGAGTCTACGAATCTTCCCTTCTTGTTTCAAGCGTATCGCCTGTCGCAAGGCATGTACGTTAGCCAGCACAATTACCGTGTCGGCGAGTTGGGATAACGTGGTGGGGTTGTAGTTTACATCGGCGCCAATTTTCTCAAGCCCTTCGACCAAGCTGCGGGTCACCGCGAAATGCCCGCGGTAACGAGGATGGCTGCTAAAAGAGGGTTCTTGCATGGCGTATTTCAAACGTCGCATCCAACGGCGAGCGGTTTCCGAAAAAAAATCGCGCCCAACAGGCAACGGGTCAGTAAGGATGGTCAGCTTCGGTTTGGACATGATTTATCGGCCCAGCAGCCCGAGTTCGCGTGCTACGCTCTCCGTGCAGATCAAGTAATTCAGGTAACCCTGCTCGGGAAAATCGTTGCGGATGTGCGCGCGGGGTTCCGTTGTCGTATCGGTGATGGCAAAGTAGCGGTAATCACATCCCTGCAAAGCTGCCTCGACGAGGGCTCCGACATCATTGTTCCAGATTTCCACAATCAGGCTGGGGTGAGAACGGCACAACCAATCGCCCAGTCCGCGCAATACAGCAGGCTCGTGAGATTCCACGTCGATCTTGATTAGATCAAGTCTCTCGCAATGGTACGCGCCCAGAAAATGGTCAAGACGCTGTACCGTTACTTTCTCCGTACATGCTGGCATGAGATTTCCACGTTCGCCATGAATATCCTTATTAAGCGAGGCGGTATACATGTGCTCCGCTGGCAAATCAAACATCTGACCCTCACCGCTGTAGTCTGAAAGCGCTATGCAATGTGCTGCAATGGGGGGGGGATGAGATGTGTCGCCTGATTGAGGGCAATATTAGATGCCAAAATTGAATACACCCGAGAAATCGGCTCAAAGGCATGCACCTCCGCCGACGGGTTAAGCGTCTTGGCCAACAATGCATAAATACCGGTATTGGCACCGATATCAAGGATCACTTGAGATCGCTTGGAAAGTATTTGCCACCACCGCAGTGTATTACCCTCGAATGCATCCAAGCCATTCCAAAATATAGTAGATTCGATTTCTCGGCCGTAGCCGTTGAGCATATGGAAAGTATGTCCGTCTACCGACACGATGAACGGACCCACAAAGACTAAGTAACTCTTAAGCCTAACTGGCAATAATGTCTCAATACCCAGAGAGCGAATCGCCAAAATAAATGATCGCTTAAATGGGATTGAACGGTAGACGATTCTTAGTGTCTTTTTAAGAATTATTTTTATGGTATTTCTCATTGACGCCAATCAAAAGTTGACAGCTAACGCAACCATTGCGCTGCGTAAATGGTGCAGAAGTGGCTCTGGTTGTTTGAACAACTTCTTTATTAACTCTTAATAAAAAATGCCTGACCTGTGGGAAGTTGGATCAAGGCGCCAACTTTATTAAAAGGGAAATTATCAACAGCTAATTTAGTTTTCTAATAAACTTGCCACGAATAATCATTAGAGTGGACAACCCCCCAAATGCCGGCCGATCGTAAAAGAAGTCGAGTCCAACCGTTGTCGCCAAGCTGGAATTAGGCCAATAATACTTGTGTCATAGATTCTTTTTTTGGTGTTTTCTATGCAATCATCTAAAAAGTATTCCTTAACAGTCAGTCGCATTTGACTGGGTTGAGTTTTGTAAACACATAAAGCATGGCTGTGTTGCAGTAGGCACGCTACAGCACCTCGCGCCTTGCGCCATTAATTTTACGGCGATAATCAACCCAACCTTTTCAAGTACCCATCCGGAGCGACGGTAATCAGCAATTTGTTCTGAATGGACTTATCGATCTCAAACTCCGGATGAGTTTTTACAAATTCCCAGACGGCTGTCTTTGAGTTATTGCCAGGGCCCCAAGGCCGATTAGGAAACATTTCTGCAGGAAGGTCTTCAATAATGGTGTCGAATACCACGCAATAGCTTCCTACGCTCGTCAGTGGCGCGTAAGCATGTAGTTCGGCGAGAACGTGCTCGTGAGTATGATTCGAATCGAGGCAAACTAGCACTCGCGAATAGTTAGCCGCAATTGCGCGTACTTTTGCAATGATCTCCGAATCAATGCTTGAGCCTTGAATCATCTGGATGCGGGATGCCATGGGATGCGATTCAATGGCGGCTCGATTATGTGGCCGGATATTAATATCGATTCCCAAAACCATGCGCTTCGACTTCTTAGGATCAATCGTCGATCCCGACTCAATTCCATCGCACAGATCAAGGAGGGCCAGCATGGAGGCACTCATGATAAGTGATCCACCGTGCGCAATTCCTGTCTCAATGATTAGATCTGGCTTCATTTGCCAGACAAGCTCCTGCACTGCAACCATGTCTTGCGGATATTGGATAATTGGGCGTCCTAACCACTCGAAATTGTAAGTATATTTAAAAGGGACACCATCTGTGATGAACTGCTTGGATATTTTCGCCAATGATTCTGACTCGCCAAGTTTCTTTATATTGCTCTGACGATCTGTCGAAAAGTCGGCATGTGGATCAAGGTTTTCGTTGGCTTGTCGGATTGAGTTCATAATTTTGCAGCAGAGAAAGTAAAGTGCTGAATTCTCAAGACAACGACAGCTTTAATTCAAAGCCGCCAATGAGCTTCATAAGATTTTCTGTAAGACAACTAATCTTATAGGCCCATAGTTGCCGAGAAATGGAAGGCCGCTTGCGAATCGATGGTGGTCGTCAAAATAATTAACAGGCAGCTTTTGCTCTTGGCAGATTTTTGCGTATATAATGCGGCTAACAATGTAGTATAAGCTACTTATGTTTTCTTCGACAACAACCGAAAACATTCCTCGAATGTATTTTAGCAGTTCCGTTTTATCGAAAAACAAGTTATGCGGTCGCACAGGAATCTCTGACAAGCCAAACTGCTTCCTTAGCTGATTAAAGTTATTTTGCCCTTCGATAAAATTCTCGATCATCAAGTAATACCCGCCTGAGTTCAGAGCGCCGTGAATATTTTGGAGCGCCTGCGATTGCAATTCAAATGACGGCAAGTTGATTAAACATCGTGTGGTATAAATGATATCGAATTTTTCTTTGGTCGTCTGAAGTACATCGTGCACCTTGAAGACAGCTTGGGAGATGCCCTGTTCCGTAGTTTTGGATCTTGCGTTCGCGATCATGGCATTTGAGTAGTCCAGACCGACAAAGGTGCGACCAGGGCACTGAGCCGCAACTTGTATAGTTGTTCGTCCATCACCGCAACCGAAGTCACCAATATGCACGCCTTTGAGCCCAGATATGTGGCGGATGAGAGTGGTAGCTTCTATCTGCCTCAAATAGACATCTTGCGTGGTCGCTTGAACAGTCGAATCGGAGGCTGCCCTTGAGTTCCAATACTCTTTAATTTCCTCAAAGTTCATAAGCACCTACTCTGCAAGTATTTGACCTGCTTGTACAAAAGTTCCTGCAGGAACAGCAACATCTCCTTTAGCACCGCTTGCGGTATCAAAGCGCACCATATCGCCAAGCTTTACTCGGCCAGCCAGCGTGCATCCGGAGCTTAAATAACAGTGCGAAGCCATAATAGAGTGATGATTTATCGTGGTCGAGGTGATGATATAATTGTTGTCACCGATCGTGACGAAGGGGCCTATGTAAACGTTTGCTAAAATAACGTTTCCGCAGCCGAGCCGGGCGGTAGGGCGAATATTAGCGGTCGGATCGATCACATTTAC
>Ga0164294_10000800_pt1 | contig 29907 bp, 26 predicted proteins | sample GEODES005metaG_FD_111479 | JGI IMG/M metagenome (GOLD analysis project Ga0164294, IMG submission 111479) | Oligotrophic lake water microbial communities from Sparkling Lake, Wisconsin, USA - GEODES005 metaG | ecosystem: Environmental > Aquatic > Freshwater > Lake | place: USA: Sparkling Lake...
TCATCGGTGGCGGCCTGGTTGGCGCCACATTGGCGCTGGCCTTGGCCAGGCATGATGTGACGAGCATCGTCGTCGACGCGCAGGATCTGGACAGCACCACCCTTCCGGCCTTCGATGGCCGCGTGTTCCGTGCGCCGCTGGTTGTGGCCTGCGATGGCCGCCGCTCCGCCACCCGCGAAGCCGCCGGCATTCCGCTCGCCACCTGGCAATATGATCACGCCGCGCTGATCACCATGGTGGCCCATACGGTGCCGCACGAAAACATCGCCTGCGAACTCTTCTACCCGTCGGGTCCGCTGGCGCTGCTGCCGATGCGCGACACCGACGATGGCCGGCCGCGCACCGCCATCGTATGGACGATTGACCGCAAGCATATGGACGCCGCGAAAAAGCTGGGCCCCAAGCAGCTCGCTGCCGAAATCGCCGCCCGCATCGACGGCACCATGGGTGAGATCGAAGTGATTGCCCCGCAAGCGGTGTGGCCGCTCGGCTATCACCACGCCGCCCGTTACACCGACACGCGCCTGCTGCTGCTCGGCGATTCTGCCCACGGCATCCACCCGATCGCCGGCCAGGGTCTCAACATGGGCTTCCGCGATGTCGCCGCCGCAGCTGAAGTGCTCACCAACGCCGCGCGCTCCGGCCTTGATCTGGGCAGCCCCGATGTGTTGGCGCAAATCTCGGCGTGGCGCCGCTTTGACAACAGCTTGGTCTGTGCTGTCACCGATGGCCTCAATCGCCTGTTCGCCATCCCCGGCCGTACCCCCAGCCTGGTGCGCCGTTTCGGTCTCGCCTCTGTCGAACGCTTGCCGCCCTTGAAGCGCTTCTTCATGAATCAGGCCCGCGGCGAAACCGGCAAGCTGCCGGCGCTGCTCAAGGGCGAACTGGTCTAGCGAATTGCAGCGTTGCGGCGCCCGGCGGCTGGCCACAGGTTGCCGGCCATGATCGATCGTGACGCAATCCTCGAAAAATATCGGCTTGAGCGGGACAAGCGCCTGCGCCCCGAAGGCAATGCGCAATATGTGCGGCTGGCAACGCATTTCCCGCAAATGCTGGGCGATCCCTACACGCCACGCAAGGAGCGCGCGCCGGTCACCGATCATGTGCGTTTTGCCATGGTGGGCGGGGGGTTTGCCGGGCTGTGTACGGGCGCGCGCCTCGCACAGGCGGGGATCACCGATTTCCGCCTGATCGATGCCGGCGGCGACGTGGGCGGCACCTGGTACTGGAACCGCTACCCCGGCGCGCAATGCGACACGGCCTCCATCATCTACATGCCGCTGCTGGAAGAAACCGGGCATATCCCGACCGAGAAATATGCCCACGCCCCCGAAATCCAGGGCCAGGCTAAGAAGATCGCACAGACGTTCAATCTCTATGAAAAGGCGCTGTTCCACACCGAGGTGAACTCTTGCACCTGGGATGAGGCCAAACAGGTCTGGGTGATCGAGACCGACCGCGGCGATCACTTCACCGCCGATTTTGTTGGCATCGGCACCGGACCGTTGAATGTGCCGAAACTGCCCGGCATCCCCGGCATCGAGACATTCAAGGGCCACCAGTTCCACACCAGCCGCTGGGATTATGGCTATACCGGCGGTTCGGCTGAAGGCGCGCCGATGGACAGGCTGGCGGGCAAACGCGTCGCCATCATCGGCACCGGCGCCACCGCCGTCCAATGCGTGCCGCATCTGGCGCGCGATGCCGGAGAATTGTTCGTGGTGCAGCGCACGCCTTCAAGCGTGGACGTGCGCGCCAACGAACCCATTGATCCCGACTGGTTCAAATCCATCGCCACGCCGGGCTGGCAGACGCGCTGGCTGGAAAACTTCGCCGGCAATGTCGGCATGGGCGGCGCGTCGGAAGACTGGGTGAAGGATGGCTGGACCGACCTGTCGCGCCGCATCCGCAGCCGGGTGATGAGCTTGCCGCCCAGCGAATGGAACCCGGAAAACATGATGAAGGCCTGGGAAATGGCCGATCATGAAAAGATGGAGGAAATCCGGACTCGCGCGGTAACGGTGGTGGAAGACCGCAAGACCGGGGAGGCGCTGCAGGCCTGGTATCGCCAGCTGTGCAAGCGGCCCTGCTTCCATGATCAATATCTGCAGGCCTTCAACCGGCCCAGCGTCACCTTGGTTCACACCGATGGCAAGGGTGTCGAGCGTATCGACGAAACCGGCCTGTGGGTGGACGGCGAGCACTATGAAGTGGACTGCATCATCCATTCCACCGGGTTCGAAGTCGGCACCCCCACCGAAGAACGCACCGGTTTCGATCCGGTTGGCAAGGGCGGCCAGAAGCTCTCTGCGGCGTGGAGCGACGGCATGCGCACGCTGCACGGTCTGAACAGCGCCGGTTTCCCCAATCTGTTCCTGGTGCAGTTCGCGCAGGCAGCCAATTTCATCGTCAACGTGCCGCACAACTGGATGGAAACCGGCACCAGCATCGCCGCCATCGTGCGCCATATGACCGATCATGGCCTGAAGACGATGGACGTGGACGAAAAGGCTCAGGAAGACTGGGTGAAGCTGCTGCTGTCTGGCCCCGGCATGATGATCAACAGCCCGGATTGCACACCGGGCTATTACAACAACGAAGGTCAGCCCATGGACGACCGCGCCAAATATGCGGTGGGCTATCCGGCCGGACCGAACGCGTTTTTCAGCTACATGCGGGGCTGGCGGTCAGACGGGCAATTCAAGGGGCTGCGCTTCGGTTAACCCGTCGCCGGCAGGAACTCTCGCGCGGCCTCTGCCAGCAGGATCGGCACGCCGTCGCGGATCGGATAGGCGATGCCGGCCGTGTCGTTGACCAGTTCTTGGGCGGACCGATCATGGCGCAGCGGCTGCTTGGTCTGCGGGCAAACAAGCAGCGCTAACAGGCGCGGATCGAGCGCGGAACCGCTCATTGGAGGCGGCCGCTGCTGCCGCTGCCCCCGATTCCATTGGGCCCAACCGCGAAACTCATCAGCGCGGCCAGCGTTTGCGCGCGCTCGGCCAGGGTGGGCGCTTCCAGCAGCGCCTGCTTTTCGGGCGGATCGAACGGCAGCGCGCCGGCCAGCGCCGTCACCAGCCCTTCGTCGTCAGCCGATTGCACCGCCTCCCAATCGGCGGCGAGCCCGCGCGCATCAAGATAGGGGCGCAGCGCGTCTTCCAGGCTGGCGCGGCTGGTGGCATCCAGCGATTCTTCCTCGGCCCGGTCATCGGCAAAGCCGTGATAATCGGTCATCACCTGGCGATAGAGCGTGTCGCGCTCCAGTTCGGCGCCCACCCGGAAGCGGCTGACGCCGACCAGCGTGACGAGGATGCGGCCATCGTCGGTTTCGCGATATTCGGTGATCCGGCCCAGGCAGCCGACCGTGTAGAGCGGCGGCGGATCACCCCCTCTGCTTCCTTGGGGCGCCTTGGGCTGGATCATGCCGATGACCCGGTTGGCAGCGCCTGTGGCCGCCATCGCGTCCTTCACCATCGCCAGATAGCGCGGTTCAAAGATGTTGAGTGGCAGCACACCGCGCGGCAGCAGCACTGCGCCGGTCAAGGGGAACACCGGCACGGCGGCCGGCAACGGTTCAAGGGCTTCGCTCTCGCTCATGCAAACCAGATGGCGCGCAGCGCAGCGCGGGTCTTGATGCTCCACGGATCGGCAAGGCCGGCGGCTTCGAACATGGTCAGCAGCTTGGTGCGGGCGGCGCCCTCGTTCCAGCCGCGATCGGCCTTGATGACGGCCAGCAGATGCTCGGCAGCGGCATCGCGTTCGCCGCGGGCGGCCAGCGCACCGGCCAGTTCGAATCGGGCGGCGTGGTCATCCGGGTGATTGACCACCTGGGCGACGAGATGGGTCAGTTCGTCATCCGCCGGCGCTTCAGCGGCCAGAGCCAGCGCGGCGCGGGCGCGATTGACGAGTTCGTCTTTCGAGTCGGCCGGCACCGTTTCGAGCGCGGCAGCGGCCGGCTCCCTTTTGCCACCCGCCACCAGCGCCAGGGCATAACGCGCCACCAGATCATGGCGTTCCGGCATCTCGCTGGACACCGCTGCCAGCATGGCGATGGCGTCTTCATGGGCGCCGGCCGCCGTCGCTTCGTCAGCCGCTGCGATCAACTGGCTGATCTGCTCCTCCAGCGCCGCCTCGTCGTCACTGGCCGGCACACCAGTCAGCAGCCGATCAATGAACTGCGCCAGCTGCGTTTCCGGCAGGGCGCCCTGGAAGCCATCAACCGGGCGGCCATCAAGGAAGGCATAGACGGTGGGGATGGACTGGATGCGGAACTGGGCGGCCAGCGTCTGGTTCTTGTCCACATCGATCTTGACCAGCGCCACCTTGGGTGCGCGGGCTGCAACCAGTCGTTCCAGCGCCGGCCCCAGCGTCTTGCACGGGCCGCACCACTCCGCCCAGAAATCGACCAGCACCAATGCCCTCTTCGACGCCTCGATCACGTCGCGCCGGAAGGCTTCGATGCTGGCCTTTTCGGCGGCGGGATTGGGAATGCTGGCCAAGGGGTGATGCTCCCATGTGTTGTCGTGCGTGCCATATGGGGGCGGGGGAGGCGGTTTGCCAAGACGGCGCTTGCGCACAGGGCCCAGGAAACCTCGGGCGAAAAAGGGGCTTGCAAGTCCAAACCCCCCGGTGCTAGAGGCCCCCTCCTCAATGACCGGCGAGCGGGTGTAGCTCAGGGGTAGAGCGCAACCTTGCCAAGGTTGAAGTCGAGAGTTCGAATCTCTTCACCCGCTCCAGTCGTTGCTTGAAAAGGCGGTCCGTTTGGGCCGCCTTTTTCATTGCGGTGCCTCGCCGCGGGACCCATAAAGTCGCCATGCACAGCAACGCTCACAGCCATCCGCTGGGCGGTCATGATCATCATGGCCATGGGCACAGCCATGCGCCGCCAGATTTCGGCCGGGCCTTTGCCATCGGGGTGGTGCTCAATCTGGCCTATGTCGGCGTCGAGACGCTGGGCGGCCTGTGGTATGATTCGATGGCGCTGCTGGCCGATGCTGGGCACAATCTGTCGGATGTTGCCGGCCTGCTGATTGCCTGGGGTGGTCTCACCCTGGCCCGCCGGGCGCCGAGCGCGCGTTACACCTGGGGTCTGCAGCGTTCCCCTATTCTGGCGGCGCTGGCCAATGCGCTGATCCTGGTGGCGGCTTGCGGTGGTATCATTTTCGAATCGGTGCACCGATTGCTCGATCCACTGCCGGTGTCGGGCAATGTGGTGATGCTGGTCGCAGCGGTCGGCGTCTTCGTGAACACCGGCACCGCGCTGCTGTTTATGCGCGGCCGAAAGGGCGATGTGAACGTGCGCGGCGCTTACTTGCACATGCTGGCCGATGCCGGCGTGTCGGCGGCAGTCGTGCTTGGCGGGCTGGTGATCAGCCAGACGGGCTGGGCCTGGGTCGATCCGGTGCTGGGGTTGGCTGTGGCGGCCGTGATCCTGCGCGGCACCTGGGGCCTGCTCTCCGAATCGCTGGCGCTGGCGCTGGATGCGGTGCCGCCGGGCATCGAGCCGGTCGCCGTCAACGAATGGCTCACTGGGCTGGACGGCGTGGTGGCGGTGCACGATCTGCACATCTGGCCGCAGGGCACCACCGGCGCAGTGCTGACCGCGCATCTGGTGATGCCTGCCGGCCACCCGGGTGACGAGGTTCTGGCCAACATCGCCCACGCGCTCCACCACCGTTTTTCCATCGGCCACGCCACGCTGCAGGTGGAAACCGGCGCTGATCACTGCCGGCAGGCACTGCCCGAAGGCTGCGGCGGCGACCACATGCACTGATGCAACTGTGGGTGGCACCGGTCGGCTCGCCGGAGTAGGAAACCATTCATGCGCACCATCGACCATCACATCGCCGGATCGCCCGTGGCCGCCGGCAGCCGCACCAGCCCGGTGTATGATCCCAACTCAGGCCAGGTGCAGGCGGAAGTCCGCCTCGCCGGGGCCGATCTGCTGGAGCAGGCCGTCGCCTCCGCGCGCGCTGCCCAGCCGGCCTGGGCCGCCACCAACCCGCAGCGCCGCGCCCGGGTGATGTTCAAGTTCAAGGAACTGGTCGAAGCCCGCATGGATGAACTGGCCCGTGTGCTCAGTTCCGAACATGGCAAGGTGCTTGCCGACAGCCGCGGCGATATCCAGCGCGGGCTGGAAGTGATCGAATTCTGCTGCGGTATCCCGCATGTGCTGAAGGGCGAGTTTACCCACGGCGCCGGCCCGGGGATCGACATCTGGGCCTTCCGCCAACCTGTCGGCATCGGGGCGGGCATCACTCCGTTCAATTTCCCGGCGATGATCCCGATGTGGATGGCCGGCGTCGCCATCGCCACCGGCAACGCCTTCATCCTGAAGCCGTCGGAACGCGATCCCACCCTGCCGCACCTGCTGGGCGATATCTTCCGTGATGCCGGCTTGCCCGAGGGCATTTTCAGCGTGGTCAACGGCGACAAGGAGATGGTGGACGCCATCATCCAGCACCCCGATATCGCGGCGATCAGCTTTGTCGGTTCGTCAGACGTGGCCGAATATATCCACAGCGAAGGCTGCGCGCGCGGCAAGCGGGTGCAGGCCATGGGCGGTGCGAAAAACCATGCCATCGTCATGCCGGACGCCGATCTGGATCAGGTGGTGCGCGATCTGGCCGGCGCAGCCTTTGGCTCGGCCGGCGAACGCTGCATGGCTCTGCCGGTGGTGGTGCCGGTGGGTGAAGACACGGCCAGCGCGCTGCGCGCCAAGTTGCTGCCGGCGATCGGCAAGCTGCGCATCGGCATCAGCACTGATCTGGAAGCCGATTACGGCCCGGTTGTGACTGCCGCCCACAAGGCGCGCATCGAAAGCTATATCCAGATGGGCGTCGATGAAGGCGCGGAACTGGTGGTTGATGGCCGTGGTTTCACCCTGCAGGGCCATGAAGGTGGCTTCTTCGTCGGGCCGACCCTGTTCGATCATGTCACACCCGATATGCAGAGCTATCGCGAGGAAATCTTCGGCCCCGTTCTGCAAATCATGCGCGCGCCCGATTTCGAGGCGGCACTCAAACTCCCCAGCCAGCATCAATATGGCAACGGCGTCGCCATCTTCACCCGCAACGGCCACGCCGCGCGCGAATTTGCGGCGCGGGTGAATGTGGGGATGGTCGGCGTCAACGTGCCGATCCCGGTGCCAGTGGCCTATCACAGCTTCGGCGGCTGGAAGCGCAGCGCCTTTGGCGACATCGGCCAGCACGGCATGGAAGGCGTGCAATTCTGGACCAAGCGCAAGACAGTAACGGGCCGCTGGCCGGATGGCGGCATGGATGGCGGCAGCGCGTTCGTCATTCCGACGATGGGGTGAGTGAAATGAGCTATGAAACCATCCTTGTCGAACAGCGCGGCGCCGTCACGCTTGTGCGGTTGAATCGCCCGCAGGCGCTGAATGCACTGAACTCCCAGGTGCTGGCCGATCTGATCGCCGCATTTGCCGCCTATGCTGCCGATGCTTCACAGCGCTGCCTTGTCATCACCGGATCGGAAAAGGCCTTCGCTGCCGGTGCCGACATCAAGGAAATGAGCGGGCAGTCGTTCGCCCAAATGTACGGCGGCAATTTCTTTGCCGGCTATGACCATGTCATCGCCACCCGCAAGCCTTGGATCGCGGCCGTGTCCGGCTTTGCGCTCGGCGGCGGCTGTGAGCTGGCGATGATGGCGGACATCATCATTGCGGCCGAGAACGCAAAATTCGGCCAGCCCGAAATCAAGCTGGGCGTGACGCCCGGCATGGGCGGATCGCAGCGGCTGGTGCGCGCCATCGGCAAGGCCAAGGCCATGGAAATGTGCCTGACCGGCCGGATGATGGACGCGGCCGAAGCCGAACGCTCCGGCCTCGTCGCCCGCGTCGTCCCCACCGAAACGCTGCTTGATGAAGCGCTGAAACTGGCCGAAACCATCGCCGGCATGGCACCGCTGGCCAGCATCGCGGTGAAGGAAGAAATCGACGCCGCCTTCGAAATGAGCCTCAGGCAAGGCGTCCTCTTCGAGCGCCGGCTGTTCCACGGCCTGTTCGGCAGCGCCGATCAGAAGGAAGGCATGGCCGCCTTCGTGGAAAAGCGGCCCGGCAACTGGACGGGGCAGTAACATGGCCATCATCGCCTTCATCGGGGTCGGCAACATGGGGGGGGGCATGGCCCTCAACCTGGTCAAGGCCGGCCACGAAGTGTGGGCGTTCGACCTGTCCGCCGATGCGCTGGCGCGGGTCGTGGCGGGCGGTGCAACGGCGGCCACCAGTGCGGCCGATGCCGCCGCTGGCGCTGATGTGATCATCACCATGCTGCCGGCGGGCAGCCATGTGCGCGCTGCCTATGAAGGCGATCTGTTTGCCGTCGCCCAGCCGCACGCCATCCTGATCGATTGTTCCACCATCGATGTCGCCACGGCCAAGGCGATGGGCGAAGCGGCCGCCAGCAAAGGCCTGGCGATGGTTGATGCGCCGGTTTCGGGCGGCACGGCGGCGGCGGATGGTGGCACCCTCACCTTCATGGTCGGCGGGCCCGATGCGGCCTTTGCCATGGCGCAGCAGATCCTGGAAAAGATGGGCAAGGCCGTGATCCACGCCGGCGGGGCCGGCATGGGCCAGGCCGCCAAGATCTGCAACAACATGATCCTCGGGGCCACCATGGTCGCCACCGCCGAAGCTTTCGTGCTGGCCGAAAAGCTGGGGCTGGAGGCGCAGACCTTCTTCGACATCAGCAGCAAGGCCAGCGGGCAAAGCTGGTCCATGACCAGCTATTGCCCCGTCCCCGGCCCAGTGCCCACCGCGCCGTCCAACCGCGATTATGCCGGTGGGTTTGCAGCAGCGTTGATGCTGAAGGATCTGAAACTGGCGTGCCAGGCCGCGCAAGGTGCCGGTGCCAGCGTGCCGATGGGGGCGGAGGCTGAAAGTCTCTACCAGCTGTTCGTCAACAACGGTGGGGCGAGCACGGATTTCTCCGGCATCATCAAGTTGTTGCGCGGTTGATCTTGCATTTCTTGCCCTGACCTCTGCTACCAAACCCCGCCACCCCCGCAATGGGTCAGCATTGCAAGGAAAGACGAGATGGGCCGCATCATTGCCTTGCTGATCCTGTGTTTTCGCGCGGCTCCCGCGATGGCTGTGCCGCCATCGCTCAGCCTGTTCGGGCAATTGCCCAACGTCGCCACCATTGAGCTTTCACCCGATGGCAGCCGCTGGGCTGCAGTGATGGGTGATGAGAAATCTGCCCAGATCCAGGTCCGCGCCGTGGCCGACAACAAGCTGCTAGCGATGTCGCCGGCGGAAAAATCCAAGGTGCGCGATGTCACCTGGGTGGGCAATGATCATGTGATCGCCACCATTTCTACGGCGGATCGTCTTGGAGGGCTCAACAATCGCGTGGTCGAGAGTGTATATCTGCTCGATCTCGATCTGTCGAAGGGTCGCGACTGGCAGCCGTTGCTAGCCGATTTGCACAACGCCGTGCGCCAGGCGGCCGGCATCCCGCGGCCGGTCATTCGGGACGGGCGTCCGTTCATCGTGGTGCCGGTGTTCTTCGCCCGCAACGAAACCTACACGCTGTCGCTGGCCGAGGTCGATCTCGTTCGGCAGAAAAGCTACATCACCTTCTTCGGCACGTCTGACACCATCGGCTGGGTGGTAGGCACAGATGGTAAACCTGCGGCGCGCATCGATTATACCAGCAGCACGGGTGATTGGCGCCTTATGGCCCGCCAGGGCACGAATTATCGCGCGGTCCATACCGAGAAGGCGCCGATCGACAGGCCCTATGTCTTCTCGTTCGGGCGCGACGCAGGCACGTTGCTGTTCGCAAGCCACAAGACGGGGGACTGGGAGGAGTTCGAGGTGAAGCTCGCTGACGGTACGGTTAGCGGGCCCACCATCGCCTACAAGGGTGACAATGTGATCACCGACAGGCGCACCCGAACGGTGGTGGGCACCATCGATATCAAGCTCGACCGGGTCGACTATAATTTCTTCGATGCCTCTGATGCCACGCTATGGCGCGGGCTGGCCCGCTCCTTCGCTGGCGAACAGGTGCGGCTGGAAAGTTGGAGCGATGATCGCCAGACGATCATCGCCGGCATCGACGGGCCAAAGAATGGCGTCGGCCTGTTCCTCATCGATCGCCGCCGCCGCACGGCAAGTCCGCTGGCGCTACGTTACAACGGCCTTGGCCCGGACGAACTGAACCCGGTTTCCACCTTTACCTACAAGGCAGCCGATGGGCTCGACATCCCGGCCTATCTCACGCTGCCGCTCGGTCGGGCGGACAAGGGCCTGCCGCTGGTGGTGCTGGCCCACGGCGGTCCGGCGTCGCGCGACGCGCCGGGCTTTGACTGGTGGGCCCAAGCGTTGGCCAGCCGCGGCTATGCCGTGCTGCAGCCGCAGTTCCGCGGATCGGAAGGCTTTGGCGAGGCGCATCTCAAGGCTGGCTTTGGGCAATGGGGCCGCAAGATGCAGACCGATCTTTCAGACGGTGTGCGCGATCTGGTGAAGAAGGGTGTGGTGGACGCCAAACGTGTCTGCATCGCTGGCGCATCCTATGGCGGCTATGCGGCGATGGCCGGCGTGACGCTGGATACCGGTGTCTATCGCTGCGCCTCGGCCGTGGCCGGTGTGTCGGATCTGCGGCGAATGCTCGTCACCGAGGCCCGAGATGCCGGTGGCAGTCGCAACGCTACGCTGCGCTATTGGCAGCGGTTTATGGGCGCGAAGGACAAGAATGACACCAGCATCGATTCCTACTCGCCGGTGAAGCAAGTGGCACAGTTGAAGGTGCCGCTGCAGCTGATTCACGGCAAGGATGACAGTGTGGTGTTGCTGGAGCAGAGCCAGCTGATGGCCGATGCAATGAAGGATGCCGGCAAGTCCGTGGAGATGATGGTGCTGCCCGGTGAGGATCACTATCTGAGCCGCCCCGCCACCCGTATCGCCATGCTGGAAGCGCAGGTGGCGTTTCTGGAGAAGCACAACCCGCCCAACTGAGCCAGCGCGTGCGGCGCCTGCGCAGTGGCGCTTTTGCCGCACCCGCGCTATGGCCCGCTGCATCATGACGACGCCGCTGATCATTGCCCTGCCCAAGGGCCGCATCCTGAAGGAAGCGCTGCCGCTGTTGGCGCGCATCGGCATCGTGCCGGAAGCGGATTTCACCGACGAAAACAGCCGCAAGCTGACCTTTGCCACCTCCCGCGACGATGTGCGGGTGATCCGGGTGCGCAGCTTCGATGTGGCGACGTTTGTGGCGTTTGGCGCGGCGCAACTGGGCATTGCCGGCAACGATGTGCTGATGGAGTTCGATTTTTCCGAAATCTACGCGCCCGTCGATCTCGGGATCGGTCATTGCCGGCTCAGCGTGGCGCAGCCGGCGGCGCTTGATCCCGATTTGTCGCGCCTTTCGCACGTGCGGGTGGCGACCAAATATCCCGGCCTCACCCGCCGACACTTCGCGGCGCGCGGCCTGCAGGCCGAGGTGATCAAGCTGAACGGTGCGATGGAACTGGCGCCGCTGGTTGGCCTGTCCAGCCGCATCGTCGATCTGGTTTCCACCGGAAAGACGCTGGCCGAGAATGGCCTGGTAGAAGTGGAAGTGATCGCCAACATCACCAGCCGCCTGATCGCCAACCGCGCCGCCTTCAAGACGGATAGCCGTGTCGTCGCCATCATCGATGCCATGCGGGAACTCACGGAAAAGTCCGATGCCGCAACGGCTTGACGCAAACGACGCTGGTTTTGCCTCTGCTTTTGCCGCGCTGGTTGATGCCAAGCGCGACGATGCCGCCGATGTGTCGGCCACCGTTGCCGCCATCATCTCGAGCGTGAAGGCGCGCGGCGATGCCGCTGTGGCCGAACTCACTGCCAAGTTTGATCGCGTCGATCTGAACGCCGACGGTTGGGAGATTCCCGGCATCGATCTTGATGCGGCGCTGGCGAGTTTGGCCCCAGAGTTGCGCGCTGCCCTTGATCTCGCCGCCGCCCGCATCCGTGCCTTCCACGAACGCCAGAAACCGCAAGGCAATGACGCGGTGGACGATGCCGGCGTGCGCACCGGCGTGCGCTGGTCGCCGGTCGACGCGGCTGGCCTTTATGTGCCAGGTGGGCGTGCCGCCTATCCCTCATCGGTTCTGATGAACGCTATTCCCGCCGTGGTGGCCGGCGTGCGTGATCTGATCATGGTGACTCCCACCCCCGATGGCGTGGTTAACCCGCTGGTGCTGGCCGCGGCGCGCGTGGCCGGTGTGAGCCGTGTGTTCCGTATCGGCGGCGCGCAGGCGGTGGCAGCCCTGGCCTTTGGCACCGAACACATCCCGCGGGTCGATGTGATCACTGGCCCCGGCAATGCCTTTGTCGCCGAAGCCAAGCGCCAGCTGTATGGCATGGTCGGCATCGACATGGTGGCCGGACCATCCGAAGTGGTGATCGTGTCCGACGGCAAGTCCAACCCTGACTGGATCGCGGCTGACCTGCTGGCCCAGGCGGAACATGATCCTGTGGCACAATCCATCCTGATAACCACCTCGCCGGCCGAAGCCGATGCCGTGGAAGCTGCTGTGGCCCGCCAGCTGGAAACCCTGCCCACGGCCGCCGTTGCCGGAGTCTCGTGGCGCGATTTCGGCGCAATCATCCTGGTGCCCAATCTCGCGGCCAGTCTGCCGTTGCTCGACGCGCTGGCCCCTGAGCACGCCGAATTGATGGTGGATGATCCCGATTGGCTGTTCGCTCGCATGCGCCACGCTGGCTCGGTCTTCCTGGGCCGCCACACGCCGGAAGCCGCGGGCGATTATCTGGCTGGGCCCAACCACGTGCTGCCCACCGGCCGTCGGGCGCGCTTTGCGTCCGGCCTGTCGGTGGTGGACTTCATGAAGCGCACCACCTTCCTCGATTGCGGCCCGCGCGGCTTGGCCGCCATCGGCCCGGCCGGCGCTGCCATTGCCGATGTGGAAGGCTTGGCTGCCCACGCTGCGTCGATCAGGCTGCGGCTGGAGACCGGAAAATGAACGCTCAAACAATGCGGCGCATCCGCCAGCTTCATCTTTATATCGGCGTGTTCTTTCTGCCAGCGATCCTGTTCTTTGCCATCAGCGGCGGGTTGCAGGCCTTCCGGCTGCAACAGGCCAGCGGCTGGGATGGGGCGCCGCCGCCGGCGTGGATGGCGTGGATGGGCAGCGTGCATATCGATCAGACGGTGCCGCACGCCGAACCGTCGAAACAGCCGGCGGTCGCTAAAGCGAAAGCGCCAGCTGATCCGGTCAAGGAGGCCGAGCGGGCGGCCCGCAAGCGCGCAGCGCTGCCGATGACGATCTTCATTGCGGTGTTGGCAGCGGCGCTTGCCCTGTCCGCCTTGCTGGGCGCGGCCATTGCGCTGAACAGCCGCGCGACGCGGCGTACGGCCGTGTTGATGCTGGTGGCTGGCACGGCAGTCCCGTTGGTGCTGCTGCTGGCCTGAGCCTATTTGCCGTAAACCGCGCGTTCGAACGCCCGCAGCACTTCCACCGTGGCCGGTTCGCCAAAGGGCAGATGTTGCATGCACAACACGGCGGCGATATCGGATTCGGGATCGATCCAGTAATAGCTGTTGGCGATGCCGGCCCAAGCCAGCGAGCCTGCAGCGCGGCCATCCGGTCCGGGTTCCGGGTTGATCAGGAAGCCCAGGCCCCACCCGCAATCCATCATCGGGAACAGATCGAAATCGCTGGAAAAGCCGGGCAGGTTGCTGGTCATCCGGCCTGCCGGCATGCTCACTTGGTTGCTGGCCATGTCGGTGACGGTTTCTGGGCGCAGGATGCGGGCACCGTTCAACTGACCCCGGTTCAGGAACATCCGGCAAAAGTGCAGATAATCGCGCGCGGTGGAGATTAGGCCACCGCCGGCGCCCTGAAACTCGGCATTGTCCCCGCCGCCGAAATGCACCGGGAAGGGCATCAGGCCACCATCGGGGGTGCGCACGTGCAGCGGCGTTAGCCGTGACTTCACCGCATCGTCGAAAGCGAATGTCGTGTCGTTCATGCGCAGCGGCCCGGTGACATGACGGGTCAGCCAGTCGCCCAGCTTCATGCCCGAGGCGGCTTCCACCGCCAGCCCCACCCAGTCGGTGGAGATGCCATAGAGCCACTGCGTGCCGGGATCGGCCAGTAGCGGCGCCTTCAGGCTGGCCAGGCTGCCCGGTGCAGCCGGGTTGTGCTGGCGAAACTGGGTCAGCTCCGCCGACATGAATTCATAGCCGAAGCCTGACGTGTGGGTGAGCAGTTGCCTGAGCGTTATCGGCCCGGCGGCCGGCCGGGTGACCGGTTTGCCTTCGTCGTCGAAGCCTTCCAGCATATCCGGATTGGCGAGCTGCGGTAGCAACGTGCCGATATCATCATCAAGGCTCAGCCGACCCTGTTCCACCAGCTGCATGGCGGCGACGCTGGCGATGGCCTTGGTCATCGATGCGATCTGGAACAGATCATCCTGACTCAGCGGCGGGCCGCCGGGGCCCTTGGTGCCCACGGCCACTTCCGCCAATGTGCCGCTGCTGTTGCCGACGACGGCCACGGCCCCGGGCACATTGGCTGCGGCAAGCGTGGTTTCGAGTGCCGTCTTGATCCGTTCGAGCATGGGAGCCTCTCCTTCGCCGCCAAGCTTAGGGGAGATGCCCAACCCCGGCCCCTCCCGCAAGCGGGAGGGGAGAAGGCTAAAAGCGCCCTCAATGCCGGAAGTGGCGCATCCCGGTGAACACCATCGCCAGCCCGCGCTCGTCGGCGGCGGCAATCACGTCCTTGTCGCGAATGGAGCCACCGGGCTGGATGATGGCGGTGGCGCCGGCTTCTGCCGCCGCGATCAGGCCGTCGGCGAAGGGGAAGAATGCGTCTGATGCCACGCACGAACCGATGGTGCGGGCCTGCGGCCAGCCGGCAGTTTCAGCGGCGTCGATCGCCTTGCGGGCCGCGATCCGGGTGGAATCGAGCCGGCTCATCTGGCCAGCGCCGATGCCCGCCGTGGCGCCGCCGTTGGCATAGACAATGGCATTGGATTTCACATGCCGCGCCACGGTCCAGGCAAACATCAGGTCGACCCATTCGGCGTCGGTCGGTGTGCGCTGGGTGACAACCTGGCAGCTGGCACGCAGCACGGCGCCATTGTCCCGGCTCTGCACCAGCATGCCGCCGGAAATCGGCTTCAGCATCAGGCCGGGCCGGCGCGGATCGGGCAGTTCGGCGATCAGCAGGCGCAGATTCTTTTTGCCTGCAAAGACTTTGAGCGCGTCCTCATCCGCGCCCGGTGCGATCACCACTTCGGTGAAGATGCCAGTGATGGCTTCCGCCGTCGGGCCGTCGAGCGGCTGGTTGACCGCAATGATGCCGCCAAAGGCCGAGACCGGATCGCACCGGAACGCCTTTTCATAAGCATCAGCCAAAGTCGCCCCGGTGGCGACGCCGCACGGATTGGCGTGCTTGATGATGGCGCAAGCCGGGCCGGCATCTCGCCATTCGGCGATGAGGTCGAGCGCACCATCGGCATCGTTCAAGTTGTTGTAACTCAGCTCCTTGCCCTGCACCTGGCGCGCCGCGGCAATGCCATAACAGCGGCCCTGCGGCAGGTAGAGCGCGGCCTGCTGGTGCGGGTTTTCGCCATAACGCAGGGTCTCCTTGCGGGTGAGCGCGACGGGCAGAACGGCCGGGAACATTTCGCCCTGATCGGCAAAGGCGAACCAGCTGGCGACGGCGGCATCATAGGCGGCGGTGTGGGCAAAGGCTGCGGCGGCGAGGCGGCGGCGCAGGGCCAGCGGGGTGGCGCCGTCGTTCGCATTCAGCGCGGCGATGAACTCATCATACTGGTCGGGGCTGGTCAGGATGGCGACGAAATCATGGTTCTTGGCGGAGGAGCGGACCATGGCGGGGCCGCCGATGTCGATATTCTCTATGATTTCGTCCCGCGGCGCACCCTTGGCGACGGTGGCAGCAAACGGGTAAAGGTTGATCACGGCCAAATCGATGGCGCCGATGGCATTTTCGGTCATCGCCTGCACATGGTCGGCGTTATCGCGCAGCGCCAGCAGGCCGCCGTGCACGCGCGGGTGCAGCGTCTTCACGCGGCCATCCATCATTTCGGGGCTGCCGGTTAGTTCGGCGACATCCTTCACCGCGTGGCCGAGCGCCCGCAGTACCGTCGCCGTGCCACCGGTGGAGACCAGCTCCACACCGCGCGCCACCAGGGCGGCGGCCAAAGGTTCCAGCCCGGCCTTGTCGGACACCGAAAGCAGGGCACGGCGAATGGGGAGGAGATCGGTCATGAGGGCGGCTTTCCGGAGCGGTGGACGATTGCGCGCCCGCCTAGCGCCTCAAGCCACTATTTGCCAGCCCGCTTCAGGCTCCAGTGCACATCGGCGGCCATTTTCTGGGTGCCGCCGGAAACCACCAGCTGCTGTGTGCGCTGGATGGTGCCGGCCCCATCAACCCACACCGATGGTTCGATGGCCAGCCGGCCAGCACCGCTTTCCAGCCGTACCTTGAACGCCCAGATGCGGCCCAAAGGTGTCTTCAGCAAGGCGCCCATGCCATCGGCGGTGGGCGTCGCCGAAACGCCGGGGCCGAGGTGGAAGCGAACGTCGAAATTGCGTTCGGCGCGGCGGCGCAGCAATCCGGCAGGCGCCGCTTCGATCAGATCCTCGCCGGCCAGTTCAGTGCCGTCGGCGGTGAGGAACAGGCGCCGGCGCACCAGCATGCCGAAGCGCTTGGCATAACCATTGTGGCTGGTCTCGATCAGCTGGCCTTCGGCGCTGCTGCGCAGGGCAAGCGTCACTTCCTCCACCCCGGCGGCCAGCGTGCCATCATCGCGGATACGGGTGGAGTTGGTGTCGGCAATCACCAGGGTCGAATGTGCGGCGGTGGTGGACAGCCCGGATGCCAGTGCTGGTGCCAGCGGCGTCCGCAGACCGCGCACGCCGCCGCAATTGTTGATTAGCCGGTCGGGCCCGTCGCTCATCTCAAAGGCGAGGGTGCCGGCGTGGCCGCTGTTGGACAGGCGGGCCGATGGCGGCGGCCCGGCATCGATCACCACCACGCTGCGCCCGGCCGAGAGGCGGTGATAGCCGCTCCAGCGGCCGCCGCGGCGGATTTCGGTGCCTGTCGCCGCCTTGCGCGAAAGCCGGTCAAGGGCATCGGCGCCGATCACTGCGCCGCCATGCCACGCACCGATCTGGCCATCGCCCAGCATGAGCCCGCGCAGCGCCGGGGCGAGCCGGGCCAGCGTATCGGCAAATACCGGCGGCGCGCGGTTGCCCAGTGCTTCCGGCGCGCCGGCGGTGAAGATCAACAGATCGGCCAGCGTCAGGCCATCAATCGGCGCGCGACTGGCGATGCCGCCGTCGGGCAGCACAAGTGCGGGCAGCAACTGATTCAGCCCGGCCAGCGCCGCACTGGCGCGCACGTCGCCGCCGGGGATCAGTGTGCCGGCGGCATAAAGCCCGCACAGCGCCTTGGCCTGCGCCAGGCCTTCGGTGCCACGCCGGGCGGCGCGATCAAGGTGGCGGGCCCAGGTCGCCATCGCCGACAGCACCGCCGAACGATAGATCTGGTTCGATGATGACAGGATCAGCGGCGCATGGCCCAGTGCCATCAGCAGCCGTGTGCCGGCCAGATCGGCGCGCCAGCCCAGCGCATCATATTCGCCCATGCTGGCCAACCAGCGTTCAACCAGATTCTCCGCTGCGCGCCGCGCTGCCTCGCGATCGGGCAGGATCGCCAGATCGCGCAGCCATTCCCAGCCATGCGCCCATTCCAACCACTCGTGCGGCGGGCCGGCTTCGCGGAAATTGATGTCCCGCGTCATCTGCGTATGACCGGCGTGGATCAGGCGGCCGGCGATGATGCGCTCACCGATATGGGGGTCGCCGGGCACCGGATCGGCCGGCGCCGCCAGCAGTTTCAGCGGAAAGCGGCCGCGCAGGCGAAAGCTGTGCAGCGGCGAGGCATAGAGCCGCGACGTGAGCCCCGCAGCCAGTTTTTCCGATAGCGACAGGCCGCGATCACCGCTGCCACGGCGCAGGCTGCCATCCTCATCTTCAAGTTCGGGCTGAGCCGTGGGAGATTGGGGCGGTTTTGCCATCAATGCCCCTTCAAGGCCGCGATATTAGCGGCATACTGCGCTGCGCCGCCCTTGAAGCTGGCGGTGCCGGCGACCAGCACATCGGCCCCGGCGGCAATCACGGTGGCGGCATTGCCGGCATCCACGCCGCCATCCACTTCCAGATGGATCTGGCGCCCGCTGTCGTCGATCATCCGCCGCAGCCGTTCGATCTTCTTCAGCTGGCTGGTGATGAAGCTCTGCCCGCCGAAACCGGGGTTCACGCTCATCACCAGGATAAGGTCGATATCGCCCAGCACTTCGGTGACCAGTTCCACCGGGCTGGCCGGATTGAGCGATACGCCAGCCTTTTTCCCCAGCGCCTTGATGCGCTGGATGGTGCGATGCAGGTGCGGGCCGGATTCAGGGTGGACGGTGAGGATATCGGCGCCGGCCTCGGCAAAGGCTTCCAGATACAGATCAACCGGGCTGATCATCAGGTGCACGTCGAATGGCAGATCGCTGTGCGGGCGCAGCGCCTTCACCACGGCCGGGCCAATGGTGATATTGGGCACGAAATGCCCGTCCATCACGTCGACATGGATCCAGTCCGCCCCGGCGGCGCTGATCGCGCGCACCTCTTCACCCAAGCGGGCGAAATCCGCCGACAGGATCGATGGTGCGATGCGAACGGGAAAGGTCATGCCCGTTATCTAGCAGGGGCTTTGCGGCTGCGGTAGTGGCTGGCCACCACCCGCTGCAACCGACTGTGGATGGTTCGCGTCGGCCTGTCTCAGGCCTTCTGTTTGAGCAGCTTCGTTACCGTCTCGTCGAATTCGCGCTTCACCTTCTCGCTCAGCGCGCCCGTCGCTGGCCCGGCCCAGCCCACGTGCACTTCTTTCACTCGGCCATCGCGGCCGATGAAGATGGTGCTCGGCCACACCTTCACCGGCGCCAGATCGCCCAGCACCTTCTTGGTGTCTTCGGCGTTGGGCTGGCCGCCATAGACCATCGGGTAGGGCAGCTTGTAGCGGGTCTTGAAGCTGGTGATCTGGCGCATCGCACGGGCCTGATCGGTGCCATATTCGAATTGCAGGCCGATCATTTCCAGGCCTTCCTTTTGCCGGCGCGCCGCGTAGGGGCCCATGAAAATGGCTTCGTCGTGGCAATTGGGGCACCAGGCACCGCCCAGCGTGATCACCACCACCTTGCCCTTGTAGCGGGGGTCGTTCAGGCTGATCATCTGGCCTTCCGGGGTAGGGAGGCGGAACGACAGCCGCTCACCGCCGGGTGCTTCGACCAGCACGGCGTTCATGGTCGCCTGCTTTTCCTTCTTTGCTTCCCACGGATTGCCGGTCGGGCGGCTGGTGGCCGCAAACGATGCGCCTTTCAGCGTGTCGCCGGCCAGCGTGCCCTGCCACAGGCTGGTGAAGCTGCCATCGAAGGTGGAAAGCTTGAGCTGGTTGCCGTTCAGTTCACCCGACAGATAGCGCATGTCGCCAGTCGGCAGCTGCACTGTGCCCGACACCTGGGAGCCCACCTGCTTCAGCAACACCAGGCCCTTCACCTTGTTGTCACCATAGGTGAGGTTCCAGCGGCCCGCCACGTTACCCGCCGGCTTCACCGCCGTCGGCGTGAAGCGCCAGCTGCCGCGCTGGGCGCGGGCAGCCAGCGTCACCGTGCCGGTGGCGCGCAGCACGGTTGCGGTGCCGGCCAGGGTGCCGTTTCCGGCGGCTTTCAATTCCAGTTTGCTGTTGTAGCTGGGGAAAGTGAGCGTGATGCTGTCCCCCGTCACCTGCACCTGTTCAACCTTCAGTCGTTCCGGCGCGTTGACCAGCCACGCCTGCGGGCCGGTCTTGCCTTCGCGCACATCCAGCGTGAACGGCAACGGCCCACCGGGGTGGGCGTCAAAGCTGACGCGCCACTGGCCATAAAGGCCGGCGGCCAGCGCCGGGGCTGCAGTCAGGCCGGCGATCAGGCCGGCGGCGAACAGGGTGCGAAATTTTGCCATCATGGTCCCCCTCAAACAGTGTTGGCCGGTTTTGCTCAACCCCGGCTTTTCTTGTCCTTGCCAAACCCTGGCTTTCTAACGCGCGTCGCGTTCGGCAGCCTGCGCCCGCGCCACATCGGCGGCTTGCAATACTGCCCAGGCCGCCTGCACGGCGCGGAAACGCTCGACCGCCTCGGGGCTGGAGCCTGCCACATCCGGGTGACTGGCCTTGGCTGCCGTGCGCCAAGCAGCCTTGACGACATCGGCGCTGGCATCGGCGTCCAGCCCCAGCACCTGCAGCGCATCAAGCTCGGCGCGGCTGCGGCTGCCATCGCCTTCGCCGCCCCATTCCCAGTGGCTGGCGCGGCGATAATTACGCTGCCGGTCTTCCGAAGCCGCGCGGGCGGCGGCTTCTTCTGGCGTCAGGCCGCGGAAATAATCCCAGCCGGCGTTATATTCGGCGGCATGTTCCTGGCAGAACATCCAGCGTTCCGGGCTGTTGGGCGCCTTGGGGGCAGGGCGGTCACCCACGTTGGTGCACCCGTCGCGATCGCACAGGCGCACGGTGGTGGCGGCGCGTTCAGCGCCATAATCCCGCCAGCGCGGGAAGCCCCAATCATCGTTGCGCCGCTGTTTTGGCACGTGCCCGCGTCTCCTCAATCGCTCCTTCTATGCTATGCCGGCCGACGTTGCGAGTCTGGACGGCTGCGGCACAAAAGGGCATGGCTCGCGCCAGATGTTGGCCCTGTTGACCACGCGGCGCTTCGGCCCCCTGTTTGCCACCCAGTTCCTGGGCGCCTTCAACGACAATCTGTTCCGTACCGCTCTGGTGTTCATCGTTGCCTATGATGTGGCGGCGGCTGATCCCAAACAGGCGGCGTTGTTGGCCTCTACGGCGGCCGGGCTGTTCATCGCGCCCTTCTTCCTGTTTTCCGGCATTGCCGGTTCCGTCGCCGATGCGCGTGACAAGGCCGGGATTACACGCCTGGTAAAGCTTTCCGAGATCGCCTTCATGGCATTGGGCTGGGCGGCGCTGGCCATTGGGTCGCTGCCGCTGGCGCTGGCCGTGGTGTTCCTGATGGGATGTCATTCAACCCTGTTCGGCCCGGTCAAATATGCCATTCTGCCCCAGCATTTGAAGCCGCAGGAACTGATCGCCGGTACCGGCCTGGTGGAAGGTGCCACTTTCGTGGCCATCCTGCTCGGCCAGGTCGCTGGCGGCCTTCTGGCAACCCAGGCGGTCGGGCCGATCGCGCTCGCCATTGCCGGCCTCGGCTGGCTGGCGTCGCGCTTCATTCCGCCGGCGCCGCCCGAACCGGGGCGCACATTGAACTGGAACCCGGTGTCGAGCAGCCGCGCCGCGTTGGGCCATGCCTTTGCCAATCGCCGGCTGCTCATCGCCACGCTGGCGATCAGCTGGTTCTGGGCGCTGGGCGCGGTTTACACCAGCCAGTTCGTGCCGCTGGCCAGGAATGACATGGGTGCCACGCAAAGCGTCGCCACCCTGTTTTTGGCGGCGTTTTCAGTGGGTATCGCCGCCGGTTCGGTGGCGGTGGGACGCTGGCTGAAGGGCCGCATCTCCACGCGCCTTTGCGGTGCTGCCGGGCTGGCCATGGCACTGGCCGGCATCGATTTGTGGTTCGCCATCGGCGCGGTGGGCGTTGAGCCCAAGGATGTCGCCAGCTTCTTCTCCGCCATCGCCGGCTGGCGCGTGCTTATCGATCTCACCGTTCTGGCGTTGGCGGGCGGGGTGTTTTCGGTGCCGCTCTATGCCGTACTGCAAACCGCGGGCGAGGCCGGCAGCAGAGCCAGCGCGATTGCCGCCAACAACATCATCAACAGCCTGTTCCAGGTGTCTGCCGTGCTCGGTGCCGGCGCGGCCGTGGGGGCAGGGCTGGGTGTGCCGTTGGTGCTGATGCTGGCCGGGCTTACGGTGCTGCCGCTGCTGCCGGCGCTGAATCGGCTGGGTCGGGCATAGCGGCGATCCACTTGCGGATCAGCGCGTTCCCCTCTTCATGGGCCAGCGCGCGGCCGAATTGGGGCATCATGATGCCGGGTTCGGATGCGATCATGCGGTGTAGAAGGATGGATTTGTCGGGTTGGCCGGGCAGGATCGAAAACTCATGCCCGCCCGAACCGCGCCCGGCCGCTACCGGACGTTTCAACACGCCCAGATGGGCCGGCGTGACTTCTTCCGGCACCAGATAGAGGCCGGAGTTGGACGCAAAGCCGCCGCGGCTGTGGCAGTGGCCGCAGTTTACCGCCAGATAGGCGCGGGCGCGGGCGTTGAGCGGCTCGGCCGCATTGTCCCAGCGTGCCAGCCTTGGCCAACCATCAGCGGGCAGCCCGGCCAGCCGGCCCGATGTGGCCCATGTCATCAACTGGTTCGGCCCGGTGCCATGCAGGCTGCCGTTGAGATTGCCCGCCGTGGGCCCGATCGGCGTGATCGCCTCGCCATCCTGGTGGCAGGTCTTGCACTGGTTCTGGTTGGGCACGGCATAATCGATGGCCTGCGCGCGGCCCGCCTTGTCGATGAACTCCACGGGCACTTTCACGCCGGCGCGCTTCAACACGGCGCCGCCGTCCTGTTCAACATAGCTCAACGCCACCCAGCCGGCAGGGCGGCGTATCAACAGGCGCGTCTCGATGGGACGGACGTTCTGCATCGGCTGGCGCAGATCAGCCGGGAAGGCAAAGCGTTTGACCAGCACCGTGCCCACTGGAAAGGCCAGCGCGCCGGAGGGGCGATATTCGGCGTTGGTACCAGGCGGCAACCAGGCAAAGCGGAACTTTTCCGCGTGATCTGAAAACAGCGGCGTGTTGAGCGTATAGGGCTGCACCCCCTGTGCGGGCCGGCCGGCGGCATCAAACAGGCCGTAATCGGCCAGCTTCGGTGCGTCGGTGGCCATCAACAGATCGCTGCGCACGCCGGGCGCAGGCGCCGCCCCCAGCAACAGCAGCGCCGCCCCGATTCGTCTCATTTGGCGCGCGCCTCCAGGGCGGCCGGCAACACGATCGCCGGGCGATCCGCGGCCAGCTTGGTCGGGGTCAGCGGAGCCGGCTTGGCCTGGGCTGGCGACGTGCCTTGCAGGCCAAGATTGAGCGTGATGCCCGGCGCGTCACTGGCGATGCCGCCGTCGGCGGATTTTTCACCGCCGCCCGGCACAGTATAGCGGGTGACACCATCCCACATCACCGGCGGCAGCGTGCCGCCCATGGCCGCAGCAATTTCCTTGCCGCCGGCAAAGCTGGGGGATTTGCCGTTGTTCATGAAATGATTGCCGGCGATGGCGACGGCGCGCGGCAGCGGATTATAGGCCTTGTCGGTGAAGGCCTGGGTGTAGGCGACCACCATCACGGCGCTGCCGTTATTGCCCATCACATGATTGCCCGACACCATCACATTGGCGTTGGCCATTACCATGATGCCAGTGCCCGATGGCACGCCGGCCACGATATTGCCCGGCGCGGCAAAGTTCGCATGGTTGTTGTCGATCACCTGGTTGTTCGTCAGCCGCACGTTGCGACCGCCCTGCTGCGGCAGATCGGGCAGATCGAACACCAATATGCCGCCGGCATTGTTGGTGGCCGTGTTGCCTACCACATCGGCGTCATAGCTGTTTTCGATCTCGATGCCGGCCACGTTCATTTCGGCCCGGCTGTTCCGCACGATGATGTTCTGCGACTGGCCAACGTAAATGCCGGCATCCGAAGCGCCCTTCACCACGCTGCGGTCGATCAGCACGTTCTTCGAGGAAACCGGATACAGGCCATAGGCGCCGTTGGTGGATTTCGGCCCGCCGGTCCATTCCACTCGCAGATTGACCAGCGCGATGCCGTCACTGCCCTTGGATTTCACCCCGTTGCCGGCGGCATTCTCGATGCCCAGGTCGCGCACCACCACATTGTCCGACGTGATCAGCAGGCCTTCGCCGGCGACTTTCTGGGCGGTGAAATCAAGGATGGTCTTGTCCGGCCCGTCGCCCTTGACGGTGACGCCATCGACATCGAGCGACAGACCATCGGCGAGCGCATAACGCCCGGCCGCGATATGCACGGTGTCGCCGGGCTGGGCTTCGATCAGCGCGGTTTGCAACTTTTCCTGGGCGTTGCCGCCCGGCCCGACGTGGATCATCTTCGCCTGCGCCAGCGATGAACTGGCCAAGAGTGCAATCAGAAGCGCCATGCGCATGTGGTGATCCTTCCCCGGTTCCTATTCTTGAGCATGACTTTCCGCCCTTCTGCAATGCCACTCAACCCCTGAATTCGTCCGGTTAACGCCCATTTATCGCATTGGCGTCGGGGGTTTGTTATCGATGCGCCCATGCACGCTCTGATTCCTGCCCTACAGATCCACGGCCTGGCCAAGGCCTTTGACGGCTTTCTGGCTGTGAATGGCCTCGATCTCGTCGTGCCGGCCGGGCAGATCTATGCGCTGCTGGGGCCGAACGGTGCCGGCAAGACGACAACGCTGCGCATGGTCACCGGCCTTGCCCGCCCGGACGCGGGGGAGATCAGCGTGTTCGGGGTGGATGCACTGGCCGATCCGATCGCCGCCAAGCGCCTGATCGCCTGGCTACCGGACGAGCCGCTGCTGTATGACAAGCTGACTCCGATCGAATATCTGGCCTTCATCGCCGGCCTGTGGAACGTGCCGGCCGCCGATGCCGAACCGCGCGCCGAAGCACTGCTGAAGCGGCTGACCCTGTGGGACAAGCGCGACAGCCGCTGCGAAGGCTTTTCGCGCGGCATGAAGCAGAAACTGGCGCTGGCCGGCGCACTGATCCATGAACCGCGCCTGCTCATCCTTGATGAACCGCTCACCGGGCTTGATGCCGCCGCAGCGCGTTCGGTGAAGGACATATTGCTTGAACAGGTCGCGGCGGGCGGCACCGTGATCTTGACGACGCACATCCTGGAAGTGGCGGAACGCATTGCCCAGCGCATCGGCATCATCCGCGCCGGCAAGCTGGTGGCCGAAGGCAGCATGGCCGAGCTTTCGGCCGGCCGCGCCGAAGGCACCACGCTGGAACAATTGTTCCTTGAACTGGCGCAGGAAGACATTCCGGCATGATTGCGCTGGCGCGGCCGGGCAGCCTGCCGTGGCTGGTGCTGCACGATGTGCGGGTCAAGGCGCGCGGCCGCGAAGGGCGCTGGGGCCGCATCATCGCCATGCTGCTGCTGGCGCTGTTGCCGATTGTTGGCGGTGCGGTGATGGCGTGGCGTGTGCGGGGCGGCGCGGATCTGCCGCTGGCCGCGCTGGGCTCGGTCGGCGCGGTGCTGCTGGGCATGATGCTGGTGATGGTCAGTTCCGCCTATGCCCATGTGCTGCGGCTGGGCCGGGATCGCGGCGAGCTGGAATTGCTGCTCACCGCGCCGCTGCCGGTAGCTCGGGTGGTGGCGGCCCGGGTGGCGGGCGTGCAGGCGGTGGTGGCGCTGCCGTTCCTGCTGCTTACCGCGCCCTTCTTCTTGTTTTCCGCGGCTTTTGGCCATGTCACCTGGGTGGCCGGCCCACTGGTGGTGGTGTCCGTGGCGCTTGTGGCGACCGCACTGGCGCTCACCATCGCCACGCTGCTTGATCGGTTGCTCGGCCCAAAGCTGGCCAAGCTGGTGGCGCAGGTGGCCGGCGTTGGCCTGGCGGCAGCGGTGTTTGCGCTGGGTCAGGCGCCCAATTTTGCGCCCAAGTGGTTCGATGCCCAACTTGCCTTCTTCTCGCAGCGTCCGCCGGCGCCGTTCGACTGGCCGGCGCAGGCCGTGTTCGGCCCGCCCTTGCCGCTGATCACCGTGCTCGGGCTCGCGCTGGCGGCATCGCAATGTTCGGCGTGGTTGGCGGCGGGCCGGATGGAGGCAGCACCGGCCGATCCCACCGCGGCCCCCCATGTGCCGCGCCGCGGCCGGGTGGTGCGCTTTGGCGGCAGCGCCACGGCCGTGTTGTTCGGCAAGGAACTGAAATTGCTGGGCCGTGATCCCGAACTCATCTCGCAGATCGGCCAGCAGCTGGTGTTCATGGTGCCGATCCTGGCGCTGATCTTCACCGATGGCCTGGTGACGCCGGCGCGGCTGGCGGCGGCCGGCGTGTTTCTGGCCGGCGCCTTATCCTCGTCGCTGGCCTGGCTGGTACTGTGCGCCGAAGATGCGCCCGATCTGATTGCGGCTGCCCCCTTGCGCCCGGGCGTTGCCATTCGGGCCAAGCTGGCAGCGGCGCTTACCCCGCCGTTGCTGATGGTGTCCGTGCTGGCGCTGGTGGTGCTGCCGAAGTCCCCGGTCGCGGTGGCGGTGATGTTGCCGATGGCGCTGGTGGCTGGTCTCGCCAGTGCCGCCATGCAGGCCTGGACCCAGCCGCCGGCCCGCCGCAGCGCCTTTCGCAAACGCTATCGCAGTTCGCTGCTGATGGCGGTGGGGGAATTCGTGCTGCTGGGCAGCCTCGCCGGCGCAACGCGGCTGATTCTGACTGGCAGCTGGTGGACCCTGGCGGTGCTGGCGGTGCCGGCGCTCATGCTGGCGGGCGTGTGGTGGTTCCGGCCGAAACCGGCTGAATAGTTCAGCCGCGCAGGGCCGCAGCTGCCCGCGCCCGTGCTTCGATCGCAGCCCAATCCGTTTCGCCGCGCTTGGCGATCCAGCTGCCGCCCACACAGGCCACCGATGCTTCAGCCAGCCATTCCGGCGCGTTTTCGAGGCTGATGCCGCCGGTGGGGCAGAAACGCACGTTGCTAAAGGGCGCGGCCAGAGCGCGCAGCATCGGCAGGCCGCCGGCGGCCACCGCCGGAAAGAATTTCAGCCGGTTGAAGCCCATTTCCTGCGCACGGATGATATCGCTGGCGCTGGACACGCCGGGCAGGAACGGCACACCGCTGGTGCGCGCCGCCGATCCCAGTGCCGCCGTGATGCCGGGCGACACGACAAAACGCGCGCCGGCCACCAGCGCGGCGGCAAGATCGCCTGATGAAATCACCGTGCCGGCGCCGACGATGGCGCCTGGCACCTTGGCCATTTCGGTGATCACGTCCAGCGCGACCGGCGTGCGCAGTGTCACTTCCAGCACCGGCAGGCCGCCGGCAACCAGCGCTTCCGCCAGCGGCCGGGCGTGGGCGATATCGTCCACCATCAGCACTGGGATCACCGGTGCCAGGCCCATCACGCTGTCCATATCCATCATCGCTTCTTTCGGCCAAAGGCGGCGGCAGCACCGAACAGGCCGGGCTGCGGGTGGGTGATCAGCTTGACGGGGAGGCTGCGCATCAGCGTTTCAAATCGGCCCTTGGCGGCAAAGCGCCCGGCAAAACCGGAACGCGGCAAATGATCGGCAAGGCGAGCGCCCAGCCCCCCGCCAATTACCACGCCGCCAGCCCCATGCGCCAGTGCGATATTGCCCGCGAACGTCCCCAGCGCTTGGGCGAAGCGATCAAGCGCGGCGGCGGCCAGGCTGTCTTCGCCGCTCATGGCCAGGCTCCACAGCGTCTTGTCGTCCATCGGCTGGATGGCCTGATCTTCCAGCGCCGCCAGCGCCGCGTAGATGTCGGCCAGGCCCGGCCCGGAAATCACCCGTTCCGCCGAAACCCGGCCAAAGCGGCGACGGAAATGCGCCAGGATCGCGTCTTCCAGGCTGTCCACCGGCGAAAAATCGCCATGGCTGCCTTCGGTGGGCAGCACTTGCCAGTCAGGGCCACCGCGTTTCACCAGCAGGCCCACCCCCAGCCCGGTGCCGGGGCCCAGCACGGAAATGGTGCCTGTGTCGGGCAACGGCACATCGGGCCCACAGATATGCTGGAACGCGCCTCCCCCGCAGGCGCCCACGGCATAGGCCACAGCTTCGAAATCATTGACCAGCACATGGGCGTCAACGCCCAGTTTCTCGTTCACCATCGCCGGGCGTATCACCCAGGGATTGTTGGTTAGCTTCAGCTCTTCGCCCACCACCGGGCCGGCCACGGCAAGGGCAGCGGCACGCGGCAGAGCCCGGCCAATGGTGGTGCCGAAGGCCTCCCACGCCATCTGTAATGACGCATGTTCGGCGCAGCGCATCACCACCGGTTTATCCAGCGCCACGACGTTGCCAGCACCATCCAACCGCGCGAGCGCAAACCGGGCGTGCGTGCCACCGATGTCGGCGGCCACAAGCTCAGTCATGCCAGCTCACGCCGTCGCGTTCGGTCAGTGCAATGGCGGCGGCCGGGCCCCAGTTGCCGGCGGCATAGGGCTTCACGGCCATGCCGGTCTGGGCCCAGCCGGCGCGGATGGCGTCGATCCAGGTCCACTGTGCTTCCACCTCGTCGCGGCGCACGAACAGCGTTTGCCGACCTTCGACCAGATCGAGCATCAGCCGTTCATAGGCAATGCGCCGGCGCACATCGGCAAAGGCGTTGGTCATGCCGATATCGAGCGGCACGGCGCGCAATTTCAGCCCGTCGCGGTCCAGCCCCGGCACCTTGGCCATCATCTGCAGGCCGACATTCTCGTCAGGCTGGATGGAGATGATCAGCTTGTTGGCCTTCAGCGCGGCGTCGCCGAACATCGAATGCGGCACGTCGCGGAACTGCACGATGATCTCGCTCACCCGTTCCGGCACGCGCTTGCCGGTGCGCAGATAGAAAGGCACGCCCTTCCAGCGCCAATTGTCGACATGGGCCTTCAGTGCCACGAAGGTTTCGGTATCTGAAGGCTTGGCCAGCTCATCCAGATAACCGGGCACCGGCTGGCCCAATATGGCACCCGCGCCATATTGGCCGCGCACACTGTGGCTTTCGACTTCGCGGGCGGTGATCGGCCTGAGCGAGCGCAGCACCTTCACCTTTTCATCGCGCACGGCCGCCGGATCAAGCCGCGCCGGCGGTTCCATGGCGACCAGCGCCAGCAGTTGCAGCATGTGATTCTGCACCATGTCGCGCAGGGCGCCCATGCCGTCATAATAATCGCCGCGGCCTTCCAGCCCCACTGTCTCGCCGACGCTGATCTGGACGGACTGGATGCCGGTGGCGTTCCACAGCGGTTCGAACAAGATGTTGCCGAAGCGCAGGGCGAGCAGGTTCTGGACGGTTTCCTTGCCCAGATAATGATCGATGCGGAAAATCTGGCTTTCGGGGTAGGCGGCGGCCACGGCATCGTTGATGGCCCGGCTGCTGGCCAGATCATGACCCAGCGGCTTTTCCAGCGCGAGTCGGGCGCCTGCACAGGCCAGCCCGGCGCTCGACAGCCCGGCAATCGTCGATCCGAACAGGCTGGGCGCGGTGGACAGGAAGATTGCCAGCCGGCACGGATCGCCCACTTCAGCGGCGAGCGCGGCAAAGCCTTCGGTGCGGGTGGCGTCCAGCGGCACATAGGCCAGCCGATCAAGGAAGCTGGCCACGGCGGCAGGCGGTCTGCGGTCGGCCTCCAGATACTGTTCCAACGCTTTGGCCGCCAGCTCGCGGAAACTGCTGCTGTCGAGCGTGGAACGCGCCGTGCCGATGATCCGCAGATCAGGGTGGAGCAGGCCATCACCATGCAGGCCAAACAGCGAGGGGATCAGCATCCGCCGCGACAGATCGCCAGTGGCACCGAACAGCAGCAGGGATGTGGCAGCGGTCATGCCCCAGCCTTGAACAGCATTGTGCGTCCGCCGGCAAGGCGATTGGCCGCGGTGGCACCTGCAAAGCGTCAGGTGGCGCGTCCGCCACATCTGCCTAGGATGGTTGCCATGAGCCCGCTTCCTGTTGCCCTGATCGGTGCCGGCTGTTCCGGTTTCACCACCGCCAAGCGTCTGCGGGACGAGGGGGTGGTGTTCGACTGGTTCGAAGCTTCGGACCGGATCGGCGGCAACTGGGCCTACAACAACCCCAACGGCATGAGCAGCGCATACCAGTCGCTGCACATCGACACGTCGAAATGGCGGCTGCAGTTCGCGGAA
>Ga0164294_10000801_pt1 | contig 29876 bp, 33 predicted proteins | sample GEODES005metaG_FD_111479 | JGI IMG/M metagenome (GOLD analysis project Ga0164294, IMG submission 111479) | Oligotrophic lake water microbial communities from Sparkling Lake, Wisconsin, USA - GEODES005 metaG | ecosystem: Environmental > Aquatic > Freshwater > Lake | place: USA: Sparkling Lake...
GAAACGGCTCGGCATTCTCGATTGACACGCACATCATCGATAACACGCCACTCGGGGAAACTGAGGATCAGGGCATTGAGAAACTCACGCTTGATGCCGACTGTAGCGGTCTGCCCACGAACGAGGAGTCGGTTTTCACGTGCCGCTAAAAAGAGGTGTGGTGGTGGTAGTTTGGTCTGGCGTGCGTTCGCTTCTGCCAGGCTCCGCTGTTCAGACTGATAGCGGCGGACGTTTTGGATGAGTGGCAAGATGCTCTTTTCCCACTCTCGGCGCGGGATGCCGATGGCGAGCGATTGCTCCATGAGGCGTTCATCTTTGGCATCAGGAACCAGTCGCTGCCAAGGGCCGCCGAGGCTGGCAATTTGAATCTGGGCACTATCACCACCTTCACGGGGGTCTGGCAGGGGGATTTGGGCGAGTGTTTGTTTCAGATCTGGAGCTTCGTCATGGAGTTCAGGAAGGGCTTTCAGCATGCTCTCGATCCGTCCACCTTTTGCGACCCAGCGATCTTGAATCAGAGAGTAGAGATCGCGTGATTCGAAGTCTGTGGCGGTAGCGCCTAGCAACTGGCCGTGAGTGCCATTGGCAGCTAGCAAAAGCCAGCCAGAAGGGTAGGGGACGATTTCCAGTGCATCCACGACTTGCTGTACAGGGTTAAGTTTGGCTGAAAGCGGACCACTGCCGCGAACATCTTCCTGAGCCGCTTTCAGGATCTGAACGCGCTGGTCATCATGGCGAACTTGGCCGGTGAGAGTGGCGCGCTGACCGTCGAATTTGACTTGGACTGCCCCGTAGCCGGTAGGTTTCTCGTTAATCAGGGTGGATGCTTGAACCTCTAGATGACGCTGGAGGGCGGGGGCGACGACCATTCCGGCTAGAAGCCAGAATGCGAGAAGCCAGAAGCCAGCGATCAACCATCGCACATGAGTCATTTGCATTGATCTATAATTAGCAGACGCGCGGACCTAGGCAATAGCACAATAGCGGAACCCTTTGGGCTAACTTAGACAAACAAACACTGAATAAAAACTCTGGAACATTGTGACATTCCTGCTATAAAAGGCGTGTGCCTTTTCGCTTACCTTCCTCAAAAGTTAACTGGACCAACAGCTCCTTTCTGACTTCCACTGCCGTTCTGACTTTCACCCTCATCCCGTGGTATTTATTCAATTACGGGATCGACCTTTTTCAGGTGGTTATGTTTCTGGTGTTTTGCGTCATGACCGGACTTAGCATTACTCTTGGCTATCATCGTTTGTTCTCCCATTTGTCGTTCAAGGCCAAGTGGCCTGTTCGTTTACTGACTCTCATTTTCGGAGCTGCTACCTTTGAGAATCACGTCATTGCTTGGGCCTCAGATCACCGTCGTCATCATAAGTTTGTCGATCATGAAGGCGATCCCTATGATATTTCCAAAGGCTTCTGGTTTGCCCACATCGGATGGATCATGTTCCGCCGCGAGATTGAACCACCCTGGGATAATGTTCCTGATTTGATGCGTGATCCATTGGTGCGCTGGCAGAAGAACTACTATGTACTGATTGCTGTCACAGCTAGTTTTATCTTGCCTGCCTTCTTGGGCTGGCTGCACGCTGGATCCAGTGGTGCGGTTTGCGGACTTCTGATCTCTGGTATCGCCCGTGTCACCGCTGTTCAGCACTCCACTTTCTTCATCAATTCCCTCTGTCATACCGTTGGCAGACGCCCTTACTCCACCAATTGTAGTGCCCGTGACAGTGGTTTCATGGCACTCTTTACTTTTGGTGAAGGTTATCATAACTATCACCATGAATTTCAGCACGACTATCGTAATGGCGTGAAATGGTATCAGTGGGACCCGACTAAATGGACTGTTTGGACCCTCTCCAAGTTAGGTTTGACGAGCGACCTACGCCGTGTGCCTGATGAAAAAATCGTGTTGGCTGAAATTGCAGAAGCTCGTCGTCAGTTAGAAAAACGCATTGCTTGCCCGAAGAACCCTCTTACGGAACGTTTGCGTGAGCTCCTCAGTGCCTCTGACGCCAAGCTCCACGAGTGGTCCGAGCGTTGGCAAGCTTGGAAGCCCAATGAGCCTGAATGTTTTGAGGAACTTCGCCGAGGTCTCAAGGAAACTCGCGAAGAGATTCAGCGCGCTTTTCAGTTAGTCGCTAGGCTCTCTTAGCCGTAATATCTCACGATCAGCTTTTTAAGCCCCCTAGCTTCAGGGGGCTTTTTTATTTCTGGATGCTGCGCGGAATGCTCAATGGAGCCATTGATTTTTGAGTTAAGGTTTACTTTTTCTGGAAATTAAAGAATTCGTAATTATTTAGATATACTTAATACTTGCATTTTAAGGTAATTGTTATAATTTCTGGACTAATTCCCCCCAATTTTTCACAAAACATGATGCCATTGATCCAGCAAATCCTCAGTGAGGCCGGCTGCGCGGAAAATCCCGCGGTTATTGAAGCTGTGGATGAGGCTTGCTATAATCAGGCTTCTTTTGTTGAAGCTGTGCTTGATGTGGAAGGTGTGCGTGAGCGTGATTTTCTCATGGCGCTAGCGAATACACTGAATATTCCCTGGTGGGAAGCCAGTGCAGATCGCCCAGCTGAGCCAGGACTACGTCGGCACTTGCCTGCAGAGATTGCTCTCCGGCATCGCTTACTCCCCATCTTTTTTGAAGAGCCAAAAGAGGGTGATGAGACTCTCACCGAAACACGACTGCATTTGGCTACCTTTGATCCGCTGAATTTAGTCACACACCAGCGCGTGGCCTCGGCGGTCGGTTACACAATTGTCTGGCATGTTGGTCTTCGCACACGAATCGCTGAAGGTTTGCAAAAGCTTTATGGGCTGGGTGCGGATACCTTTGAAAAGATCCTGCGTGGTCGTGCTGACTGGGGCAGTGAAGAGTTGGGTGATGAAGTCACGGTTCTAGATGGTCCTGAGAATGAAGAAGCTAGCGTGGTGCGATTTGTGAATCAGATTCTGCGTCGTGGATTGGAACAGCGCGCGACCGATATTCATGTGGAGCCACAGCAGGATCGTCTGCGGATTCGTTACCGTATTGACGGACGTTTAGAAGAATTGGCGGTGCCTGAAAACATCAAGTCTCTGCAATCCAGCGTGATCGCACGCCTCAAGATCATGGCACGATTAGACATCGCTGAAAAGAGATTGCCGCAAGATGGGCGTATCAATCTCGAGCTTGATGGCTCACCGATCGACGTTCGTGTAGCGACGATTCCAAGTGTCGAAGGTGAATCAGTCAGCTTGCGGCTCCTGGCTCAGCAGGCGGTGACGATTGATCGTCTTGGCATGACTGAAAATGTGCGCCCCGTGGTGGATGAGTTATTGAAGCTGCCTAATGGAATCATCCTGATTACAGGGCCGACTGGAAGTGGAAAGAGTACCACGCTCTATGCTTATCTTACGGAGCTGAATCAAGCTCACCGGCGCATTGTGACGATCGAAGATCCTGTTGAATACAAGATGCCTGGAGTCGTGCAGATTGCTGTGAAGCCAGAGATTGGGCTCACCTTTGCTACCGGGTTACGTAGTATTTTGCGCGGCGACCCGAACGTTGTCATGATTGGAGAAATGCGTGATCTTGAGACCACTGAGATTGCTATCCGTGCTGCATTGACGGGACATTTGGTGCTTAGCACTCTTCATACGAATGACGCCATCGGAGGCATCACTCGTCTGGTCGACATGGGAGTTGAGCCTTTCTTGGTCTCCAGTGCTGTGCGTGCCTTTTTTGCTCAACGTCTAGTGAGAAAGCTCTGCCCTGCTTGCAAAAAGCCTGCGGAGGTCGAGCACTCCTATTTGGAAGGCATTCATTTTCCTGTCGGTCTGGCTGGAACCATCATGCGCGCGGTTGGCTGTGAATCCTGCCGTGGCAGTGGTTATCAGGGGCGTCTTTCGATCTATGAGGTCGTCCTAGTCACTCAGGCACTTCAGAATCTGATCAATACACGCTCCCATCCTGAGGAATTGCACCGTCAGGCCATGAAGGATGGTTTCATTCCCATGCGTGGTTATGGCTTTCAAAAAGTCCTCGCGGGTGAAACGACCATTGAAGAGGTCCTTAGCGTTACCGCCATGGATCGGAAAGCCGATGACGTCCTCGCTGTGAGGCCTTCACCAGCAAAGCTCAAACATGCTGCCTAGCTTTCCCAATCGAATCTCGAAAGCCGAGTTACTTTATTCTTCATAGCCATGCCCACCTTCGCCTACAGTGCTCATAGTCCTACGGGAGTCATCTCCGGTGAGATTGCTGCTGTTGACCGTGCAGATGCGATGTCCTTACTCGGGAAGAAAAGGCTGAGCCCCTTCAAGCTAGAGCAGGCTGGTGCAGCAGGGCAGGCTGCACGCGCAGCAGCTAAAGAAGCCATCATCACAGCACAGACTGGCCCTATTAAATTAAAGTCTGCTCAGGTGCTCATGTTTGTCGAAGAACTGTCCGATCTTCTGAGCGCAGGCATTCAGCTTGAGCCAGCTCTTGCGACCATGGAGCGCCGCCGGGAACTCTCAGGTGTGAAAACTCTAGCTACGGCTCTGCGCACGAAAGTGCGTGATGGATTACCCTTCTCAAAAGCTGTTGCCGCTACCAGCCCAAGTTTTGGCAATTTATTCTGTGCCTTGGCCAATGCAGGTGAGGCGAGTGGCTCGCTGCCTTCAATCTTAAAGCGCCAAGTCGAGTATCTGCGTTCTCTCGCTGCGTTACGCAGTAAGGTGCTTTTTGCTCTGATCTATCCTGCTTTTCTTGTCACTGCTGCCATTTCAGTGACCTTACTCTTTGTGGTGTATCTTATCCCCCAGCTCATGGAGTTGATGGATAGCACGGGTGGCTCGTTGCCTATGGCTGCGCAGTTGATTTTAAAATTTAGTGACATCATCAAAAGCACCTGGTGGATGATTTTGATGGTCGGTATCGCGATTGTCGTTGTGGTGAAAACATGGTTGAGGCGCCCCGAATCGCAGATCCCTTGGGCGCGCTTTAAGCTACGTCTACCCTTATTTGGAGAGATTTTGCGCACCCGCTATTATGTCCAGTTTCTGGAGACCATGGCCAATCTTTTGGGCAATGGGTTGCCCATGGTGCAAGCCATGCAGTTGACCCAACAGGCCATTGAAAACCCTTATTTTAGACAGCAGTTCGATGGCGTTATGGGCCTTGTTGCCGAAGGCATGAGTCTCTCTCGTGCTCTTGAGCGCAGCAACATGTTCCCTGCGCTCTTGCTTGACATGGTGAACGTCGGTGAGCAGACGGGAGATATGTCTGCGGCACTTGGTAAAGCTGCTGAACGTTTTGATCGTGAGTTGGGGAAGAAGATCGAAAAGCTCACTGCTTTGGCGCAGCCCGCCATCGTCTTTCTCATGGCCGGACTCGTTGGCGGTATGGCCTATCTCATGATGACAGCCATCTTCCAAACCATTGGAAACATTAGCAAATAAATAAAACTCGAACCTAAAACTGACCATGAAACATATCAGCCTCCATAACGCGCGCTCAAAAAGCGGTTTTACACTTGTCGAGATTATGCTTGTGCTTGGCATCATTGCTCTGCTTGTCGGAGCGGGCATCTACTCATTGGGGGATGTCACTAGCTCAGGTAAGCGCACACGTGCCAAGTCTGACTTGAATACTCTGACGGCAGCTCTGCGCGGTTATGAGCTCGATAACACCTTTCTTCCAACCACGGAACAGGGATTGATGGCTCTGGTCACCAAGCCAGCATCACGTCCGACACCACAAAATTGGACCCTGAAGATGAAGAAGATGCCTTTGGATTCCTGGGGTAACCCTTACAACTACCGCCGCCCAGGGGCGAAGGATAAAGGTGGCTTTGATGTCTATTCATCAGGCCCAGATGGCCAGCCTGACACCGGCGACGATATCGGTAACTGGGACCTGTGAACGATTAAGTTGGGAATGACGAATACGTAAAGCCTGATGACGAAGCTCCGCTCCATCTCAACAACAACGGACTCCGCGCTCTCCAATGGGCGTGGGTTTTCCCGTGTTTGTCGAGCTGGATTCACTCTCGTAGAGATATGCATCGCCATGGGGCTTTGCATGTTGCTGCTCGGCGTCGCCACCCTTTCATTTACTGGGCTGCAAGATGAAGCACGATTGAAGCGCACCGCTTCAGAGATTGAGGGCACGGCGCGTCATTCTCTACAGCAAGCCGTCATGGAGCAGCGCCTGATTACTCTGGCCCTGGACGGGTCACTTGGCGGACATGGCGGTGAGGTTCAGGTTAAGCGCGTGGGTGAAAAAGTTTTCCGCAAAGCGGACAAAGGAGAAATCTGGGAATTCAGTCCCTCCGGTATCTGTGAACCGATCGAAGTTCGTATCACCCTTTCAGGAGGCATCATTGAATTGGCCTTTGATCCACTCACTGCCTGCGCTGTGCGTAAAAGTGTCATCGTGCATAGCTAATATGAAACTGCATTCACATCTTTCAAAACAAGGCTTTGCGCTGCTAGAGATCCTCATGGCCATGGCCCTGTTTAGCATGGTTGCTGTGGGCATGACAAAGGCCCTAGATCAGATCGCTCAGACGACCCAGCGGTCCCGTCAGGAAGCTCAGGTGCTTCGCGTGCTGGAGTCTGTCTTGGCTGAGGTGGCTCACCAGCCCGAATTGAAACCACGCAGTGTGACCTTTGCTAAAACGGCTGACGGGATTGATGCCAGCGCGGCCATCGAAAAAATCCGCCTTTTCACTCAAGATAAAGTCGAGTTGAACTCCATGTTCCGAGTCCGTGCTGAAGCCTGGCTAGCTGCAGGCAGCAGGCACAGCTTGAAGAGGCAGATGGAGACTTATGTTTATTCCCCCAATAGCCCTTAACCAATGAAGTCTTTGCTCGCAGACTCTAAGTCGGCCCTAGGTCGATCTGGCTTTACCCTCATCGAGGTCATTTTGGCCATGGGACTGATCGGTCTTCTGCTCGGCGGAGTCTATAACATTGCCAATGGGGCGCTACAACTTGGCACCTCAATGAATAAATCCCGCCTGACCGAGACGAGGTTAACTAATTTTACCACAGCATGGCGTGATTATTTGGAGAATTTACCGCCGAACATCCGCTTTGGTTGTGGGTTGCATAAAGTAAAGCGTGGTGCTGGTGGTAATCTTCTCATCGAAGGTGGTCAGGTGCCCTTTATCTGGAACCAGCATGTGCGCTTGGCTGATGCTGTCGAATTTGCTGTCGTGCGGGGAACGGAAAAGGGCTCGCTGCAACTCAACGTCCGCCATCTGAAGCGACTGCAAACCCCCACTACATTGGATGCGTATAAAGACATTGCTGAGTTGCCTTTGCTTGAAGGGCTCAAAGAGTTTCGTTGGGATTTTTATGATCGCGAAAAGAAGCGCTGGTTTACGACTTGGGACCCTGATAACCGCGCAGATCCGCCGCTTTTCATGCGTCTGCACTTTGAGTTCACGACTGACCCACGTCCTTATGAATTGACGTATTGGATCGCCAATGATCTGAGTCCCGCTGGTGCCCCTCAGCCGCAGGTTCCAGCTTCGATTCCGACTCCACCAAATAGCTAATGAAGCATCTCTGCTCATCTCTAAATCGAAAGAAAGGCTCTGCACTCATCGCGGTGTTCTGGATGATCGCAGTCATGGGCATGGTGGTCTTCGCTGCGGCTAAGGCGCTGGATGCTGACACACGTGCTACGCGGGCCTTACGCAGCCGCACTTTTGCCAAACGCCTTGCGCAAATGGGTGTCGAAGTTGCAAGGCATCCTGCTATTCAGATGGATGATGGCTTGCTCCACTACAGCAGTCCAGATGGTGGTGGCTATGATGTTAAACTTAGTACTGAAGAAGCTCGGCTGAATATCAATGTGCTGTTAACCAGTGGCGATAAAATTTTACTGCCGCGCCTGCTTGCCTCCTGGGGCCTGAAGCCACAGCAAATTTCTGCTTTGCAGGATGCGCTGCGTGACTGGGTGGATGAGGATGATAAGGTAAGCCTGAATGGTGCTGAAAAGCGCATCTATGAAAAGGCCGGCTTGGAGGGCATGCCGTTTAATCGCCCATTTAAAGAGATTGAGGAAATGCTCATGGTCCGAGGCATGTCGGAGCTGAATGCCTTGCGTCCAGATTGGCGCGAGTGGTTCACGGTACATGGTGATGGCCGAGTCGATGTCAATGATGCGCGAGCCGAACTTGTGGCTCTAATTGCCAATGTTCCGATCGTGCGTGTGACGCCTCTTTTAACTCTTCGTGCAGGCCCTGATGGTTCTCTGCATACGCGTGACGACAATAAAATTTCATCGGCTGTTCAGGTGGCTCAGTTACTCGGTGTTTATCAGCAGCAAACCGTTGAGACCTTGACGCGATGGATTCAATTTGGCGGTCCGATTCGTCGGATCGAGTGCACCGGTTACTATGGCGACGTGCGCCGCAGGCTCGTGTTAATCTTGCAAAATCAACAAGCGCTCTGGCGCGGAGAACTTCCTCTTTATGGCTCGAACTCGTAAACATACTCATGACCTACTGCTTCCAGGGCCTGATGGCTGGACACGCTGGACTGGCAGTGAAGGCAGCGCCTGTGAGCTTGCCATCGAGTATGGTCAAAGCTCAGCTGCATTTCATAAAGACCAGCATCGTCGGGTGCTTGCCTTGCCTGCTTCTCATATCTGGGTCTTACCAGCATGGTTGAATGGAGAAGTGACCCATCTACGTGACATGGCCACTCTGCATCTGGAGCGCCAGGGTGTTCGCGTCACCGATCCTCAGCATGGTCTGCAAATCCAAGCGCTTCAGGAAAAGGACGGTGCTCATTTGACGCGTGTCTTGGCTCTAAAGGATCTGCCTAATTCGGGTTTGGACCTGACATGCCTACCTGATGAAGTGGTGCCTAGTGCAACTTGCCGTATGTTGCCAGAGGACAGTATTATTATCCAGCGTGAGATGTCGCGGATCGTGGTCACCATTACCTATGGCAGAGAAATCATCTATTGCAGCCCGCTTTCCGCGCATCGTTTAAATGAACTTGCCCTCAATGAACTCAATCACCTCTGCCTCCAATTGGGCTTTCAGCGTGTGTTGGGGAGTGTCAGATCGATTGTCTTATGGCTGGAAGAAGGTGACATTACGGAGATTGAGCGTGTAACTGGCTTGCCTGCGCGACGTGAGGTGCAGCCTGCTCCGTTCATTCCTACCCGTGGCCAGAGTTCTTTAGTGCCCTCTGAAATTCTGTCTGCACGCCTGCGTCATCAATCGAAAGCCCGCACACGCGCTCTTGTGCTCAGTGCAGGTCTGGCCATGGCTGCCTGTGTTGCCGTGATGGCGGTGATGATCAGCTATGCCACACGTCAGCGCGACATGCTCCTGGATGAGGTGGCTGATTTAAGCCCGCGAGCATCGCAGGTGCTCGATCATAAAAAGAGTTGGCTAGAGGCTGCCCCTGCTGTTGATCCTACTTTTTTCCCGATGCAGGTCCTGCTAGATAGCATGACACCGTCCTCCAGCAGAGAGGTATCGTTAACCAATTTTGAGTGGAACCCTGACCGACTCGTTCTTCGCGGTCGCATGCCTAGTGCCGCTCTTGCCCTGCAATACGCCAATGAAATCACCGAGGTGGAGAACCTAACGCGTTTCGTCTGGGAAACACCAGCGCCTACCATTGCCAGTGATAATAGTGCCACTTTTGAACTCACCGGGGAGATTAAGCCATGAAGCGCAGTGAAAAAATTCTCTTAACCGTCTTTGGCTTTGTGTTTCTCATCATCGTCGGAGGGGGCACGATCGTCTTTGGCATTCAGAACTATCGTGCTATTCACGATGAATCGGCCAGTCTGACCCAACGTATCTCCGAGATGAAGGCCGCTATTGCGGAAGGCAGTGAATGGCAGCGCCGCAGCAAATGGCTTGATGAAAGCGTGCCAAGCTTCACCTCACGTCAAGAAGCTTCGACACGTTTGCTGGATACCCTCCAAAAAGAAGCCGGTAAAAACGCACTGACGCTTGCGGGAAAAGAGTTCATCGAAGAAACCAAGCAACTTGGTCAAGATGGACTTCCTGTGGAAGAAGAAGGCGGCTACTTTGATCAAGCATCGGTCAAGATCACTATTACTGGAACTCAAGAGCAGGCTTTGTTTGGCTGGCTGCACGCTCTTCAGCAACCCAGCGCTTTTCTTGGCGTTACTAGGCTGCAATTGACTCCAAGTGGCCAAGGGAAGACTGTCAATGTCGAGGTTGAAATCACTCAATTCTATCGCGAAAAAGCCGCGGCAAAAATCACCAAGTCTGACACCGGAGGACGCCCATGAAACACCTACTGACTTTACTCTTGATCGCCACTGCAGCCCTAGCTGGCGAGCCACCCCTAGCCTTTCCAGATCTTCAGCATTTTGATCCGCTCTGGGAGCGCTCGATCTTTACCACTCGTGATTTGCCATCACCTGACGTACCTATTGGCCCCGTTTTTACGGACTCTTTAAGCCTAGCTGGGATCTATGAAGTTGATGGGCAAGTGGTTGCAGTCATCGTGGATCGAAATACCTCACTCATTAATGAGGCCAGGATCGGCAGTGAGAATGAAGCCGGCATCAAGATTCGCAAAGTGCAACAGGGTGCCAGCATGGATAAGTCCCGCATTCAGCTTCAAAAAGGTGATCAAGCAGGTTGGGTCGGCTTTGCTGATGCTGTTCCTACTGAGACTGTAGCTCCAGCCATTGTCGGACAGCAGCAGCAAGCCCAACAAAAACTAGCGAGACCCGTGTCAGCACAGTCCTTGGTCTCTCCACTATTGCCAGCGCTGAATCAAGCGCCCGCCATGCCTCCACCAACCACGACAGTCTCAGCCCCCTCCTCAACAGCGGAGGCTCTTGGGGATGTGCCATTGCCTCCACCTTGAGGCTTGATCACGCAGACAAATTGCTTGCTTGGTTTCATTTTGGGTGAAACCTCTATGCCATGCTTGCCGTTTTGGAGTTCTACCTAACCGATCCTTGGTCTGCCTTTCAGCTGCTTTTAGCTCTTCTCATTGGTCATGCCCTTTGTGACTTCCCATTGCAGGGGGAATACTTAGCCAAAGGGAAGAACTGGCATCTTCTTAAAAACCTTCAAGATCCATCCCGCCCCCCGCAAATATGGTTCGTCTGCATGGCCTGCCATTGCCTCATTCATGCAGGCGCCGTCTGGGTTGTGACGGGATCTTTTTTGATGGCTATTACTGAACTCGTATTGCACTGGTGCATCGACGTCGCCAAATGTCGAGGCCTGACTACTTTTAATCAAGATCAGTCTCTGCATGTCTTGTGTAAAGTGGCTTACGTCGCTCTGTGTTATTTTAAGCTTGTTTGAGAGCGGCAGACTTACCCTTACCTATTGGGGAACCAAGGAATAAAGGCGCTGGTGGTCTTCTGGTAGTCGCGGAAAGCGTCTCCACGTTTTTCTATGGAGAGTTTTTCGGTGAGTGGGATGCCGGTGACGTTTAGCAAAAAATGCAGCATGGCTAAGGGTGCGATGATGGCTGTCCAGCCCCAGCTAGTAGGTAGGGCCATGAGGAAGAGTGCCCACCAGAGCAGGCTCTGAAAGAAGTAATTGGGGTGCCGACTGTAGCGCCAAAGACCGACTTTGCAGATGCCAAGTGGATCTTTGTTCGTCTGCTTAAAGTGCGCGAGCTGTGCATCTGAGATGCCTTCACCGATGAGGGCTAGCACCCAGAGGCCGAGACCAAGCCACTCAAATGCATGAAAGCTGGGAGTGCTTTGTTGAGTGATGAGATAAACCGGCAGCATGAGTAGCCAGACGAGGACTGCCTGGGCTAAAAAGAACCAGAAAAAGGCACGCCGAGGATTGGTCTGCCATTTGTTCCGCAGCACGGCGTAGCGCACATCTTCTTTGGGGTGATGGCTGGCTACGCGGCGCCAGAGATGAATGCCAAGTCGTAGGCTCCAAGTGGTTACCAGAGCCGCTATCGCGTAGCGGCGAGTGAGTGAACCCGAGCCTGAATAGGCCAGCCAGATCGCAACGGGTGCAAAGGCCAGTGACCAGGTGACATCGACAAAAGAGTAGTTGTTGAGTTTTACGCTTAGCCACCAGGTAGCCAAGAAAAGGGCAATCAGGATAAGCGCTGCGATGATCATGGGGAGGCGGGAATGGGGCGCGAGTTTTTCAGTGAAGCTAATTTTTCAACGAGCAATTTGGTAACGAAGTAAATGATCAGTCCGATGACAGGCGCGAGTAGGCACCAAACAGTGATACCATAGAGAGCGGTCATGCCGTAGTCTTTAAAAAATGGACCTGGTTCGGCAAAGAAGCGCGTCATCATGGTTGGGATATGAATGCTCACGTGGGGTGCCTTGAAGAGCCATTCGCCGGTATGATAGAACCCCAGTAGGCTTACCCATTGCATGGGATAAGTCAGTGTCTTAAAGGCCTGCAATATGGGTTGATTTAGCCGCAGAGGAACTCCGACGAGAACGGTGAGAAGGGTGGTTGATCCCAGGATGGGAAAGACTCCCAACGTCATGCCATAGGCAATGGCTTGAGCGATTTTGGAGGGAGATACTCCCTGTGTTAACTGTTGGATGACGGGACGGATAACCCAGCGCTGCCAAAGAGATGCCCTAGGCTCAGTCATTCAAGATTCCTCCGCAGAAGCACCTCCTCAATCCTTGCGCTCAAGGGCACTCGGATGAGTTGAATGAGTACATAGATAGCCATGGCAATATTCCCCAATAGTAGGATAGCGACGAGCCAAGCGATGCGAGCTAGCCATGATACTTCCTTGTAAACAAGCCAGCAGTAAAAGGTGAGGAATCCCCAGTAAGCATCAAACAAGGTCGCGATGAACCAAGGGTGAGTCCATGTCTCGTAGGGGAGTTTCCAGATGGGTACTTGTTTGCTAGCCCAGGTGGTCACGCATAGCATGGATACCAGGATAAGCAGGAAAAAGAAACGCAGGAAGAGGATCACAGCGTGGTCGGTTAATGGGCTGCCAGAGCCGTATTGTTTGGCCGCGTATAGACGGCCTGGAACACGCTGATATTGCGTGTGGCAAAGGCAGCTTGGCAGTATTGAAGATAGAAGTTCCATTTGCGGATGAAGCGGTCATCGAAGCCCTGAGACTTCACTTCATCAAGCTTGGCATTGAAGCGGGTATGCCAATGGCCAAGGGTTTTGACGTAGCTGGCACCCAAGTCCTCCATGCCATGGAGGAACATGTCGCCGGTTTTATTCATCGACTCGTTGATGCGGCCCATGCTGAGTAAGAGAGAGCCTGGGAAGATGTGCTTTTGGATCCAGTCCACACCGCGCTTCAGGTTGGCGTAGCGGCAGTCTGGCACAGTGATGACCTGAAAAGCTAGTAGGCCGTTGGGCTTCAGCACCTCATGGCATTTGGCAAAGTAGGCATCGACGTAGGCTTCGCCAACGGCTTCAAGCATTTCGATGGACGCGATTTTATCAAACTGACCTGTGACGTGGCGATAGTCTTGGAGGCGAATTTCGATGAGATGATCTAAGCCTTCACGCTTCACGCGTTCCGTGGCATAATTGAGCTGTTCTTCAGAGATGGTCAGGCAAGTGACTCGGCAGCCGTGCTCGCGCGCAGCATGGGTGCAGAAGCCGCCCCAGCCGCAGCCGATCTCCAGAACGTGATCGGTAGGCTTGAGTTCTAGTTTTTGGCAAAGCGCCTCATACTTGGCCCATTGGGCTTCTTCCAAAGTCTTGGCTCCACCGCTGAAGCGGCCTGAGGAATAAGTCATGGTTTTGTCGAGCCAGAGACCATAGAAGTCATTGCCCAAGTCGTAGTGTTCAGAAATGTTGCGGCGGCTGGTGGTGACGCTGTTCGGGCGCAGAAGATGCAGCACACGATTGTAGGCCTTGAGGAGATTGGTGCCGGCCAGTCGTGTGGAGGATGCTTGGCTGCCTTGATTGGCGGCGATGTTTTGAATGAACCAGGAAATTACGGCGGCGATGTTATCGGTCTCCCATTCACCATCGACGTAGGCTTCCCCAAAACCGACATTTCCAAAAAGGGCGCAATGGCGGAAGAATCCCCAATGGTTCACTTTTACTTCGGCAGAGACGGGACTGCTGGCATCACCAAGATGCTGAACGCTGCCGTCGGGTAAAGTCATCTGCAGGTGCCCATGTTTGAATTGCTTCAAAGTGCCCATAACGAGTCGTTCATAAAAGCCAACTTTACGGCTGAGGTCAGGGGTTTGTGCTGGGGTGATTGAGGCTGAGTTCATGGTTCTGTGGGAGAGATGGAGCGATGCGGACGATAGACTCCGCGTTGCAGATCAACGCGTGCCCCCTTCCGGTAAACGTGCAGACCTTTCATCCAGAGGCGGAAAGCTTGCCAATGAATAAGAAAAATGACGCGTAGGGTGAGAAGTGGGTATTTGAGCGCACAGATGAGGAGAGCCTTGTCTGTGAGTTCACGGCGCTTTCCGGTGAGGCTTGTCAGGATGGCGCGTTGATCACCATCCAGGTCATCGACATGAATTTCAAGGTGATCAGTCGGTAGGCGTAGCTTGAAATCGAACTTTAACTCGAGATCAAGGAAGGGTGAGACATAAAAATGCTTGGGTGTCACGAGCCGGAAGCAATCCTGGTTCAATGCCGTAAGGACATAAGGTTTTTGCTCGTGAAAGGTGTTGGTGACTTCAGCAACGGCATAGAGCGGTTTTTCATCGGCATCAAAGCAATAATAGAAACAGACTGGGTTGAAGATGTAACCGAGAATTCTAGGGAAAGTCAGCAACCTCACCTTTGAAATCCTGCTGGTGTCCACCCCCGCTTCCCGAATGATCTGGAGAACATTTTCTTTGGAGTTCTGACTGTCTTTGACGATGTGATCAACATCAAAAAAGGAGAACAAAGAGCGTTGATTGCGCTTAAAAAGCCGCAGTTGATTGGAGAGTGAGTTGAGCTCATCTAGATCCAACCACAGGTAAAAGACATTGTAGTTAAAGCGATGTTCCTTTGGCGTCAGCCGATGGTGCATAACACGGCACTCATAGATTGCGGAGCTAGGGGCGGATTTTACCATGGCTCTTCTCCCAGAAGGTCGCGGCAGACATTCACAGCTGACATGAAGCCGTCTTCATGAAAGCCGTAGCGTGTCCAAGCGCCGCAGAAATAGGTTGTTTGGTCAGATGAGATTTGATTGAGTTCAGGCACTCTTTTTTGGGCCGCTACGGCATGTGTATCAAAGAGCGGATGCTCATAGTTGATGCGCTTGATGACCTTGGATGGGTCGATGGCCTCTGCTCCATTGATACTAACAAAGTAATTCGTCTTTTCAGAGACGCCTTGCAGCAGGTTCATCCAGTAATGCGTGCTAGGCTGAATGACGCCCGCTTGATTGAATTCGATGTGATAGTTCCAGGCCGCCCAACACTTTTTCGTCTTCGGCATGAAGCGATCATCGGTGTGCAGCGTCGCAATGTTTGGCTGGTATTTGAAAGCGGGCAGGATCTCCATTTCCAGAGATGTGGGATCGGCGAGCATCTTCAGAGTGGTCGGCGTATGAGTGGCTAGGATGACTTTGTCGTAGATCTCCCCTTCATGATTTTTGGCATACACGAGAGCTTTGCCATCGCGTCTTTCGATTCGATCAACAGGCGTATTGAGGCGGATGCGATCACGGAAAGGCGGTACCAACTTGCGCACGTATTGACGGCTGCCATCCACCACCGTCCACCAGGGATGCCGCGCATTCATGCCAAGAAAGCCGTGATTGAACCAAAAATGCATTAGAGTCTGAGCTGGGAACTCTAACATCAGTTCTGGCGGTGTGGACCAGACAGCGCTCCCCATGGGAATGATGTAGAGATCTAGGAAGTCCTGCCCGTATCCGCGTGCTGCCGCATACTGTCTAAGTGTCATGCCTTCGACCTGCGGATCATTCATGGCTTGGAGGGTCTCCTCGTTAAAGCGCTTGATCTTCAAAAGGAACTTCCAGAAACGCGGGCTGACTAGATTGCGGCGCTGACCAAAGATGGTGTCCAGGTTTTTACCGTTGTATTCGTAGCCTGTGGGAAGATGGCGCAGACTAAAAGACATGTCCGTCCGCTTGGTCTCGACGCCTAACTCATTAAACAAACGGCAGAGCAGGGGATAGGTCTGGTGATTGAAGACCATGAAGCCTGTATCAATGGGGAGTTTCTGCCCGTCTTCGGTCACCGTAACGGTGTTGGTATGTCCGCCGATGTAGTCTGCCGCCTCATACAGGGTGATGTCATGGCGCTGATTCAGGAAATGAGCACAGCCTAAACCGGAGATTCCGGTTCCGATGATGGCTATACGTTGACGAGGATTGGGCATGATAAAAAAGGATGGGTTCGCCTCTGGTGGCCTGTTGGATTCATCTCTAGTGGAAAGAAGCCGTCTTTCAAGGCGCTAGGACACGCTGATGAATGATCGTTCCGCTCAGGGTTGTTTGCCCCTGATCGCCGGTAAAGGTGACTTCTGAGTGCAGGGTGTTTTTATCCTCTGCCTTAAAGGAATCCTGGACGCTGATGCTGCTGGAGCCGTTGCCCATGATGGATTTCAGATCCATAACTTGGGTCACCTCTGAGACGCTGCCTTCAAATCGGATGGTCTGGCTATCTCCGCCTGTGAGCACGGCCTCATAGCTATCGGTGGCCACGTTATGGGTGATGGCCCAGGAGAATGTTTGGGTATCTCCATTCATGGTGCGTGAACCTTCAATACTGAAGCTTTCTGCCGTATCCACTTTCCCAGTCCACGTTTCCGTGATGCTCACCAGGTGATTGTTTTCGCCAGTCAGTGTTCCCTCTGCTTGCCAGCTACCGACCAGTTGTTTGAAAAAAGCAGTCTGAGAAAGTTCTAGCGCGGAGACTGGCGTGCAAGAAGCAAATGCCCAAGCAAGGCTGCAAAGGATCAGTGTTTTCATCATGACCCCAGCTTAACAGGACGATTCGCGGAGAAACAAGATTCAAATTACCTTTTACGCCTGCGCCGAGTGATCGACGCAAGGGTGCTCATGGCTAAAAGGAGCATTCGTGATGGTTCTGGCACTGCGAATCCAGGACTGCCGATGTCCACGCCTGGGCCAGGGCTACTTGTCTGTCCATTGGAAATCGCCGAGTAAGCGCCATTTTCACCAGCCACGCTAAGACCTAGGCTATTTCCGAGCTTATCCCATTCAAACGTTTTTCCCTGGGTCGCAGAGCCAAAGTTCACGGTAGTGACTTGAGAGTTCGTGTTATCATAAATGTAGAGCCGATCTCCTGAAGAAAGGAAGTTGGGGGCGCCATTGCCAAGATTCACGACGGTGACACCTGCTAGTCCCCAGTTTGAAACCCAGGAGCTTTCTAGGCCAAGGGTCTCGTTGGTAACAATGAGACTAGTGCCTGCAGCAATGCTAGTCACGCTGCCAAAAGTCGCTGTTCCTGCTACGTTGGATAAGCGGTCCCAACTCCAACCAACGAGACTCACTAGGCTGGGGCCAGTATTGGTCAATTCAAACCAATCGGCGTTGTTGGACCCGCCACCATGAGATGAGGAACTCATCAGTTCAGTGATTACAATGGCTCCTTGAGTCGATGTGTTACCATGAAGAAAGAACCAAGCTGCAGTAAGTAAAAGAGGTGTCTTTATTTTCATAATTCAAATTTAAGTTTGAGTTAAATGCTTACAAAGTTTAGAATGAATCTCATAAAAAATTCAAGAAAAATTTGAGATTTATTATTTTTTTGTTTATATAATTAAGTCATAATATTAAGATAAAATTAAGTATAAGGCTGTATTTTTGCAGTAGCGCTGGCGCCCATGCAACGCGGAACATGAGCCAGGAAATGAGTTGATTCGGTATTCGACATTCGCCCTTCACCCGTCACCCTCATCTCAGTGCATCATCTTTATCTCCACATACCTTTTTGTCACCGAGTCTGCCCGTATTGCAGCTTTTACAAGCACACGCCGGGAGCAACGCCGATGGGTGAATTTGTGGAGGCCGTGCTGAGCGAGGCGCGCAGACAATGTCAGCGCTATGCGCTGAATCTTGAAACGGTCTATGTGGGTGGAGGCACGCCAACTGCACTCAGTGAGACGCACTTGGAAAAGCTACTGACTGGGCTGCGGGAGATTCTCGATCTGAGCAAGGTGAAGGAATTTACCTGCGAGGTGAATCCGCGGACTGTGACAGAATCTAAGGCTGCCATGATGCGTGCGCAGGGAATTGACCGCATTAGTTTGGGGATTCAGTCTTGGGATGAGGCCACATTGAAAACTTTAGGGCGTGATCACGCGCCGGCGGATGCTGAGGAGACCTATCATTTACTGCGAGGCGTAGGTTTTCGCAGTGTGAATGTGGATTTGATGTTTTCGATTCCAGGTCAGAGCTTGGAAACCTGGCTTGGAACCGTTCAGCACACCATCTCACTGGGGCCAGATCATATTTCGGCTTACAATCTAAATTACGAGGAAGATACGGAGTTCTTTGAGCGGCTACACAGAGGGCAGTACCGTGAGGATCAGAGTCAGGATGCGGAGTTCTTTGATGGGGCACTTCAGATGTTGCAAGGCGCCGGATACGAGCATTATGAGATCAGCAACTACGCTCGGCCTGGGCATCGCTCGGTTCACAATGAAAGCTACTGGCTGGGTGAAGATTATCTGGGACTGGGGCCCAGTGCCTTTTCGACTTGGCAGAGTCATCGCTGGCAGAATGTGCCTGATACGACGCGTTATTTGCAGATCATGGCTGCCAATGAAGAGCCTGCACTGCCAGGTGAGCATCTGACGCCGGATCAGAGGCGTACGGAGCGCTTTGGTCTGGAGTTGCGCACCGAGCGCGGTCTTCCCTATGCACTGGTTCGCGAGCCTGAACAGCGAATGGTGCAGATCCTGCAAACAGAAGGTTTGTTAGAAGTCAAAGATGACCATATCCGTCTCACCCGAGTGGGGAAACCTCTCGTAGACTCAGTTGCGGTCGCTTTACTTGGTGATGCTGAGTCGGTTTAAATCATGCCCAGCGCACGCTTGATTTGCTGCGCTGAGTCGAGGGCCTCCTCGATGCTGTCGCCGAGGACGTTGATGTGTCCCATTTTGCGTTTGGCGCGGGCTTCAGCCTTTTCATAGAGATGCAGCTTAGCACGGGGATGATTCAGCACTGGGGACCAGTCTGGATGCACTTTGGGCTGAGGCCACACATCACCCAGCAGGTTAATCATGACCGAGGGCGTGTGCTGGCTGGGGTCGCCAAGGCTGAGTCCGCAGATGGCACGGAGTTGCTGCTGGAACTGGTTAGAAATGCAGGCGTCAAGGCTGTAGTGGCCACTGTTGTGGGGCCGTGGGGCGATCTCGTTGACAAGGACTTTTCCGTCTTCGGTAACAAACATTTCCACCGCCATCGTGCCGACATAATCCAGACCTGTGGCCACCGCTTCCCACAGATCTAGAGCCTGATCCTGGATGGCTGAATCGACCCGCGCTGGAGAGATGCTGAGGTCGAGGATGTGATGAGCGTGTTCGTTTTCGATTACGCCATGCACGGCCATGCGGCCATCGACACTGCGGGCACCGACCACGGAAATTTCACAGACGAAAGGTACCCATTGTTCGACGACCGCATGATGCCCTTCAAAGGCCTGCCAAGCGGTGGCTAGATCGGTGTCAGCATTGACTTTGCATTGGCCTTTGCCGTCATAACCAAAGGCAGCGGTTTTAATCACACAGGGGCGGCCAAGTTCGCTGACGGCTTTTTCTAATTGGGCTAGGTTTTCAATGATGCGGAATTCTGCACAGGCGATGCCTTTCTCACGGAGAAAGAGTTTTTCACGCTCACGGTGCTGAGTGGTATGGATGGCCTTTCGGCTAGGCCGCAAGGGCTTTTCGGCCTCGACGGCTTGTAAACAAACGTCAGGAATGTTTTCAAACTCGGCCGTGACGACATCCACCTTAGACAGGAATCTGGCTAGCGCTGACTGGTCATCATACGACGCATTGATCTCGAACGTGGCCATCTGGCCGGCAGGACAGCCGGGGCGTTCATCGGTGAAAATGGCGACTTGGTAGCCGGCGCGGCGAGCTTCAAGAGCGAGCATGCGACCAAGCTGGCCACCGCCTAAAATACCGATGGTGGATGGAGGAAGGAAAGGGGATTGGGGCATAAAGGAAGGCTTAAAGCTCAATCTTCAGTTTGGTTAAGAGGTGGCTCATTAAACCGTCTTTTCTAGTTCCTTTTGGGACTCCATCACCTTCGCCGTTTGGCGCTGGCGGAAGGCTTTCAGTTGGGCCGCCAGTTCAGGATTTTCATTGGCCAGCATTGCGATGGCGAAGAGACCTGCATTGGTTGCGCCGGCATTGCCGATGGCAAAGGTGGCTACGGGGATGCCGCCGGGCATTTGGACGATGGAGTAGAGACTGTCCATGCCACTGAGAGCACGACTTTGCACTGGCACGCCAAGCACAGGCAGCGTGGTCATGCTAGCTGTCATGCCGGGCAGATGGGCAGCACCGCCGGCACCAGCGATGATGCATTTTAACCCACGTGACTTAGCGCTGGTGGCATAATCATAGAGGAGTTGCGGGGTGCGATGCGCGCTGACGACCTGCTTTTCATAAGGCACGCCAAAGTCTTCCAGAATTTGGGCTGCGTTTTGCATGGTGGGCCAGTCGGAGCTAGAGCCCATGATTATACCGACGAGAGGGGAACTCATATCCAAGCAAATAACGCGGAGACTTCCTGAGTGCAACCTGCGCTTACGGTTTGCATCTCAGCGGCTGCCTTGCCATTCTCCAGACGCATGACCTTTCGCGAAAAACTAGAACAACGAATCGCCACCACTCAGTCCAACCTCTGCGTTGGCTTGGACATCCGCGCTGAAGACGCCAGTGAAGGCACCAAGCAACAGATCATCTGTGTCATCGAAGAAACGCTGCCTTATGCGGCTGCCTTTAAGCCTAATTCGGCCTATTTTGAAGCACTCGGTTGGCGTGGCATGCGCATGCTGAGTGAGGTTTTGAAGGTAATCCCTGCCGACGTGCCAATCGTGCTGGATGTGAAGCGCGGGGACATTGGTGAAACCCAGGGCTATTATGCCAAAGCGGCCTTCGATGAGTTGGGCGTGGATTCCGTGACGCTGAATCCTTACATGGGTCGAGATACCCTGGAGCCTTTCCTGAAATATGCGGATAAGGGACTGTATCTTCTGGGTGTGACCTCGAATCCGGGTGCGGCGGACATCGAACTGCAAAAAACAGGGGATCGCTATGTGTATGAAATCGTTGCGGAAATGACGAAATCGAGTCCTCAGGTAGGTCTGGTGATCGGACTGACCAATGCGGCAGAAGAAGTGCTCTCTCGCACACCAGACGTTCCTTTACTCATTCCGGGGTTGGGCGCGCAGGGCGGAGATTTGGCCTCCCTCAAAGGGAGTGGACGCAGGGCTCCTCTTTTGATCAATGTTTCGCGTGGCATTCTTTACCAAAACGATGGTAAAACCTACGCAGAGCGCGCTCTTCATTGGCAGCAAAGCATCCAGCAGGCGTTGGGCTGAACGTATCACAGCATGGATCATGGTTAATGGTCATTCGGCGCTGAATGGGCCGAAGTGCTCTCAAAATAACATCCATGCTAGACAGTGAGCTTGGTGTCGTTTCAAATAGGCGGGCTGTGCTGCTATAGTGCGGCAATTCAAACTCGACGCAACAAACAACGATATCCAAACACATGGGCAAAATTACCTTTGGCTCCCAAGTCTATACCTGGTTCATGCAGGGCACTGGCAAGGGCTATGACAATAAACTCGACCACATGATCAAGGTCGCCGCTGAAGCCGGTTTCACGGGCATCGAGCCCATGGTGCTGGAGATCTCTGAAAGTGCTCTCGGCTGCGGGAAATACTGGCTTGGCGACTTCTGCGATCCCAAGCGTCTTAAGGACGTGCTGGATGAGCACAACATGAAGCTGGCAGGCTTGGCGCTTGTGTGCGCCTGGGATGGTGAAACCGAAGCTCCCAATGAAAAGGCAGCGGCTGATTTCACGCTCGACTTCCTCAAGCATTTCCCTGGGTCCATGCTCGGCACGGTCACCTTGCCTAGCGGTCGCAAAGACAATCTGCAAAGCCGTCGCCTGAACATTGCTAAAAACGTCAACGCCGTGTCCAAACGCGCTGCTGATCTGGGCATCAAGTGCAGCTATCATCCGAACAGCCCACCAGCCTCCTTGGTGCGCACTCAGGAAGACTATGATGTCGTCCTGAGCAGCCTCGATCCCAAAGTCACTGGCTGGACCCCTGATGTCGGTCATATCATCCGTGGCGGCATGGACGTGATCGCGACGCTCAACAAATGGCAGCATTTGGTGAATCACATTCATTACAAAGACTTCTCTGGCAATGGCGCTGAACCCTGGGCGCAAATGGGCACCGGCAAGCTCGATTTCCATCGCATCACCGAGTGGCTCGTCGCTCGTGACTATGAAGGCTGGATCATCTGTGAAGATGAGGCCCATGTTGCTGTCGATGATCCCGATGGCGTTACCAAACAAAACGGCCAATGGTGCAAGGATAACCTGCTCCCAATTGTCGCCTAACTTGTCGAATCAACTCAGGCCCTGTGGTGATCAACCGCAGGGCCTTTTGTTTTGATGGGAATGACTTTGCGGACTTCAGGTTTCGTCGATATCCCCGCTGGCACTGAGGCGTTTCCGTGCTCAACTAACTCAGTGAATTTTCGTTTGTTCATTCTTTTTCTTTTGGCCGCTTTCATGCCATTGATAGCCGCGGCAGATATTCAATTGCCGCCTGTTCCTGCGCCTGCTATTGCACCATTAGCCACTGGAGTGCCTTCCAGTCCAGAGATGCCAATGGAGATTCGCCGTGCGATTGCGGTGGATGAGACTGCGTCGGTCGTCGCACCGCCCGTGACAAAAATCGTCTTCACTCGTTGCGCAGTGCCTGCTCCGGTCATTGCGATCACCTTTGACGATGGTCCGAATCCAGACCATACGCCACGCCTCTTGGACATGCTGAAGGCGCGCAACATCAAAGCCACCTTTTTCATGGTGGGACGCTGCGTTGTCACCTGGCCGCACCTTGTTAAACGCATGGCGGAGGAGGGGCATGAAGTGGCCAATCATAGCTGGTCGCATCCACTGCTGACCGGCCTCGGCAATACCAGCCTAGATTCGCAGATTCAGAAGACTCATGACGCCATCATTAAAGCCTGTGGCATCGCGCCTCGGCATTATCGTCCGCCGTATGGGGCCATCGGCATGAGTCAGCGTAAGCGCATCCATGAACAGTTTGGCTACTCCACGATCCTTTGGGATGTGGACCCGCTGGACTGGAAAATACCGCGCAATTCCAAAAAGGTCCAGGAGCGCATCCTCGCCAATACCAAGTCTGGCTCCATCATCCTCACCCATGACATCCATGGCAGCACGGTCGATGCCATGCCTGCCACGTTGGATGCGCTAATGGCTCGCGGTTACCAGTTTGCGACCGTCAGTCAGCTCATCGAGCTTGAAAAAGAAACCATCTCCACGGCCGTCGCCACATCGACTGTCGCCAACCCGGCCATGCCTGAGCCGAGCATCCCAGTCGTCCCCATAGTCAATCTACCGCCTGAAACCATTGCTCCTGCCCTGCCTGCCAAAGCCGTTAGCGTGGGTGAGTGATCCGATTTTCAAGAGCTGACCAGACTGCTTGCAGATTCGCTTGGTCTGGATCATTCAGTGCCCATGTCTTTGCCCACCACCCGCTTTGCCCCCAGTCCTACCGGATGGTTGCATTTGGGTCATGCTCATGCGGCGCTGTTTGCCGCTGATCGCGCTGAACAGGGCCGCTTTTTGGTGCGGCTGGAAGACATCGATGGCACGCGAGTGCGGCCTGAGTATGAAACGGCCCTTTTTGAGGATCTCGCTTGGTTAGGTCTGCGTTGGGAGCAGCCAGTGCTCAAGCAATCGAATCATTTTGCCGATTATCGGGTTGGTTTAGAGAAGCTCGATTCGCTGGGCCTGATCTATCCCTGTTTTTGCACACGCAAACACATTCAGGAGGAAATCGCGCGGGCTGGCCAGGCTCCTCAGGGTCCTGATGGGTTGCTTTATCCCGGCACCTGCCGTCATCTCAGCGCCACGGAACGTGCCGACCGTCAGGGCAGGGGAGAGGCCTATGCCTTGCGCCTAGATATCGCCAAAGCCGCCATCATGGCTGGAAAAGACCTTGGCTGGGAGGACCGAGCCCGCGGAGCATTCACCGCTACCCCTGAGATCTTTGGCGACGTCGTCCTTGCTCGAAAGGACACCCCGGCGAGTTACCATCTCTCGGTCGTCATGGACGATGCCCGCCAAGGCGTCACGCTGGTTACTCGCGGCGAAGACCTACTAGAGGCCACGCATCTGCATCGCCTGTTGATCGAGCTTTTAAAACTGCCCCTGCCGCAGTGGGAGCATCATCGCCTGATTATAGATGAAAAGGGTCGTCGTCTGGCCAAGCGGGATCAGGCACGTTCTCTGCGGATGCTGCGTGAGGAAGGCTGGACGCCCAAACGTGTCAGGGACTTTTTAGGATGGTGAGAAGCTTGTTGGCCGTACTTGCTTAAATCCAACGCCGCCCCTTAATTCCCCCACCGCCATGCCACCGCCCACGGGCATCACCCCGCCAGCCACAGACATCGTCACCCTCAGTCTCATCTCGCATACCAATGCAGGCAAGACAACCTTGGCCCGCACCCTGCTCCGGCGAGATGTCGGGGAGGTCCGGGATGCTGCTCATGTCACCCTTTTTAACGAGTCCTACACACTCATTGAGCATGAGGCGCGCCTGCTGCGCCTCTGGGATACACCTGGTTTTGGCGACAGTGCCCGGCTCTTGAAGCGCCTGCTACGGGAGAAAAATCCCTTGCTCTGGTTCCTCTCTCAAACCTGGGACCGGATCACCGACAAACCTCTCTGGTGCAGTCAGCAAGCTTTAAAAAACGTGCGCGAGGAGGCCGACGTCGTTCTCTATCTCGTCAATGCCACCGAGCCCCCCGAGGTCGCTGCCTACATCAGTCCTGAGATGAATATCCTCGGTTGGATCGGTAAGCCCGTGCTGGTGCTCCTGAATCAGACCGGCCCTGCGCAAGATCCAACGGTTGAGGATAGTGAGGCGCAGGAATGGCGCCAGCATCTGAGCCAGTATGCCTTTGTCCGTGAAGTCATTCAATTAGATGCCTTTGCCCGCTGCTGGGTTCAGGAAGACGTGCTCATGGACACCTTGACGCCCCTGATGAGTGAGGTCAAAGCTCAGCCCTTTAAGCACCTCAAACGCGCCTGGCATGAGCGCAATGTCAGCCTGTTTCGCCAATCCAGTCGAGTGCTCTCTGAACTGCTGACTGCCGCTGTCGTGGATGGCATTGAAGTGCGCAGTGAGACCTTGATGGAGAAGGTTGGCATTGACCGATCTGAACTGAATCAAGACTACCAAAACGCTCGTGAAAAATTAGCCGCCCGGCTGGCGGACCGTGTTGTTTCGACCACGAATCGACTCATCGAAATTCATGGCCTTGAGGGAGAGGCTGCCCACGCTCTCGGACGGCTAACCAGGGAGCAATTCCATACACCGCAGCAGGTGCCCGAAGCCATCTGGAGCGTTCTGGGCAGCGTCGCTGGCGGAGCCATGGGAGGCCTGATTGCCGATCTTAAAATGGGCGGCATGACCTTCGGCGGCGGTGCTCTTGTCGGCGGACTTGCCGCAGGCATTGGTGCCTATGCCTTGATCAAAAGCTACAACCTCGTCCGCGGCAACGATCATCGCCTGCACTGGTCACGCGAGCATTTCCGCGAGCAGGTGCGCTTGGCCATGCTCACCTATTTGGCCGTCGCCCACTTTGGTCGTGGTCGTGGAGAGTGGCAGGAAAGCGCTGAACCCGCGCATTGGAACAACGTCGTCACCGTGGTCCTCGATGAGCATGAAATCGGCATTGAGCGCCTCTGGAAAGAAGGCGTGGAAAAAGGCGCACTCCCCGCAGCCCTTTCTAAAACCGCGCAATCGCTCATTTACGATTGTCTCTCCTGCGTTCTCGTCCGCCTTTATCCCCAAGCTGAGTTGGATCTGTAGTGACAAAACCGTTCGATTTTACAACGCTCACTTCACAGGCTCATAGCGCCAGGTCCAGTCGCCCTGATAGTCGGCCGAGCGAGGTGAAGCGTCTTTCTTTTTCTGCGGTTTCTCCGCAGCCAGAGCACCCTCATCATTTTGGCCATCAGGGCCTGAGTGCCACAGACGATAGCGACCCTCCGCACTCAGGCGGTAGTGCATGGGCGTTCCGTCAAAGGCGGTGACGGAGGTGCTAGCGAGGTCTGCGAGCTTTGGTGGGTAACTGCCATGCTGGAGGAAATGCAGCTCCAGCGCGCAGGCGATCAGGATCTGAAGTCGCGTGTTTTCAGCCAGAGCGCTGTTCCGTTTTACCTGACTCATGGCGGGAAGGGTAAGTCGGGCCAGCAGGTTGTCAGGTCGGCGCAGAAGGCTCTGGTTCTTCAACCACACGTCCATGGGTTCAGGCATGACGAGCGCGGTCTTCAGCCCTTGATCGCGATTCGGTCGCACAAGCTGTTCCCACTCTGCCTGCACGAGGCTCGTCTTCAGGTGCGTGAAGAACCCGGTGGGGATGCTGAGCATGAGGGCGCTTTCAAAGGCTGGTGCCGTGGATTGGCCATCCTGATTGATCACCGAGAAAAGCTCGACTGTCCGCGATGGTTCACGTTCCAGAAGCTCGCCTATATCTGCACCAGCCGCCATCTCACCCCGCGTGGCCATAAGGAGGCTGGCGGGGAGGTTGAGACCTTGGAATCCCTGCTGCAATGTTTGGATCATCTCGGCCGTGGGTGCACGCTTCTGCATCAGTGCCCAGGCCAATTCGACGCCCATCTGCTGCAGGTTGATGCCCACCAGATGACCGATGAGGAAAGGCTCATGCAAAGCGCCTTCTGCCAGCCGGAGGATCGCGATGACATCGCTCACCGCTGCGGCTGGATCGCCTGATTCTAGGCAGGCGAGGCCATGGAGCCGCAGGGCCCGACTCAGATCCTGCACCGCGATGTAATGAGGCATGGCGAGCGTAAACAAGTTCTCCGGCAGGTTGGCGGCATCCCAACGCGGCAGGAACTCGACTTCAGAACGATGACGCGCGGTTTCTGCAAGCTGGGTTAGCACCGGTAGGTGCTGCTCTAGGGCCTGTCGCAGTGCTAGCGCGTCGGCATTTGGCGGAAGCACAAGCTGCTTTTGCTCGCGCAGGGCCGTGATGATTTTGGCCACGTCAGGTGACTGCGCCTTTCTCAGCGCTTCAGAGGTAAAAGCCTTATTCACACGATCATTGTTGAGGAACTCGCAGGACTGCTTGATGGCATCGCGCTTCGCTTGAGAGGCCTTCGCAGCTGGGCTGTCTCCCGGCGCGAGGCGGATGCCATGCAGCGGCTCGATGGCAGCGAAGTTCTGCGCATCCGCGATGGGCGGCGGCAGGAGCTTGAGAAAATCGAGTGTCTCACCTTCGGCATCGAGTTCGGCTTTCAGGCGTAACCAACGGCGTTGCCCCGTCCAGTTTAGTACGACGGCGAGGAGAACCCAGAGGGTGACTAGCGTGATGAGAGTCCAAAGCAGGCAACGAAACCCGCGGCGGTGAAGGAGTGAGGTCATGGGGTGAGGAGGTGGTTTAGTTGAAAGCGAGGAGGGATTGCATGAGTTCAGCACGCTGGAGCATGGCCTCCGCATTCAGAGCTGGCGCAGGTACTATCGAGTCTGGGGCTGCTGGCGTGCTGAAATGCAGGACAAGCACGGCGGCCCAGGCGAGTCCCCAACCCACTACGAGCCAGCGTGGAGGCGCCTGCCGAGGCTGGATCTGAGCCCTTTGTAAATGCAAGAGCATTGCCTCACGCCACGCCGGCGGCAGTGGCTGGAGTTCAAGCAATGACAGTCTGGATTCGAAGTCGTCTTTCATGGCTGGATTTCATCGTAAAGCGGACGCAGCAGTGTGCGCAGTTTCTCAATGGCGTAGCGGTAACGGCTGGCAGCCGTGTTGAGCGGGATGCCCTGAGCTGCCGCGATCTCTTCAAAGGTGAGTCCCTGCCAGAGCTTCAGATGCGCGACACTGCGCTGCTCGGGCGGCAGTTCATCAAGAGCAGCCTGCACCCGCAGTGCGAACTCGGCCGTGTCGGGATCGGCTGCACTATGGAAAAGAGGCTGTGGCTCTGAGGCACTGCGCTCTTCAGCGCTGCGGCGTGTGTGATGACGGCGGAGCCAATCAAGCGTCATGTTGTGCGCCAGCCGTGTCAGCCAGGCCCGCTCACTTTCCACGGCAGGCAGCCCTTGATGTTGGAGCTTCAGGAACAACTCCTGAAGTAGATCTTTCGCTTCGGCCTCTGATTTCAGCATGCTAACGATGTAATGGAACAAGCCTGCCGCGTGGGTGTCGTAGAGTTCAGAGATCTGGCGAGCGGTAAGCATCGTGTCACAGGGAGGACGCATCAGAAACTGATGTTTGTCTAGCGAAGCTGAAAAAGAAAACGGTCGCGGTGTTTAATGGGTCGATCATCGTGGATAGGCCCCTCGATGAAGAAAATCTTCGGTGTCCTGGTCCGCCTTGATCCCTGAGTCGAGCTGGATTTGGAAATACTGCATGAAAAAGTAAAAAAGGCGTTGCGCATCGTGTCACTCTTTGCCAACATAGTAGCCCGCCAAATTGGTGGACATGGCCCGATAGCTCAGTTGGTAGAGCAGTGGATTGAAGATCCTCGTGTCGATGGTTCGAATCCGTCTCGGGCCACCTTTTTTAAACAAAAAAGGTGGCAGCATGTTCGGTTGCCTCTCGGCTTTTGAAGCCAACGTTTTCGTGAAAGTCGTCAAAGGCATGACTCTCCTTCAAAACGGCCAGATCTGGCCGTTTTTGATACAGGTTAGCAGGATTTTGGGTTAAATTCATCGGATCACCGCAGTGGTCATTTGACCCGTGCTTAAATCCGTTGGGCGTTGCCCCAAATTCAACAAACACCGGCATGCTTCTGCAAGAGGAAGACGCAGATCTGCCCAACTTTTGCGCCATTCTATCGGCAATACAGCCATGTCATAGAACTCATGCCCAGCACCGACGGGAATTCGTTCAACGCCATCTACTTTTAAGGCGCAACCTACGAACGTGCCCATGAATCCCGCTACTTCATGGCCACAGCCAACAGGCATGGACCAGGCACCCGCAAACTTTTGCAAATTTCCGGCGAATCGACACAAGAATCCAGATGTTTGACGCCTAAATCCTCCTCCTTTTCGCCCAGATCGGTTGGTTTCAGGCTCCTGATAGGGCCTTAATCTTAATCATACGAGATGGCTTCAAAGACTGCGCCGCCGAGCAGTCGGTTGCCGTCGTAGAGCGCGCAGATTTGGCCTGGGGTGAGGGCGCGCTGGGGCTCTTGATAGTCGAGGGTGGCTCGTCCGTCTGCTAGGGGGGTGAATTGGGCGAGGCCGGCTGGGCAACGGTAGCGGGGCTGGGCGTTCAGAAGACGTGGCTGATCAAGCGGCAGGCCGGCGGTGGAGACTCCCGTCAGTGTGCAGCGGCAGGCCCAGAGCAGCGGTGTGTCAGCGCGCTCAATGGCGATGACGAGTTCGTTGGTCTCAGGGCGTTTGGCCACGACGACGTAGGCTTGTTTGAAGAGGTTGCTGGCCACACCGATGCCTTTCCGCTGCCCGAGGGTGTAGAGATGCAGGCCCTTGTGCTGGCCAAGGATGCGGCCTTCGAGATCGACGATGTTTCCGGGGCGGTCCGCGACAAAGGTGCGCAGGAAGTCTTCCATCTTCACTTGACCGATGAAGCAGATGCCTTGGCTGTCTTTTTTGTCAGCGGTTTTTAAGTTCAGGCGGCGTGCTTCTTCTCGCAGTTCCGGTTTTAAAAGATGGCCGATGGGAA
>Ga0164294_10000802_pt1 | contig 29875 bp, 23 predicted proteins | sample GEODES005metaG_FD_111479 | JGI IMG/M metagenome (GOLD analysis project Ga0164294, IMG submission 111479) | Oligotrophic lake water microbial communities from Sparkling Lake, Wisconsin, USA - GEODES005 metaG | ecosystem: Environmental > Aquatic > Freshwater > Lake | place: USA: Sparkling Lake...
ACGACTTCATTCCAGTCGTGTGCGCCGTATATGTTCAGGATGGGACTTAACTTCAAGCCTGGAGACTTCAGGTCCACAATGAACTGCGTCATGCCGGCATGTCGGTCGTCTTCTTTGGGGGCTGTGCGCACCAAAGCGATCAGGTAATGTGCTCTGTGCGCGCTGCTGGTCCAGACCTTGGTGCCTGAAATTTTCCAGCCACCTTCAGCCTTGACGGCTTTGGTTCTGACTGCTGCCAAGTCCGATCCAGAGTCAGGCTCACTCATGCCAATTGCAAAAAAGCATTCGCCTGCTGCAATTTGGGGCAGGATCAACTCACGCGCTCGCTGGCTGCCATGGCGCAAAATCTGGTTGCCACTTTGCCGGTCGGCCACCCAATGAGCCCCTACAGGCGCTCCACCCGCCAGCATTTCTTCCGTCATCACATAACGCTCGAGAGCCGTTCTCTCTTGCCCACCGTATTTTTTCGGCCAAATCATGCCGATGTAGCCGGCTTGTCCGCACTTGCGACTGAATTCGGCATCGCCATCAGACCAAGAGTTTTTACGAGGGGTGAATGTACCCGCATCCTTCTCTTTTTTGAGGAACTCGCGCACTTGCTGTCTGAGCAATCTTGCGCTCTCAGGCAAGGTCACTGCAGGAAAAACAAAGTCATGCATTTATTTACTTTCGCCAATGAAATTAAAGTCTTCTTATCTTGATACTTCTCTATGGGATGTCAAGGCAGCATGAGACAACTAGGTGACTCGGATTGAGTGTGATTACCCGATGATTGTGAAAACTTTCAAACCCAAATTTTGAAAAGGAACAACATGCGTTCAGGCATTTACTGTTATCCCAATACACAGAGGATCATTTTTGGAACACCTTTTGATGAGGCGATTTTCAAAGAGCTTGAGACTGTTGGCGCAAAGCGTGTTTTTGTCTTGGCCAGCGGTAGTCTGTTCCGCCAAACGGATAAGGTGAAACAACTTGAAGCCGTCCTGGGTACAAAATGTGTCGGCGTGTTTCATGAAATGCCTGCGCATACGCCTCGCATAGCGGTTGTCAAGGCAGCCCAGCAAGCCCAACTCGCCCAAGCCGATTTGATCCTGACGCTGGGTGGTGGCTCCCTTACAGACGCCGGAAAAATGGTCACACTGTGCATGAGTAACGGTATTGACTCGGCACAAAATTTGGACCGATTGGCCACCAAAGTGCATGCTGATGGCCGCATTGAGCGTCCCGAGTTTCTTGCGCCCACTGTCCCTTGTACAGTGATTTCTACAACCCTTTCGGCAGGTGAATTCAGTGCGCTCGCAGGGTGCACGGATACGGTTAAAGGGATGAAAGAGAATTTCTTGCACCCCAAAGCGTCTCCGCGATCGGTTATTTTGGACCCCGCGTTGACTTTGCACACGCCGGAATGGCTGTGGCTTTCAACAGGGATTCGTGCCGTGGATCACGCCGTAGAGGATTTATGCTCAATCAACACGCAGCCCATTTCGGAAGCCACCTCTTTTCAGGCCTTGCGCTTACTGGGAAGAGGGCTTCGTGCCGTTAAAAAAGACCCCGCTAATTTGGAGGCCCGACTCGATTGCCAATTGGGTGCATGGATGTCCATCATTGGTTCCAGTGCGGGTGTTCAAAAAGGTGCCAGTCACGGAATCGGACACGTTTTGGGAGGAACAGCAGGGGTGCCGCATGGCTACACGTCCTGTGTCATGTTGCCGCATGTTTTGCGCTTTAACCACAGCGTCAACGAAGCGCAACAAAGGCGGGTCAGTGAAGCCCTGGGGGATCCCCACAAACCGGCCTGTGACCTTGTTTCGGAGTTGGTGGCGCAACTGGGCCTGCCAAGCACTCTGCGTGAAGTGGGTGTCAAACCAGAGATGCTGGACTTGATCGCAAACAATTCAATGCACGATCGCTTGATTCACAGCAATCCGCGAAAAATACAAGGCCCTGAGGATATCCGGCTTATTTTGGATGCGGCTTGGTAGGAGTAGATTGTGAATAAATTGCAAGGCAAGGCGCTGGTCTGGGCCATGTGTATCGGACAAGTAGGCAATTTGTTGCCTCATGTGGTGGTGCCCGCGGTGATGGTCCAGCACCTGATGCCTTTGTGGGGCATGACCAATGCCCAAGCGGGCTTGCTTGCAGCTGCTTATGCCGCCGGTTATATGGCCGCAGTCCCCCTCTTAAGCGCCTTGACTGACCGCTTCGATGCAAGGCGTATTTTGCTGATGGGTTCCTTGTGCAGTGCGCTGAGCACACTGGCCTTTGCGGTGTTGGCCACGGGTTGGTTAACAGGAATGGTCTGTTGGGCCTTGGCAGGCGCAAGCTTTGCTGGCGCTTATATGCCTGGTTTACGGGCTTTGACAGACAGATTACAAGCCGAGGACACATCACGCAGTATCACTTTGTACACCTCCAGTTACTCCATGGGGGTGGGCTTTTCGTTTTTGGTTTCACAGCTTGTAGCCGAAGCCTGGGGATGGCGATGGTCTTTCGGCATCACAGGATTAGGCCCTCTGATCATGGCCTTTGTGGCTTGGCTAATGATTCCCTTAAGGCCACCAGCGCCAACAGGGGTGCACCTGCTCGATGTTCGTCCTGTTTTGCGCAATCGTCCTGCAATGGCCTATATCTTGAGCTACGGCGCACATTGTTTCGAGTTGTATGGTTTCAGGACCTGGATTGTGGCTTTTTGGACTTTTGTGATTGCACGCCATCAGGGCGGCTCTTTGCCAGAGCCCGTGACAGTGAGTTTTTGGGTCTCCTTGCTGGCCATGCCGGCGAGCATCATTGGGAATGAGTTGTCTTTGCGGTATGGGCGAAAGCGCGCCATTGCCTGGATTCAGGTGGCTTCAGCCCTGACAGCACTGTCTGTTGGGATCTGGGCAGGAGGTTCTGCCTGGGTGCTGCTGGTTTTGATCCTCTTTTACGCCATGACGGTTCCCGCGGACTCGGGATCACTGACTACCGGAATGATGTCTCATGCACAAGCTCAGTTCAAAGGTTTGACCTTGGCCGTGCACTCCACCGTGGGGTTTGGACTCTCAGCCCTTTCAGGCTGGATGGTCGGGTTGGCGCTGGATTTTCAGGGCGGCGCGCAAGAGCCACAAGCATGGCTGGCCGCATTTGGCGTGCTGGCAGCGGGTATTATGCTGGGGCCATTGGCTTTGAGATTATCAAAGCACTAGACCCTTTTAGTGCACGTTGGGTGAAATGAACCTGTCAAATCTTGGCAACCACCCGTCCCAGCACGGTTCCGGCTTTGAGCCTGTCCAGTACGCCAGAGATCTCCTCCATCGAGCAGGTGGCAATAGGAATGGATTTGAGTTTGCCCGATTGCGCCAAGGCCACCACCTCGCGCAGTTCCTGAAGGGAGCCGACGTAGGAGCCTTGGACAGTGATCGCGCGTTGGGCCATGGTCACCAGCGACAAAGGAATTTCGCCGCCATACAAACCAACCACCACATAACGGCCTCCTTTGCGCAAACAGGCAACGCCGAGGTTGGCCGTGCTTTGGGCTCCGACCAGATCGATAACGCCCCAGACCCCGCCTTGCAGCGCTAGAATTTTCCGTAAGCTGTCTTCTTCCAAGGGGTTGAAGGTTTCTTTGGCCCCCATGTCGCGTGCGGTTGACCATTTGGATTCATCGATCTCGCAAACTGCGATATTGTCATGCCCCATGGCTTTGAGCATGGCTACGGCCATCAGGCCAAGTCCGCCAGCGCCCATGATGACAATCCAGTCACTGGGTTTGCAAGGCATGAGTTTGCGCGCAGCGCTGTAAGTGGTCAGCCCAGAACAGGCCAAAATGGGGGCGAAGCTCGGATCAATACCCGTTGAATCGATCAGGTAGCGGGAGTGCGGAACCAGAACATGATCGGCATATCCACCAGGTGTTTGGACGCCAATATAGCGAGGGGCTGGGCACCAATTATCGATACCTTCTGCGCAACGATCGCATTGGCCACAGCCAGTCCAAGGGTAGACCAGGCGATCTTCACCAATGGGCAATGCTCCGGCATCGGGGCCGCCCGAAAGAACGGTACCAAATGGCTCATGGCCCATGGTGACGGGTAATTTCATGCCCCGCTCAGCCATCTGAAATTTACGACCGCCCCCAAGATCAAAATAACCATCACGGATGTGCACATCCGAATGGCAAACGCCGCAAAATTTGACCTTGACTAATACCTCTGTGCCCTGGGGTGAGGGCGTTTCGCGCAGGGCTTGTTGCAGTGGCTTGCCCCATTCAACAATATTTTGGCTGATCATCAGTTAATCCTTTAGTGAGGGTTTGAGGATACACAATTACGTGAAAAAATAAAAGTAAACAATCATGTGTATGCGCCTAATGCCTTTTGCTCAGCCTGTGCATGCGATTCACATTTGATTCAAAATGCAAACGCACAAACTGCTTTTTCTCTCGGTACGGAGTTTTTTTAGAATTCAACTGGACACTTATGAATATTCTCTTTCGACGTTTCGCTGTGGGTCTGCTCATCTTGCCGCTCGGTTTGGGGATGTGCGCGCGTGTTTTTGCTCAGGCGGGGGATTACCCTGTCAAACCCATTCGAATCGTTGTGACCTTTCCCCCTGGGGGAAGTACCGACACCATGGTCCGCATGCTGTCCCCCCGCTTGAATGAAAAACTCGGTCAGCCATTGGTACTGGACAATCGGCCCGGTGCTGGCGGCAATATTGGCCTGACAGCGGTGGCCAAATCGCCACCTGATGGCTACGTGCTTGGCATTGGCGCTGCAGGCGCTTTGACTGCCAATCCCAGTCTCTACCCGCAAATGCCTTTCGATGTGGCCAAGGATTTCGTGCCCGTTACCATGCTCGCTTCGATTCCTTTCGTTCTTGTTGGACACCCGTCAGTGCCAGCCGACACTTTGCAGCAGGTGGTGGCCTTGGCCAAATCCCAGCCTGGCAAGATCTCTATCGGGCACGGCGGGAATGGCACTGCCATGCACTTGTCGACCGCCTTATTTGTCCAGATGGCTGACATCAAGTTGATTGAAGTCCCCTACCGCGGATCAGGGCCTGCGGCAATGGATGCTTTGTCAGGGCAAATACAGTTGTCAATGACCGACCTGGCTGCAGCTTTACCGCACATCAAAGCGGGCAAGCTCAAAGCGTTTGCGGTGACCAGTCTCAAGCGTTTGGGTAACTTGCCTGATGTCCCAACCCTCTCGGAATCTGGGCTTGGGGGTTATGACTCGACAGGTTGGTTTGGTCTCGTGGCCCCGGCGGGAACCCCTCAATCCATTGTGCAACGTTTGAATGCAGAGTTCACCGCCGCACTCAATGATGAAGGAATTAAAAACCAAATGCGGCAAAGTGGCATGGAGCCAATGCCGTCCAGCATTGAAAATTTTGAGGCCTACATCCGAAGTGAGAGTCAAAAGTGGGCGAAGGTGATCCGTCAAGCTAACATCAAATTGAATTGACACCGGAATGCGCTGGCTGTCAATGATGGAATTGACCGAAGCCGAAAGGGCGCGGATGCTTGAAAACGATTTTTATTTCGTGATTCATTTTTTCTGAATGCGGCCCGAACCTTGCCAAATAAGGGTTTATCAGCATCAATTTCTATAAACAAGATGTCGTGATTGTCATAAACTAGCACGAGATTTGAGTCTACCTGACAAAATCAGCCCCGTTTATTGACAAGGAGAACAACCATGAACAAGAGTGAATTGATTGAAGCGTTGGTGAAAGAAACTGACATGAGCAAAGCGGCTGCGGGCCGCGTATTGAATGCCTTGGTCGACATCATTACCAAGACTGTTGCCAAGAAGCAAGACGTTCAGCTGATCGGCTTTGGCACTTTCAAAGCGGCTAAACGCGCAGCGCGCAAGGGCAAGAACCCACGCACTGGTGAGCCATTGAAAATTGCTGCCGCAACAGTGCCTAAATTCTCTGCGGGCGCGGCCTTCAAGGCTGCAGTGAACAAGAAGAAATAATTTTCTTCTCTCATGCGAGGGCGGCCAGGTTCAACCTCGCTGCCCTTTTTTTGCTCGACTTGTTACCAGGTGTCCACAAATCCATTGTGATTCGACCCCTTCAAATACAAGCTCGAGTCCAGCCCTCTGACGATCCATGGGCGTGTTTCGCTGGGGTCAATGACGGCATCAATCTCAAGCGTCTGCGCCATATTGATGGCTTTGCCAACGGCATAGCGGTCGGCTACCAACGCATTGAAAAGAGCGTCCCGAAGCGGGCCTTCAGGTTGGGCCTCCAACTCCTTGCGAAATCCTAATCTCACGGACCCTTCGAGGCCCATGGGTCCAAATTCTCCGGTCGGCCATGAAATGGTGAAGACGGGGGCGTCAAATCCTCCTGCGGTCATAGCCTGAGCGCCCAGACCATAGCCTTTGCGCAAAACTATGGCGAAAAAAGGAACCTTCAATTTAGCGGCCACCACAAACATCCGGCTGGTGTGTCGAACTTGTGCTTGCGCTTCGATCTCGGGGCCGACCATGAAGCCGGGCGTATCCGTCAATGAAATCAAGGGCAGGCCATGCGCATTGCATAACTGCATGAAGCGACTCGCTTTGTCAGCGGCCTCGACATCGATAGCGCCGCCAAGATGCATGGGGTTGTTGGCAATGATGCCAACTGCGCGTCCCTCGATGCGCGCCAATGCCGTCATCATTCCCAGCCCAAATGCTTGACGCAATTCCATGACAGAGTCTTCGTCGCACAGGGTCTGAATCACAGAGCGAATGTCATACACACGCAGCCGATTTTCCGGTACGGCAAACCGCAACTTGCGTTGGTCATCACATGTCCAAGCGGATGTCTTACCCTGAAAGTACGAGAGGTACAGCTTTGCCTTGTCAACGGCTTCAATTTCGTCCTTGACCAAAAGGTCAATGACGCCGTTGCGTGATTGAACATCACTGGGACCAATTTCTTCAGGGGCATAAGTACCCAAACCGCCACCTTCAATCATGGCAGGGCCTCCCATGCCAATATTGCTCGACTGGGTTGCAATGATCACGTCGCTGCAGCCGAGCAGGGCGGCATTCCCAGCAAAACACCGGCCGTGCACAATGCCGACCACCGGAACCCAGCCTGAGAGTGCTGCAAATTGGCTGAAGGTGTGGTTGTTCAAACCGGCAACCACAGGGCGATCAACGTCACCTGGCCTGCCCCCGCCGCCTTCTGCGAAGAGCACAACGGGCAGTTTGAGTTTGATCGCCAAGCCCAGCATCCTGTCTGTTTTTTGGTGGTTGCCTGAGCCCTGAGTGCCCGCCAAAACCATGTAGTCATAGGCCATCACGACGCACCGAGACTTGCCAGGGCCATGCAAGGATGCATTCACAGTGCCAACTCCCGTGACCATGCCGTCTGCGGGTGTGTTCGCGATCAAGTCCTCCAGACTTCTGCGGCGTGTCTGTGCGGCGATTGCCAATGCACCGTATTCCATGAAGCTGCCCTCGTCACATAACTGAGCCATATTTTCCCGCGCGGTTCGGCCTCCTTGGCTGTGGCGTTTGTTCACCGCCGTCTTGCGGTTGTCGTCCCATAAAAAAGCATGCCGCTGTTGCACACTTTTCAAATCATCTCTGACTGCTTCAAGGTCTTGCGCTTGATTTTGCGCAGCGTTGTAGGCGTCAACTTGAGCCAGCTCAAGGACTACCAGCACGTCGTCCGCGGCAATGTAGGCCCCCTCTGATGCCGTGATGGCACTCACACGCCCAGAGCTTTGGGCGAGGACGACGTGTTCCATCTTCATCGCTTCGATGATCGCGACTTGTGCACCCTTGGGGACGAGGTCACCCACATGGACGTCAATCTGAATTAACTTAGCGGCCATGGGCGAAACCACCCCCGCTTGGTGAGCCTCCAGTGTGATACGGGTGAGTGGAGCTTGTGTTGGTAAGCTGCTACTGTCATTTGAAGACTTTTCTTGGGCTAAAGCGGCGGCTCTGTTGATCAGTGCGTTCACATTTTCTTCAATGAATCGGGTGTGCACCGATTGATCGATAAATTCTGGCATTTCCAAGAGAGCTTGCAAAATATTCAAGTTCGTCTTGAGACCCTCCAAATGACATTCGGTCAAGGCCCTGAGCGCCTTGCGAGTGACTTGTTCGAATGAAGCCCCTTTGCTGCTGACGATCAATTTGGCCAGCAAGGTGTCGTAATGAGGGGAGGGCGAGGCACCGCTAAAGCCGTGGGTGTCGACCCGAATGCCCGGACCCGAAGGCAAGTCAAAGCGCGTCATTGTGCCGCTGGATGAAAGTGTGTTTCCATCTGAATTTAAGGTTTCTGCACAGATGCGAAGCTGGATTGCGTGTCCTTTTTGCAGAGGCGAATTTTGCGGATCCAATCCAGCATCTTTGAGACGCATGCCAGCGGCCATCTGTATTTGCAATTGAACCAAGTCCAAGCCTGTGACTTCTTCTGTGACCGTATGTTCAACTTGAAGGCGTGGGTTGGCTTCAATGAAAACCCATGGCAGATCGGTCGCTTGGGTGTCGACCAAAAATTCAAATGTTCCAAGGCTTCGGTAATTGCAATGGGCGGCCATTTGCAATGCGGCCTGGGTGATTTGGGCGCGCAGGGCGGGGGTGATACTCGGGCTCGGTGCAATTTCGATGAGTTTTTGGAACCGTCGTTGCAGGGTGCATTCTCGGTCGCCCAAACTCATCACATCAGTGCCGTCACCCAGAACTTGAATTTCAATATGCCGAGCGCGCCCCATTAAGCGTTCGACATAGACACCTTCCACACCAAAGGCCGCTCTGGCTTCTGAAACGCATCGGGTGTACGCCGCGGGCAGGTCCGCTGCTTTAAGGACGGCGCGCATACCCCGTCCACCCCCGCCCCCAATGGCCTTGATCATTACGCCAGCGCCCTGTTGCGATTCAAAAAAGGCTTGCACCTGCTGCAAACTCACGGCCTCGTTGAGTCCCGGCATGACAGGCACTCTGCAACTCAAAGCTAATTCTCTGGCGCGGGATTTGTCGCCAAATAAGCTCAGATTTTCAGGCTGAGGCCCAATGAAAGCGATGCCGGCTTGGGCGCACGCTTCGGCAAAATCAGCGCGCTCACTCAAAAAGCCATAACCCGGGTGAATCGCATCGCAATTTTCTGATTTGGCTATTGCTATGACATTGGCGATATGGAGGTAGGCACTCGGACCTGTTTCTTGCAAATTGACGGATCGATTTGCCAACCGGACATGCAGGGCATGGGCGTCATCTGAGGCAAAGATGGCAACGCTTTGAATGTCCATGTCGTGCACAGCGCGAATCAGACGGACCGCTATTTCGCCACGATTGGCGATCAAAATTTTATTGAACATCAACAGGGTCATGAATGGGGTCCTTGCGATTACACAGAGCCATTGAATTCTGGGCTAAGAGAGGTCTTCACATAGTCTACCGTTATGAGGCGGCGTAGCCACTTCCAGAGCTTTTGGGTTCAAGCTGTCGCCATTCAGACTGCCACCGCTTTCTTCGAGGTTCAAAATAAGAATCAATGTTGTGAAGGAAAAAGCATGGACCTCAATTATTCAAGTGAAGAGCAGAGTTTTAGAAGTGAAGTTCGAGAATGGATTGCGGGCAATTTGCCTGATGACATTCGCGAAAAAGTTCAAAATTACCGAGGACTCTCTAAAGAGGATTACCTTCGGTGGCACAAGATTTTGGCCACCAAGGGCTGGTCTGTGCCGCATTGGCCTCAGGAGTGGGGCGGCACAGGTTGGAACATTACCCAGCGCTATATTTATGACGAAGAATTCGCCTTGGCAGGGGCGCCTGGATTGCCGCCATTTGGCCCCGCCATGTGCGCCTCAGTCCTGCTGAAGTTTGGTACGCCGGCCCAAAAAGATCAATTCCTGCCCCGTATCCGCGAAGGCGATGATTTTTGGGTACAAGGCTATTCTGAGCCCGGTGCGGGTTCTGATTTGGCGGCACTTAAAATGCGTGCAGAACGCGTTGGTGACCACTACGTGATCAATGGCCAAAAAATATGGACGACCCTGGGACACTATGGTGACTGGATTTTTTGCTTGGTGCGTACCGACAGTCAAGCCGAAAAACGTCAAGAAGGCATCAGCTTTATCTTGATGGACATGACAACACCCGGCATCACGGTTCGTCCTCTGATTCTGATGGACGGGGGTCATGAGGTGAATGAAATTTTCTTCGACAACGTCAAAGTGCCTGCACAGAATTTGGTTTTCGAAGAGAACAAGGGATGGACTGTTGCCAAGTATTTGCTGGGACATGAACGAATGGGTTCTGGCAGTGTCGGCGCCAGTCGGCGCGAGTTGGCCGCTTTACGCGCTTTGGCCGGACGTGAGCTTAAAAACGGCACCCCCCTGCTCGAGGACGTGCGCTTCAAAGACAAGTTATCGCGTGTCGAAATTGAAATTGATGCGTTGGAAATTACTTCCATGCGTTTTTTGGATCAAATGCGACGCACCGGCCAGCCCCCGGGTGCTGATGTCTCAATGCTGAAGATCCGTGGGACTGAGGTGCAGCAAATGATCACCGAGTTGGCGATGCAGGCCGCAGGCCCGAATGCCCAGCCATTCAAGGCTGTGGACAATGGTTCGATTGATCACTTTACCTCGCGCTTGGCGCCCCGTTATTTCAATTTTCGCAAGGCCAGTATTTATGCCGGTTCCAATGAAATTCAGCGCAACATCATTGCCAAAATGACCTTGGGTCTGTGAGGAAAAAACTATGAACTTTGATCTAGCTCCTGAGCAACAGCAATTGGCCGACTCGGTCAGCAAATACCTTGCGAATGAATACAGTTTTGAAAAACGCAAAGCCATCGTCCATTCCGATTCAGGTGTGAGCGAGACTGTTTGGCAGACTTTCGCCGAAATGGGCTTGACGGCTATGACGCTGTCCGAGGCTGACGACGGCTTTGGTGGTGGTGCGATGGACCTGATGGCGGTGATGGAGTCCATGGGCGAGGCTCTGGTTGTTGAACCATTCTTGGAGAATGTTGCTTTGGCTGGTCGTTTGGTTTCGCGTCTAGGGTCTGCTGCTCAGCGCGCGGCCCTGCTGCCGGGTTTGATCGATGGATCGGCACGCTTGGCGTTTGCCAGCTTAGAGCCAGGACGCCGTTATGCTTTGGCACCCCAAGCCTCCCTGGCCAAAGCGGGTCCCGGTGGTTGGGTGCTGAATGGTCATAAATGTATGGTCACGGGAGCCGCTTCAGCGCATAAGTTGGTTGTGTCAGCCCTCACACCTGCGGGCGTCAGTCTGTTTATTGTGGATGCCCACGCTGCAGGCGTCACACTCAATCCGAGTCGCACAGTCGATGGATTCCGCGTCGCGGAGGTCACGCTGTCCGATGTCGTGCTGGGTTCTGATGCGATCCTCGGCGCTGATGGCGCAGCGCTGCCCTTTATTGAAGAGGCAGCGGACTTTGCCACGGCCTTGCTGTGCGCTGAAGCCATTGGTGCCATGAAGAGTGCCAATGACGCTACTTTGGAATACATGAAACAGCGCAAGCAGTTTGGGGTCCCGATTGCCTCATTTCAAGTTTTGCAACACCGTATGGTGGAGATGTACATCAGTACGGAGCAAGCCCGTTCTATGGCAATCTTGGCTGCAAGCAAAGTAGACGGTACTTCCGATGCCAAGGAGCGCGCGCGCGCTGTGTCCGCTGCAAAAATAAAAATCGCGGATGCCGCACGCCAAGTCAGCCAAGAGTCAGTGCAGTTGCACGGTGGCATGGGTATGACTGAAGAACTCAAGGTGTCGCACACCTTTCGCCGTTTAACCATGATTGCGCAGCAATGGGGTGACGCAGATCATCATTTGGAACGTTACGCTGCATTGACCTGAATGAACGACATGACTGCTCAACTTGAAGGCCAAGTGGCCATCATCACCGGCGCGGGTTCAGGGATCGGTCGTGCTACAGCTCTTTTATTTGCCGAGCAAGGTGCTCGGCTCATCTTGGGCGATAAGACCGATGCGGTGCAAGCAACGGCTGACTCTGTTCAAGCGGCTGGTGGCCAAGTCGTGGCCATGCAAATGGACGCGGGTATCGAGGCTGATGTGATGGCCTTGGTTGCAGCGGCTTATTCACATTTTGGCCGGCTCGATGTGGCGTTTGCGAATGCTGGCATTTCGGGTGGCCGGGCCAGTGTGTTTGACTCAACGCCCGAGTTGTGGAGTGAAGTCTTGCGGGTCAACTTGATAGGCCCGTGGTTGATGATCAAGCATGCGGGCCAAGCCATGGTGGATGCAGGGCAGGGCGGATCCATTGTGTGCACTGCATCAGTTGCTGGTATTCGATCCGGTGCAGGCGGAGCCCCTTACTCGGCCAGTAAGGCCGGAGTGATTAACCTGGTCATGGTTTCAGCACAGCAGTTCAGCGAGTCGGGAGTTCGTGTGAATGCTATCTGCCCAGGCCTGACAGAAACTGGCATGACCAAACCAACCTTTGACTATGCCAAGGACAAAGGGGTCAGCCACAAACTGGGGCGTCTGAATCCATTGCGCCGCGCAGGCCAACCCCAAGAGCTTGCGCAAGTCGCCTTGTTTTTGGCGAGTCCTCAGTCGAGCTATGTGAATGGCCAAGCGATTGCGGTGGATGGCGGTCTGTCAAGTTCGCACCCTGTGACGCGACAATTACCGGGGCAAACGGCGGTTTGACCAGCATACAAGGCTCAATATTCAATATGCAGCGTGTAAATATTTTCAATTGATTTTGATTTTTGGGTGTCAACTTTCATGAAAAAAATTCTTCTTCATTTTTTGGTCGTTGTATGCGTTGCTGTGGCAGCACCGTGGGCCATGGCGCAGACCTGGCCAACCAAACCCATTCGCATTGTTTTGCAATTCCCACCAGGCGGGTCTACCGATGCAGTAGCCAGAATTCTGGCGCAATCCATGACGGCATCATTGGGCCAAACTGTTTTGGTTGAAAACAGGCCCGGGGCTGATGGTGCTATTGCAGGAGACTATGTCGCCAAAGCGGAGCCGGATGGTTATACATTTTTTCTCGCATCGAATACGCCCATGATGCAAGTGCCGCTGCTTAAAAAGAATCCGCCCTATGATCCCGTTAAAAGTTTTACGCCAGTCTCACTGGTAGGTCGGTACATCTATGTTTTGGTCACCGGGCCTGCAGTTCCGGCTCAGAACGTCAACGAGTTGTTGACTTATGCACGCGACAATCCTGGCAAACTCAATTACGGCAGCTACAGTGGTGTTACGCAACTGATGCACACCCGCATCAAGCAAGTAGCCAAAGCTGATTTGAATTTGATCAATTACAAAGGCGAGGCCCCCGCCATCGCGGACATTTTGGGTGGGCATGTCCAACTGACTTTTGCGACACCCGCGTCAACGATGCAACATATCAAGGAAGGCAAGCTCAAGGCCATGGCGATGCTTTTGCCTTCGCGCTACAGCCAACTGCCGAACGTGCCGACAGCGCAAGAAGCGGGACTCCCTCAGCTTCCTGCAGCGACCTGGGCGGCACTCTTTGGTCCTGCCAAGCTGCCAAGAGACATCACCCTGCGAATGAACAAAGAGCTCAATCTGGCCATGGCTAAGCCCGAAATCCGCGATCGCATTGACAAGTTGGGTTTTGATCTGGCGGGATCCACACCCGCAGAATTGGGCTTGTTTGTTCAAGACCAACTGGGCGCATGGGGAAAAGCATTTGCTGATGCCGGCTTACAACCAGAATAAATGCGCTTGTCAATGAGTTGCGCTTTCAGTTTCCAAAACCGTTAGATACCGCGACTTCGATCAAATTGGGCTTGCCACTTTGGATGCCTGCTTTGAGGGCGGCATCCAAATCCGACGGATCAGACACCTTCACTGAACTCATCCCCATGGACTGCGCCAGTTGGCAATAGTTAATTGCCGGGTCATTCATGTCCATGCCAATGAATCGGTCGGAGCCTTGCATGGACACGAGTCTTTCTTTGATGATGCGGTAGCCCTTGTTGTTGGCAATGACATAGGTGATGGGTAATTTGAAGTGTGCAGCAGTCCACAGGCCTTGAATGCCATACATGGCACTGCCATCTCCAACTATGGCGACCACAGGCCGGCCTGGTTTGGCCATGCTGATGCCCACTGCACCAGGTATGGCAAACCCAAGCCCACCACTGGCCAGACCAAAAAAGCTATCGTGATCATGCTGATGTAAAAATTGCGATAAGGCTTGTGTCGAAGTTAAGGCCTCCTCCACCACGATGACATCCGGTGTCAGTTGCGAGGTGATGTGCATGACAAAAGTCGAGGCCGACATAGGATGCAAGGAACTTTGCGTCAGAACTTGAACGACCGACTTCTCTCGCTTAACAGTCCAATTTTGTTGCTCTAGAGCCGTTGCGCGAGAATGCGCTTGCGCTTTGTAATTTGAATCAATGCGCGCACGAAGCAAAGGCAGCAATGCCTTCAAGGTTTCGCACACGTTGGCTTGCAAAGCCAATTCAGTTCTGTAATTTTTCCCTAGTTCACCGCTGCGCTCACTCAAATGGATCACTCTTGAGTGACCGGGCAAAGGCTCCACGGGGCTGTAAACAGACATGCGCAGCAAATCAGCGCCCAAGCAAAAAATAAGATCAAACGGCTCCAGGGTCTTGCGTACATTTTCTTGGCTGCGTGTGAGCATTCCAAGGTATTGTTTGTGTGAGCTTGCAAAAGTCGCACTGAAAGGAACAGACTCTTGGAATACACCCGCGCCAAGTAAAGTGGCCAACTCTCCCGCATCATCAAAGGCTTGTTTTGAACACAGTTCTTGTCCTGAAATAATGACCGGATTCTGGGCTGAAAGGAGCGCGTTTGCTAAATCAGATAAGGACTGGTCTGAGGGTCTTACCCGGTGATCAATGCGAACTGATTGGCCCAAATCTATTTCTGCAATTTCGTTGAGAATGTCACCCGGCAGGCTGATGAAGACAGGACCAGTAGGGGGCGTCATAGCGATTTTGGCCGCGCGGCGCATGATTCTTGGCAAATCTTGTAGCCTTGTGACCTCTATGGACCATTTGACCAGTGGTGCCGCCATCGAAGTCAGGTTGTCGTAAAGCAGTGGCTCCAGTAAGCCATGACCTTGCTCTTGTTGACCCGCAGTCAGTATCACGGGGGAGCCGGTGAACTTGGCGTTGTACAAAGCCCCCATCGCATTGCCAAGACCAGGTGCCACATGAACGTTGGCTGCAGTCAGTTGCCGAGAGGCTCTTGCGTAACCATCCGCCATGCCCATCACAACCGCTTCTTGGAGACCCAGAACGAATTTCAAACCGGGATAGTCTGGCAGCGCTTGCATGATGGGCAACTCGGTCGTGCCGGGGTTGCCAAAGAGATGGGTCACTCCCTCGCTGATGAGCAGCTCAACAAAAGCCTGTCGTCCGAACAAATGTGACATGGTATTTCGATCCTTTAGGTAGTGCCAAAGTTTCGCACAAAAAAAACACCGCCATGGGCGGTGTTTTTGGTGCGTTAGTCTCGAACTGCTTTCGAGGGAATTACTTCATGCTTACCAACTGTCGTCACCCGAGCCCGCGTCGCCGCTGTCGTCCCAACCGCCGCCTGAGCCCGAGTCGAAACTGCCCAAGTCAGGTTGTGATGGGCTGTCAAATGGCACGTAACCATTGTTGTTGCCTGTGTTTGGAGCTGCGCTTGATGCATTGTTGTGTTGATCGCCTCCCAGGGCCTTGGACAGTGCATAGCCAGCGGCCACACCGGCCAAGCCACCCACAACTGCGCCACCTATGCCAGAGCCCATACCACCACCCATTCCACCACCCATGGGTTGCTGTTGCGGATAGGCTTGACCATACCCTGGTGCACCATTCGGCCCCATGGCTGTTGCTGGCGCATAGGGAGAGGCATTTCTACTTTGCACTGGCATTTGCATCTGCATGGGCATGGGCATGGGTGATGCTGAAGCGGTCGCTTGCTTACGGCGCATGACCAAGGCCAAAACCACCAAGCCGGCAATGCCTATCCAAATGTAGTGCAGTGGAAAAGCCGGTTCAGGCGCAGCGGGAGTGGCGGGAGCAGCTGCAGCGGCTGCAGGACGACGTGTGTCAGACAAGCCGGAACTGACTTGGGAGCTGCTCAACTCTTTGGCTTTCAGGGAAATTTTGTCCAATGTCTCATTGAACTTTTCTGGGCTGGTTGCGAACTTCAGGGAGGGGTCAATTGCTTTGGCTTTTGTCATCGCCTGCTGAGCATCTGCGTAGCGGGCTTGGCGGGCAAGCACTTGGCCCAGTTCGTAATGCGCTTTGGCACTTTGAGGCTTTTCCTGAATAACCTCCCGGAGCATGGACTCAGCTTGACTCAAATTGCCTGCAGAGACTGCAGAGTCAATGTCCTTGGGACTGGGCAATGCCAATGCCAGGGAGGCAAAAAAGACCAGCACAAGAGCCAGTAGTTGCTTGCCAAAACGGTTGTTTGTAAATTGTTGCACGGTTCATTCCTCTGTAGGCGCGTTGTGCGCATGCAGATTGTGCAATGGGTCAATTTGCCTTTTTCAAATAAGGCTATGACCAACAAGACAGGTCAATAAAAAAGGAAATAACCATTGAGCATGGACAAAGCGCCCAGCGCTCCTAGGCTGGAGCCGATCCAATACAAAATGGGAATCCCGCCAATGATAGAAACCGAGAGTAAAACGATGGCAATTTGAAGCGCGCCCTCCGCATAGTCGAACCAGGGGTCCTGGCGCATGGCGTGATCACGTTCGTGTTCATGCGCTTTTGCTCTGGCCAAGAGTTCTTTTTTCCCCTCTTTGGTTTCTGGCTCTGACTCGTAACGCTCTACCGTTTTTTTGTAGTCATCTATCTTTTTTTGATGCAACTCTTTCACGGCAGCCGGCATGTTGGGTTCACGTGCCAATTGCAGTTCCAAATCTGAAGCAGCAATTTTCAATGCGGTTTGACGGATGGTCTTTGCTTGGTAAAAAGAATAGGCGTTAGAGGCCAAAATATTCTCTTGCGTAGACTCCTTCATGGCATTGGAGCCCCCAAGATTGGAGATTGCAAGGGCCATGGCCAAAATCGAAATCGTCAGCGCCGTCCGATTTTTTTGGCTGTGACCTTCAGCTAATTCTGTCAATTCGTTGGCTTCTGTAGCTTCCATGGGGTACCTCGGTAGTGGTTTAAAAGACGAAGACTCAAATGCGATGCGACCGCCAATTTACGCGGCATGGTCAAATGAAATCCTGAAGTGCATCCTGATCAGGACAAATTAGGACGTGGCTACAAAAATCAACGCCCTGATCAAAGAATGAATCCGATAGTCATGGTAACAGGGTGGTATGTCGCCGCAGACGTGAATTCCTTTTGCTTCTGTAACTCACCAAGCATCATCATGCACATTTTGGCGTGTGAAGTACCACTGGATGAATTTGAGCCGATGTCGACAGCTCACTTGTTCATTCATCAAGTCAACGTATCCACAAAATTCTTCTTTCCAAATTACCAATGGTGTATGTGAATTTTGATTAATTCAATCTTCAAGAATTGGTTCTGTTGGCTACAAGTGACGCCATATTCTTTGTTGCAGGCGAGTTTGCTCGTGCCTTAGGCCCTGTTCGCAGGACAGCATGTTCTCGTTATTTAGAACAGTGCTGTGCTGTCAAGTGGTGCATTGAGGACTCGCAATGCCAGAAACATGGGCGTCACAGGTTTGAAGCCTCGACGCCTAAAAAGCGATAGTATGCGGTGCTTTGCATTTTTCTTATGCAATGTGATTTTTTAGAGATTGACACCATTTATATGACACTTGTTGAAAAACTTCAATGGCGCTATGCCGCCAAAAAAATGGACCCCTCACAAGCGGTACCCCAAGACAAAGTTGACCGCATTTTGGAGGCCATTCGTTTGACTGCCACCTCCAGTGGTCTGCAGCCCTATGAATTGTTTGTGATCACCAGTCCTGAGGTGCGTCAAAAAATCAAAGATGTGGCCAACAACCAGGCCCAAATCATCGAAGGCTCTCATCTGCTGGTGTTTGCTGCTTGGGACGACTACACGCCAGAACGCATCAACATGATGTTTGATTTCACTAACCAAGAGCGTGGGTTTTCCAACGAGGGTTGGGAAACCTACCGCAACGTGTTGCTGAACAAATATCCCGCGCGCGGACCGGAAGCCAATTTTCAGCACGCCGCAAAACAGGCTTATATCGCCTTGGGCACCGCATTGATTGCCGCCGCAGAGGAGCAAGTTGACGCCACACCCATGGAAGGCTTTGCGCCAGCTAAGGTGGATGAGATTTTGAATTTAGCCGCGCGTGGACTTCGCAGTGTTGTACTTTTGCCCCTGGGTTATCGCGAAACGGGCAAAGACTGGCTTGAAAAATTGCCTAAAGTTCGCCGTGCGAATGCGCAATTCATCACAGAAATCAAATAGGGAGCACTCACGGTTCAGCGTCGACGTGATGCAACAGCAGGCTTGTGGGGTGCGTCAGCCATGGCAGCCCCTGTTTTTGGAAAGGCCTTGTCAGCACGTCCCATTTAAATTGTGACCCCTGCTGCTGTTGGCGGTGGTACGGACTTATTTGCGCTAACGCTGGGTCAAAAGCTGTCTGAAGTTTGGGGCCAAAAGGTGTTGATTGACAACAAACCTGGTGAGGGTGACAACATCGGCGGTGAAACTGTCATGCAAGCCAATCCCGATGGTCAAACCTTGTTGGCCATACCGGGCACGATTGCCACCAACGTGGCCGCTTACCGCAAGTTGCCTTACGACTTGACCCAAGATTTCCAGGCCGTTACTTTGTTTGGGCAGACGAGGTCTTTTTTGTTGGTTCATCCCAGCGTGAAAGCCAATACAGTCAAAGAGTTTGATCAATGTGCCGACTTTCATGGCGTGGGGCTACCCAGAAAAGGATTTGGTTCATTGGCTTGCCGTGTTGGCGCCTGCCAACTTTCCACCGGCCGTTTTGCAAAAGTGGCATGCGGCTTTTACCAAGGCGAGTAATCCAGCCGAGACCAAAAACAAACTGACGAATTTGGGTTTTGACACTCGGTTTACCAATCCTTAGCCAACCATGGGCTTTATGCGTTTCGAATTGGTCAGGCGGGTACGTGTTGCCGCCGATGCTGGGATCCAACCCGCGTCATCGTTCTGATCAGTCAACGGGCCACTCGTTCAGAGTGGCTTTTTTCGTTTCCAACTGTAAAGATTGTTCAGCGCACCGGACCACGTGGAGGAGGGGGAGGTGGTAAAGGCTGATTCCTGGCAAAAGGATTGTTCAGCGCACCGGGTCCAGGGGGAGGAGGAGGAGGTGGGGGCTGATTTGCAGGCGCATCGCTGAGTGTTTTCAGGAAAGCCACGACATCATCGACTTCCAACGGGGTCAGTGCCGGGCCAGCAGATGCGGGACGATTGAAGGGCACGCGGTCATTCACAAGGTTGCGCAGGTAGGCTACTGGCAAGTCATTGGGCACGCCTTGGGGGCCGTACCAGCGCTTGGGGTCGCTGTTGCGTGTTGCATAAAAGCTGACGACATCTCGCAAGTTCGTGAAAAATCCGTTGTGCATGAAGGCCATTTTTTCAGCAGAGTTACGCAGTGAGACCATGCGGAATCGACCGCAAAAATCATCAATGCTGACTGAGGCAGGCACGTTGCTTGACAAAGCAGGGCGTGTGCGCTCGGGCCCGCACAATCCCAAATCGAAAAAGGAGGGGTTGGCGTTGCGTGGAATGGCTTTGTTGCGCGGAATTCCCGTGGCATAGAAAGCAAAATCAGTAAAGAGTGAGTCTTTCGGATTGGCAGAGTTGGGGTTCATGGTGTGACATGAAGCGCAATTGCCTTTGTTGACATCCATGAAAACCTTCATCCCGTTCAACTCTTGAGGTGCCAACCTTGCCTTGCCTTGGATGAATTGATCGTATTTGCTGCTGAAAGCTTGCAAAGGCGGGGTCTTTTCAAATGCGGCAATCGCTACGCCGACTTTCTGAAAGGCCAAGGCCGGGTTGTTGAAAATCTGCTGGCCAAACTCATCTTTAAATTGTTTGGCATAGGGTGCTGAGGCAATTTTCTGAAGGACCGAGGCGGCGTCCTTGTTGTTCATTTCAAGTGGATTCAAAAACGGCAGCACGGCCTGAGTTTGAGCGGTGTCAGCGCGGCCATCCCAAAAAAATCCGCCCACGGCGTCAACGTCTTCGCCTTCAACGCGAAAATGAAAAGTGGGTACAAACGCCGTATAGGCATTAGACATGGCGTTGCGTAGACCCAAAGAGGTGGGTTTGCTGCCCCTGGCAACGCCAGTTTTAGAGCCGTTGTTGCCAGCAAATCCCAGCTTGGCAACGTGGCAATCTGCGCAGGAAGTGCCCCGTGGCTCGGACAATGCGCGGTCGTTGAAAATTTGATTTCCCAAATTTTCCAGCCGATTGGGTGCTTGTGCCATGACTTGTGTTTGGGCTAACAAACACAATAAACCTGTAAATAATAGAAACTTTTTCATGATTAACGCTGTCTTACATTGTGGTGATGCTTGATTTTTACGCACAGTTCAATCATTTTGATGACAACTTTTACTACTTTACATTTGGTTTACTCTAAATGATATGTATACTTATCAATCGATATTTATGATCTACGAATGAAAGGAGAAGTTGTGACGGTTACTGAAGACTTACCGGTATTGATTGCAGGCGGCGGCATTGGCGGCTTAGCTGCGGCCTTGGCTTTGACGCGTCAAGGGTTCAAGGTCAAAGTGCTTGAGCAAGCCCCCGTCATCGGTGAAATTGGTGCAGGCATCCAACTGGGACCGAACGCATTTCATGCCTTTGATGCCTTGGGTGTGGGCGAAAAGACACGCAGCCGCGCGGTCTACACCGATTACATGGTCATGCACGACGCGATCAATGAATATCAAGTGGGCATGATTCCCACTGGAGAGGCTTTCCGGCAACGCTTTGGAAATCCCTATGCGGTCATTCACCGCATGGACGTGCACACCGCATTGCTCGAAGTTGCACAACAAACCGGCCAGGTCGAGATCTTGACCTCTGCGCGCGTAACGCACATCGAGCAGGACGCAAACCAGGTGACGGTGATTGACCAACATGGTAAGGCCCATTCAGGCCAGGCCTTGATTGGGGCTGATGGTGTCAAGTCCGTGGTGCGTGAGAAGTTCGTCAACGACCCGGCCCGTGTCACGGGGCATGTGGTGTATCGCGCCGTGGTGGATAAAAAAGATTTTCCTGAAAACTTGCAATGGAATGCTGCCAGTATTTGGGTGGGACCGAATTGTCATTTGGTGCATTACCCCCTGCGCGGCGGTGAGCAATACAACGTGGTGGTGACCTTTCACAGCCGCGAGACCGAAGAGTGGGGCGTTCGGGACGGCAGCAAAGAAGAGGTGCAAAGTTATTTTGAAGGCATTTGCCCCAAAGCCCGTCAGCTGATTGATTTGCCCAAATCCTGGAGGCGATGGGCGACGGCAGACCGAGAACCGATTGCTCAGTGGTCATTTGGACGTGCCACTTTGCTGGGCGACGCAGCGCACCCCACCACCCAATACATGGCCCAAGGCGCCTGCATGGCAATTGAAGATGCCGTGACGCTGGGAGAGGCCTTGCGCGTGCACGGCAACGAGTGGGTCAAAGCTTTTGATTTGTACCAACGTGCTCGTGTCGCACGCACAGCGCGGATTGTGCTCTCGGGCCGCGAAATGGGCCGCATTTACCACGCTAAAGGGGTGGAGCGTTTGGTGCGCAATGATTTGTGGCGCGGCCGTTCACCTGAGCGGTTTTATGACGCGGTCGAATGGCTTTATGGCTGGAACGTCAGTAACTGCCTGTCCGGCGCTTCTCACTGAACTTGTAAAAGGAGACCAGCATGAATGAACTTGGACGTATTGAAGACTTGCCCGCAGACTATGTAGAAGAAATGCGAAAGGTCAATTTGGTTCCGCTCTGGCCCAGTTTGCGTGGTGTATTGCCCCCCTTGAAACCCAAACCGCAAACCCGTGCCACGATGTGGGCGTATGCAGACATCAAACCACTGTTGCTCAAAGCAGGTGAATTAACGCCTATTGAAAAAGCCGAGCGGCGCGTGTTGGTGTTGGCCAATCCGGGCCATGGTCTGGACAAAATGCAGGCCAGTCCTGCCATGTACCTGGGCATGCAGTTGTTGCTGCCCGGTGAGTGGGCACCTTCCCACCGCCACACTCCGAATGCTGTGCGCATGATTGTGGAAGGCGTGGGCGCTTACACCACGGTAGATGGCGAGAAATGTCCCATGAGCCGCGGCGATTTGATTTTGACCCCAACAGGGTTGTGGCACGAGCATGGGCACGACGGCACAGACGCCGTGGTGTGGCTCGATGTGCTGGACTTGCCCTTGGTCTACTACATGGAAGCCTCCTACCACATCAATGGTGAGCGCCAGCCCATCAAGCCTGATCGCGGTGACCGCGCTTATGCGGGCGGTGGCATGGTGCCAACCCCTGTTTTTGAAAGAAGTCACAAAGCCTATCCTATGCTGCGCTACCCCTGGGACGAAGCCCGTTCTGCCTTGCTCAGGCTGGGCCAAGACCGTCAGGACATGGACTGCATTCAAATCACCTACGTCAACCCGGAAACGGGAAAGGATGCAGAAAACATACTGGGCTTTTACGCGCTGATGCTGCGTCCTGGCCAAACCCTCAAGTTACCCGCACGCTCACCTTCATGTGTGTTCCATGTGATCGAAGGCGGTGCAGACGTGAAGATCGACGAGCAAAGTTTTGCCCTGACAGAAGCCGACACTTGCTGTGCACCGGGTTACACACCTGTGACATTGCACAACCGCCATCCCGACAAACCCAGCTTTGTTTTCTTGGCCGATGAGTCCCCCTTGCACCGAAAACTCGGTGTCTACGAAGTCCGTAACTGATGACCTGAATTCATGACCACTCAATACCTCTGGACCCCACCCGCTGTTCAATCTGTTGCGGTGCGCGGACAAACCGCACGCTTGCCCATCAATCGATTGTTTTTTGTGGGCCGCAATTACCATGCGCATGCCGTGGAGATGGGCAAACCCGTCGACAAATCTGTGGAACGGCCTTTCTATTTCACTAAAGCACCGCAAACCTTGACCCCCTCGGGCGCCACCGTGGCCTACCCGCCCGAAACCGCCAACTACCATTTTGAAATGGAGTTGGTGCTGGCCATTGGCACAGGCGGTTTTCGCATCAGTCAGGCCGATGCCCATCAGCACATTTATGGTTATGCCTGTGGCCTGGACATGACCCGGCGCGACCTGCAACTGGTCGCCCGCGACAAAGGCCGTCCTTGGGATTTGGGTAAAGACGTGGAGAACTCGTCTGTTTGCAGTGAGATCGTGCCCATGCCTGGCGTGGTGATTGACAAGGCCGACCTGTCCCTGAGCGTGAACGGCCAAGTCAAACAACACTCCAACGTCGACAAGTTGATCTGGGACATCCGTGAAATCATCGCCGACTTGTCCTTGTTCTATCACCTGCAGCCCGGTGACATGATCTATACCGGCACACCCGAAGGCGTGGGCGCTGTAGTGTCCGGTGATGTCATCGATGGACAAATTGAAGGTGTTGGCACACTGCAATTGACGGTAGGACCCGCAGTCTGATTGAAAAGTTAAAAGTTAAAAGTGAAAAGTATTTCAATATGGTGAAATAGTTGAATTAAATTTCATTCAAATTTACGTAGATTTGCCTCGTAACCTATTGACTTTAAAAGGGTAATTTTTGAAAATTTGTAAAACTTTAAAAATCAGGTTTTGCAATGACAAGTGTCTTTTTCAGAAGCCAACCATCCCCAAATCGTCCCACTGAAGTGAGTTACAAAACACCCAAGTTGTACCGTGATTTGTTTTTGTTATTCATCTTGTTGGCCTTATTTCCCACAGTTTGGACAGACTTGGATCTGATGGCTGCTGGGCTATTCACGGGCCAACAACCTGTTATAAATTCCTCTAACTGGTGGTGGGTTGACATACTGAATGAATATGTCCCCACGGCTATTCACTTGCTTGTGGTCTGCACTTTCGTGTTGTGGATGGTTGCCAGTTACAGACCTGAATGGTTCCACTGGCGAATGCCTTTGGCCTTCGTCTTTATTTCTTGCCTTTTGGGGCCTGGATTGGTGGTCAATGCTGTCTTTAAAGACCAGTGGAAACGCGCTCGGCCCCTGCATGTGGCGCATTTTGGTGGCACCCAGCAATTTACCCGGGCAGGCGTGATCACCGATCAGTGCGAAAACAATTGCTCATTCGTCAGTGGTCATGTGGCCTGTGGATTTTTCTTCCTGTCCTTGATGCTGGTGAACAGACGCCGAATCAAGTTCTGGGCAGTAGCAGGTATCAGCGCTGGTCTTTTAATTGGATTTTCCAGAATGTCTAATGTGGCACATTGGCTAAGTGATGTCATATGGGCAGCACCGGTGACATTGGCTTGCAGCTGGGTGATTTGGAAAGCGCTGTTGTTGATCTACCATCCGCGGACGGTTCAGGTTAAATAACCGTTGCCATCCATCCTGAGCACGTTACAAACTTTTTTGCGCTTTGCTTTGTGCCCGCTTGGCCAGTGAAATAGAAGCGCTTATAAAATTGAAGTACTTTTAAAAAGACGGGACCGTAAAGGTACCGGCAAGTCTGGTTCAAGCTTGGCACGTGGGCGGCAGTTTCTTTCTCATGCCCGCTTCTGGCAGCCAGTTGGCCATGTCCAAACTGATCTGTTTCATCTCGCACAAAACGTTCCGCGCGTTGCCAAGTATTCAGGGCGATATTGTCGTTTTTAGATGTCTGCACCGTTCAAAGCCTAATGCTCCTCGACGTCCCCACCGTAACGGCCCGACGTACCGAAGGCGTGTCATTGCTGGCGGCCCTCCATTGGGTCCTGTGGTCACCATCAAGGCCGATTGAACGCGACCTTGTAGTGGGACCAATAGCTGCTGGTGAAACGGTCCAAGCGCACGCGCCCGCCCTTTGACGGTGCGTGTACAAAACGGCCATCACCCACATAAATACCCGCGTGGGTGCTTTCGTTGCCTTTGCTAAAGACAATCAAATCACCAGAGCGAATCGCATTCGTAGAAATGGGGGCACCCCATTCTTTGAGCTCAGCCACGGTGCGAGGTGTTTTAAGGTAAGCACTTTTTTGGTAAACATGTGCAATCAAGCCGCTGCAGTCAAAACCTGATTCTGGCGTGTTGCCTCCCCAACGGTAGGGGGTGCCCACCAGCCCAATTGCGTAGACGGTCACATCTTTGGCCTGTTCCGGGGTCAGGCGTGAAGCGGTATTTTCCGTGGGTGCTCTGAGGGGCGGCGGCGAACTGCAGCCTGTCAGCGACCCTGCTGTGACACCCAAAACCAGGCACGCCCACCCCTTTCTCATGCACGTTGCCAAGGGGTGGTTGGGGGTGAATAATCGTGCTCGCATGGTGGAAGTTTAACTTTGCTCGATATTCACAAGATCAGTTACAGTCAAATTATCAAAAATAGGAGATAAATTATGGACTTGATTAATTCGCTCTTTCCTGTGCGATACAGCGCATTTGTCGTGTCCATTCTGGGTTTTATTGTCTCTTCTTTTTATTTTGTGGCTTCGGGTCAATGGGGCTTGGCGGTATGGCTTTTTGGCGGCTTGATCGTGTTAGGTCTGCATGATGTGCAGCAAAAAAAGCATGCCATTTTGCGCAATTACCCCATTTTGGGACATATGCGTTTTTTGCTGGAGTTCATCCGACCCGAAATCCGCCAATATTTCATTGAAAGTGATGCCGAGGCCGCGCCATTTTCTCGGGCTCAGCGTTCACTGGTTTATGCCCGTGCAAAAGGGGAATCTGACAGCCGGCCTTTTGGCACGCAACTCGATGTCAGGGCCGCCGGATATGAGTGGATCAATCACTCCGTAGCGCCCACGCAAATTGCGGGGCATGATTTTCGTGTGCGGGTCGGTGGACATGATGGCACCCAAGCTTATGACATCAGCCGCTTCAATGTCTCGGCCATGAGTTTTGGCGCCTTGAGTGCCAATGCCATCATGTCGCTGAACTTGGGCGCCAAACTTGGCGGTTTCGCGCACGACACCGGTGAAGGATCGATTTCGCGCCACCACCGCACCCATGGCGGTGACCTGATTTGGGAGCTGGGTTCGGGGTACTTTGGTTGTCGCACCGATGACGGGCATTTCAGCGAGGACAAATTCGTTGTGAATGCCTTGGATCCCCAAGTCAAGATGATCGAAATCAAACTCAGTCAAGGGGCCAAACCCGGCCACGGTGGTGTGCTTCCAGGCCCCAAAGTGACCGAAGAAATTGCCGAGGCCCGGGGTGTGCCTGTGGGGCAAGACTGTGTATCGCCTGCATCGCACAGCAGCTTCACTACACCGCTGGAGATGATGGCTTTCATTCGCAAACTGCGTCAACTCAGCGGTGGCAAACCCGTGGGTTTCAAGTTGTGTGTGGGCCATCCTTGGGAGTGGTTTGCCATTGTCAAAGCCATGTTAGAAAGTGGCACCACGCCCGACTTCATTGTGGTCGATGGGGCCGAAGGCGGCACGGGCGCTGCACCGTTGGAATTTTCCGACCACATGGGCATGCCCATGCTCGAAGGTTTACGGCTGGTGCACAACACGCTGGTGGGTGTGAACCTGCGCGAGCGTATCCGCCTGGGTGCCAGTGGCAAAATCATCAGCGGATTTGATGTGGCCCGAACCCTGGCCCTTGGGGCTGACTGGTGTAACAGTGCGCGGGGCTTCATGTTTGCACTCGGGTGTATTCAAGCGCAAACCTGCCACACCGGGAACTGTCCAACCGGTGTCACGACGCAGGACCCGCAGCGTCAAATGGCTTTGGTGGTCCCCAGCAAGGCTGAGCGGGTGAAAAACTTCCACCACCACACGCTCGAATCCTTGCAGGAGTTGATGCAATCGGCAGGCATTCATGACCCCTCAGAATTGGGATTGCACCACATTGAACGCCGCATGAGTGAGTTTGAAACCCATCCTTTGTCCGAATTGATCGTCTCCCTGCTGCCTGGCGCATTGCTGCAGGAAGATCAGGCTTGGCCTGATGTGTTTCAACGTCACTGGCGTCAGGCTTGTGCAGAGACCTTTCAGCGCATCACCTGAAACGCTGTCGGTCAGCGGGACCAACCACCGCCTAAGCCGCGGTAGAGGGTGACCATGTTTTGGGCGTAATAGGTTTGAACCTGAATCAAAGCTTGTTGCGATGAAAACAATGCACGTTCAGCATCCAAAGCATCCAGATAACTGTTCACGCCTTGCTGGTAACGCATTTGCGCGAGGTGTGCGCGGTCTTGCTCGGCTTGCGTTTGAGCCTGTTGGGCAGTCCATTGGTCTTTCAGTGTCGCACGGGCAATCAATGCATCAGAGACTTCTTTGAAGGCAGATTGCACCGTTTTTTCGTATTGCGCTTGCGCAATGGAACGATTGGCCTGGGCGATTTGCAAATTGGTTTCATTGCGCCCTGCGTCAAAAATGGGCTGCAAGATTTGCGGCGCAAAGCTCCAAGCCGTCAGACCGTTTCTGAACAAATTGGTCAAGTCGCTGCTGGCCAATCCCAAGCTGCCCGTGAGTGTGATTTTGGGGAAAAAAGCGGCACGCGCCGCACCGATATTCGCGTTGCTTGCTTGAAGCAACAATTCGGCCTGCGCCACATCGGGCCGCCCCATCAGGACTTCGGAGGACAAACCCACAGGCAATTCATCAAAGGCCACAGGCTTGAAGTTGCCATTCTGCTCACTGCTTTCATTCAACAGTGCGCCAGGAATTGTTTGGCCGACCAGCAAAGTCAAGGCATTTTCATCTTGCTGTTTTTGCCGACGCAGTTGTGCATGGGTAATTCTGGCCGACTCGAGCAAGGACTGAGCCGAACGCAAATCGAGTAAGGAGCTGGCGCCTTTGTCAAAGCGCAGTTGAAGGAGTTTGACCGTTGCCTCCCGTGTGCGCAGGGTTTTTTGGGTCAACTCCAACAGAGCGATGTCACTTTGCCAGGCCAGGTAGGTTGAAGCGACAGAAGCGAGCAAACTGATGTGCACGGTTTTTCGCGCCGCTTCAGTGGCAAGGTACTGTGCGCGGGCCGTTTCGGTCAAGTTGCGCAAGCGCTGAAATAAATCGACTTCGTAAGCAGCAACCGACAAGCCCGTGGTGTAAGTACTGCTGATACCGCCTGCTGCTGTGGTCAGCCGTGCGCTATTCAAGCCTACATTCAAAGATGGGGAAAGGTCTGCTTGACGCACACCGAGCTGAGCTTGCGCCACTTCGATGTTCAATGCAGCAACGCGCAAATCGCGGTTATTTTGCAGTGCCATTTCAAGCAGGGGCTTTAAACGGGGATCGGCAAAAAATGCCACCGCAGTCAAGTTCTGCAATGAAGTCGAAGCCGGGGGTTCTGTAAGCGGCGAAGCAGCAAATTGCTTGGCCACCGGCAAATCGGGTCGTGTGTACTCGGGTGCCAAGTTGACACACGCCGTCAGGCTCATGCTGCACAGTGCAAAGCACGCCGTGCGGATGCGGTTCACGGGTGTAACGGAAAGGGAGAATTTCATGCAGACTCCCCCGGCTTGTTGCTGACCGCATCCACATTCGGTTCATGGGCGTACATTTTTCTTTGCCGCTCACTGCCTTTGAATATTCGGCGTACCACCACGAAGAAGACGGGTACAAAAAAGACCGATAAGGTGGTAGCTGAAATCATCCCACCCATCACACCCGTGCCGATGGCGCGTTGGCTGGCAGAGCCTGCCCCACTGGCCACAACCAAGGGCAATACACCCAAAATGAAGGCCAATGAGGTCATCAATATCGGGCGAAATCGCAGATGAACGGCTTCAAGCACCGCGCTGACCAAATCTCTGCCTTGGGCGTGTAAGTCTTTGGCAAACTCGATGATCAGGACAGCGTTCTTGGCTGACAAACCAATGATGGTGATCAAACCTACTTTGAAATAAATATCGTTTTCAAGTCCACGAAATGTGGTGGCCAGCACCACACCCAACACGCCCAAAGGGACCACCAAAATGACTGAAAACGGGATCGACCAACTTTCATACAACGCGGCCAGGCACAAGAACACGGCCAGCAAAGAAAAAGCAAACAAGATCACCGCAGTCGAGCCTGAGAGTTTTTCTTCATACGATTGCCCGGTCCATTCGAACGCAAAGCCTGGTGGCAATTGGCTGGCCAGGCGTTCCATTTCAGCAATGGCAGCGCCCGTGCTCTGACCTGCCGCGGGTTCGCCTGCAATGCGCATGGTGGGGTAGCCGTTGTAGCGCACCGTTTGCATGGCTCCTGTGGTCCATTGCGTGGACGCAAAAGACGACAGCGGAACGGGTTGTCCCTGCGCGTTGAGGGCATTTATTTTAAGCAGGTCTTCGGGTTGCATACGGGTGTTGGCATCGGCCTGAACAACCACCCGTTGCAAACGGCCCGCATTGGGAAAGTCGTTTACATACGCCGAGCCAAGTGAAGTCGAGAGTGCTGAGTTGATGGCCGGAAAGCTCACCCCCAGAGCGCTTGCTTTGTCGCGGTCGATTTGCAATTGGAGTTGCGATGCATCTTCGAGCCCATCGGGCCTCATGCCTTTCAAAATCGGACTTTTGGAGGCCATGCCCAACATTTGGTTGCGAGCGGCCAGCAAGGCTTCGCGTCCCAGGCCGCCACGGTCTTGCAGTCGGAAGGCAAATCCGTTGGCACGCCCCAGTTCAGGGATGGGTGGCGGGCTGACCGGGAAGATGAAGGCGTCCTTGATGCCCATCAAGCCACCAAAGGCGCGGCCCGCCAAGGCTTGCGCCGTATGCGCCGGTCCATCCCTCTGGTCCCAACTCTTGAGTGTGATGAAGCCCAAGGCCGCATTTTGGCCGGTTCCTGCAAAACTGAAACCCAGCACGCTGACCATGCTTTCGACTTCGTCTTGTTTGAGCATGTA
>Ga0164294_10000803_pt1 | contig 29827 bp, 16 predicted proteins | sample GEODES005metaG_FD_111479 | JGI IMG/M metagenome (GOLD analysis project Ga0164294, IMG submission 111479) | Oligotrophic lake water microbial communities from Sparkling Lake, Wisconsin, USA - GEODES005 metaG | ecosystem: Environmental > Aquatic > Freshwater > Lake | place: USA: Sparkling Lake...
AAGTCCATCTCTAATGTATTCAGCTTGTGTATCAACTGCTTCCATGCTGGTATATAGATCCACATGCGGAAGTGTACGTATGGCATCAATAAACTCTTCTAACTTCTCAGGCTCGAATCCCAAGTTGCTGTTAATAGCTAATTTTGTTTGACTCTTGCCTTGATTATTTTTAAACCATTCAATTAACTGCCAGGTGTGACCACTCATCAATGGCTCTCCGCCGGTTATTCTAAGTTCTTGGAGTGTTCGGTGGAGGTCTGTTTCCCACCATTTAAAAAATGCGTCAACATAAGGATTCTGTTCTCCAAACTTGTAAAGTTGTGCGGCAGGGTGATCGTGAGTAAAATGATTCCTACCATCGCTAATCAAGCCTTGGTAAGCACCGTTGTTTCGTATATCTTTAACCCATGTACTAGAGAAAGCAGGGTTGCAGTAACTACAGGCAAACTGGCAAGTACGATCAAACGCAATTTCCAAGGTACGCAAGTTGACATCTTGTTCAACTGGGGTATTGTACGCATCGGACAGATCCTTTATTGGATAAATTTTTGATTTATAAACACGGTCTGATATTGAATCCTTGCCCATGTCTTCAATCTTCCAACAGTACTCACATCCTGCAGGACGATCGCCTGCTAGCATTTTTTTACGATCGTCCTTTTTTTGTGCTGTATTGTGTAGCGCGGCCGGATTGATTTTTAAATCTTCAACATCGATGGCATGAGCTGGTGGATGATGGCAACTGGTTGTTTGCCCTGATCCAAGCCAGATCGTGGCGTTGTACCACTTGGCGGCACAAAAACTGGTGCTAATTGGATCAAGTACTGTTTTGCGGAATTCTAAATCATTCATTGGAATATGTGTTTACAAACTGTTGGAATCGTCTCGGGAATTCATTACGAACCTGTGTTCTCATCAGAGACAAATGCTGTTGATTGTATTTACATACATTATAGCACGACTGGAGGAATTTTGCAAGATCTTGCGTACATAAATCTTTAACTATCTCTGCTATTCGGTTAATTCGATCTTGGTGGTTATCTATTAGATCAAAGCTTTCATCAATCACATGTCCGAATGTTTTGAAACCCAAGTTCTTGATGTCTCTATAGTAGCCACGATTTGCTACTGCTATCCAAGGATGTGCCATTGCAACAGGTTTCCAGATTTTTTCTGTTCTAAAACTATAAGGATAGGTAAACACAGTCTCAGTAACCAAACTAAAGTAAGTGTCTACATAAGGGGCAGGTGTTAAATGTATTTCTCCCCATTCGTTACCAAACAGCTGGTGCTTAACAAAAGAACTATTGCAGGGTTGGTCAAGATGAGCATGATACTTGTTTATTTCGTATTCAGGAGGCAAATATTTTACAGTGTTAGGTTGTAGTAAAAGATCTTTGTTGTTATGTATTAGCTGTATATCCCTACTGTCTCCTACAGTAGTGTCAAGCCAGGTCCATAATGACTGATCTAACAAGCCTGATAAGCTAAAACTTTCTCTAAGATACTTTCTATGACTACGTGTACGGCCATTTAAAAATAAAAATTTATAAGGTTTATCAAGCTTGGTGTAGATTTTTTCACAATGTGATATTGCTTGTATGTTTTCTTCGTAATCAAGAATCTTGGGCAAAAAACTATCGTACTGCAAGCATGGCCATTCAGATGCCATGTCGCCGCCGCCAATCAACAAGACTTGACATGACTTGACAAGATCTTCAACACCAAACATAATAACATGATCACGCAGGGTTGCAGAACCTTCTGCTGGATTGCTTAGTATGATCTGTATGCGCTGTTGTTCACCCAGTTGTTGTATCAGTGCAATATTAACACCAAATTGTTGACGACCTAATAGGTATATGGCACCTGGAATTAACTCGCCGGCTGCAATGTGTTCTTCAAGATTCCAGAATTCTGCATCTGCATATGGTTTGAGCTCGGTGTATACTTCACAAAAAGTATCTAGTACTAAATTACGACTGCCGAGCATGGTATTCACATTCGTTCCACCAGCTTCGCATTTCTGGGAATGTCTTTAAAAAATCAGTGTCACGTCTGCGATCATGTTCGTTAAAGAACCTATAAAAATCTGCTTTGCATTGTGACAAATACGCAGTATCTAATTTTTGTCCATCACGCATCCAAGCAATGTCTCTATCTAGTCTAGCGATCTCGTAGTCCTTGAATCCGTGAAAAGGGTCTTCTAGAGTTTCAGTTTGTTGTAGCATCCATGCCCAGACCTGTTCTAGTTTATCCGCATAGCTTTCGGGCAGTAGTTGCAGACTCTGCCATGCAGGTTGTCTTAGCACAGGAGTATCAAACCACACACGTTGATATGTTTGACTGTGTGTTTTTCTCAATCCCAGGATACCAGCAAACAGTTTGTCTAAACTGGTCACGCCCAGATTGTTCATGGTCACAATAAATGTGATTGAATTACGATAAGGAATCTCTGTTAGGAATTGATTTACACGATCCCATAGCAACTCAAAGTCCAAGCCATCTCGCATGTATTCAGCTTGTGCGCCCCAGCCATCTAAACTGATGTATTGCATGAAGTGTTCCAATACACCTTCTTGGCATAGATCTTTGACATAGGCTTTGTACTTTTGCCAAGACTTTTCATCTACACTAAAGTTTGATGTCACATTCAAATGCAAGTCTGGCTTGGGGTTGGCCAACACATAGTCAAACACTTGATAGGTATTTTTGTCCAACAAGGGCTCGCCACCGGTCATGCGGAAGTGTTGCAGTTCTGGGTACAGCGTAGGCCACCATGCCCAAAATGCTTCCACATAAGGATTGTGCTCGCGAGCAGGAATAATACGGCGATTGCCAGTAAAATGATCCATGCTATTATGCGGTGTGGAAGTGGGATATGGTCCTAATCTCTGTGCTTCATCTGCCCAGGAACTGCTGAATTGCGGAGAGCAATAACTACATCTGAGATTGCAGGCATTGTTGAAATTAACTTCAACATAAGAAGGAATAACATTGTCTTCAGAACCAGTGCTTGTTTTTATTTTTTCAAAGTCTACTGCGGCCCAGGGTTCGCCAGATCTATAATGGCGATCACTTAATTTATCGTTGTCCTCCATGTTCCAGCAGTACTGACATTCGCTAGGACGTTCATTGCGCAACATGATCTTGCGCTGTTCTTTCTTGTAGGGAGTATTGTGTAGTTGACTGGGATTGTCTGCTAAGCCTTCAATGGGTATCTGATGCAAAGGAGGATGATAACAACTGTTGTTGAGCCCAGTGGCTAAATGAAGGCTAACTTGTTTCCATTTGGCTAGACAAAGAGCAGGACCCAGTTGAGCTTGCATTTGCTCAGCAGAGTTCATGAACTTGCTCTTGTTGTTTACTGTTTCGTCACCTTTGTTATTGATATTCATAATTTTTTAATACCATATCTTGAACTACTGATTTAAACGGCAATAGTTCTAGCAATTTTTCGTTTCTCATTTTGTCTAATAGCATAATATGATTCAATGTGTGTTGGAACATAAATGAATTCACGTTGTTTGTGACTAAATCAATCATCTTTAAAATAATTGTTTCGTCAATTTTGTATTTTTTAAGACTGTTGATTTTATCTAGTGCTAGATCTTTAAGAGTATCTGGTATTACATCTATTGAAAGATATGTAGGACCGGTGAGTATAATTGGCGAAAGATCTAAATTATGACGTTGCGCAAACTCACAGAGTTCTTCAACAAACCAAACGTTTAAAATACTTATCACCGGTGATAATTTAATTTTGATGTTTGACTCTGATATTGACAGAAGTTCTAGAATATTTTTTTCAATATCATTCCACGTGCTGCCAGATCTAATGTATTCTAAAGGTTCACCTACTGCATCAATGCTACAAAGAATGTCAACACGTTTAAATTGTTTCCAGATTTCAAAAATATTTTTATCTTTGAATTTTAACAAAGTAAGATTGCTGTTGTACAGCAATTTGATATTGCGAGATTGCCCTGACAATATCAATTCTTCTAGTACTTGCCAATGGTCTGCATTGGCCATTGGCTCGCCACCGGTAAAATACATCCAATGTAAAGAGTCAGTTAGCAACAGATGTTTATACTCGTCAATTGATTGATGCTGTAAAGTTATATTGTATTCCAGCTCTTTGGCCCATTGGTTACTAAAATGCGGGCCACAATAGCGACATTTTAAATTACAAAGATTGGTATTTCTAATGTCAACAAACTGTAATCCAGTGGCATCAGGGTTTTTAATGTTGTTAAACATTTGCCGATAGCTTGGAATATTATTATGTTCATTGGAATTGCATTTTTGGCAGGCAGCAGGTCCAAAGTGTCCGTCGGAGGATTTCAAGTCAGCAAATCTATCAGTGCGTGAAATAACCGAAATTGGTTTTAAATATTCTGGATCAATCAAACAACATGGTCCAATTTTCCCATTGGGAAAAATAGTAACACCGTGATCAACAGCGGCACATGTCCATTTTTCTTTGTTGTGCATATTTGAAATGTTTACCAACCTTCTTGGCTGCGTATAACATCGATTTCTCTAGTTGAGATTCCTTTGTTGTGCCAATTACTACGGTAGTGGTGTTTAAAAAATTTACTTGTGGGTGCGTCAAACCATACCATTGGCAAGTCTAACTGTGTGCTTAATTCTTCTGCCACACGACTTAATACACTGTCAGGTTCATGATCTTTTACAGTTTCCCATAGTTCTTCCAAGGACGCAAAATCTTGAACACTACAGTGATCCCAGTCAGTTAACATGGTCATGTACGACCCCATACGTGCGCCAGCCATGCTCCAAATGCCATGCTCTGCATCTCGTCCAACATTATGCCAGATAGTTAAATTGTCTAGATTTCGTTGATGCACACGATCTTTAAATTCTGCTACAGTGGGTTTTTTACCTTGATTCAGGCACATCTTTACACCTTCACGGAAGCCGGCACGCCAAGCATGAAATGCATCTCCATTGGGATAGGTAGTCGAATAACAATCATACATGGCCCAGTACAACGGGTCAAAACAAAACTCCACTTGTGTTTCTGCACGGCCGTCAGTGGCTTCGTGTGTGCGCATGCGGTCGACAAATGTACGTGTCCATGAACTCAATCCACCATTGCCATACATCAAGCCATTGATTTCATTGCGGGCTCTCCAGCGGAACACAGCCGATTCCCATTGTGCGTCTGGGAGTACAAGTGTTTGGTTGAAGAATTCTGGATCGGGCATGTTGTCCCCGTCAATCAGGATAAAACGTTCTGTATCGCTAGCGGCAGCGGCTGCTTTGTGTGCGGCATCTGACCCTTTAACACCATCCACACGTTTGGCCCAAGGCACCATGTTGCGAATTTTAACCCAAAATTCTTCCTTCTGTGGCTCGTCGTAAGTTAGGTATATGCAGTCTAAATCTGCTACATCAATCCGATTCATTTGATCTTAAACTCCATTTAATATGAGGATACGTTTCGTCAACAACAATGCTGACATTATGTTCATAACAGGGTACTCCGATATCATCGGGTACCAACTTGTTAATAATTTTTTTTGGTGCCACATGCACTAGTTTATTGTCAATTACTCGAACCAAAAATGAACTACGTGCGTATGTTTCTGCATCAATGTCTATATAATTACCAGACAACTCTTCCATGTTGTACGATAGTGGCTCACCTTTTTCATCATAATACAATCTAAAAAAGATAGGTGCAGACTCTGGCAACGGTTCAGCCCAGGCCTTCCAGAAGTTGTCTTCTGTTTCACTCTTCATCTGGCACTAGCCCATTGCTGTGTTTGTCAGATATTTTTTCTACATCCTGGAAAATACGTTTTTCTTGAGCTGTTAATTTATCTTTGTGTGTTTTTCTTGGATTACCACACACATAACACTCTGGATTACCACAATCCATGGCATGATGCTTGGCCAATCGATGTGGTTCTTTAACCATTTTATCTTTGTCAGTCAGGCCATGTGCTTTGGCAATTTTAACTTGTTTTTTGACTTTTGTTTCGTCATTAAAACGTCTTGTGGCTTTTTTAATTTTATCGTCTGAATCACTCATGTTAATCTCCATTCTTTGTTATTGTAATGTACAAAACCATATTGTGCTATTGTGTTGATTCGTAAACCGGGGTCAGTATTTTCCCACACTAGTTCATTGGTCCAATTATCAGTGTGCGTGGGGATAATACCTTTTTTCATATGTACAATTTGCGGGCCATGGCCTGCAGGCAATGTGACACATTCTGGGCCTAGTATGGTCGCTGCCATTGCATACACTACATCAGTTGATGGTTGCTCCTCTGGGAACTTCAATAGCGTTTTAAAGTCTTTCCAGTTTTCAAATATATCACGCACACATTGAAAAAACTCCTGTGCTGTTTTACTAAGTCTCCAGTATGTAATTGCATTGTATACATCGGGCAAGTTGTTGGCATCAAATATTTTTCTGTAGCGTCTATCCGTACCAGGCTGATCATAAAAGTCTCTACAACCCTGACTGATCACAACATCTCTATGTTCAAACAAAGTCCACCAGTGATCCACTGGGCTGGCAGCAATCATGTCGGCTTCTAGTTTGATAGTTTGTCTATAGGGACTCACAGCAAACAGTTGCCAGTCGTTGGCAAAGCCACCTTGGTCACCGTGCGGTAACATGTCAGTGGTCACAATGGTTATGTTGGCGTCAGGGTGCCATGCACGAATACTATCAGCCAGTTGGGTTGCACAACACACATAGTCTATTGTATCTGTGTTAAATGCAGGAATCACATATCCACGTTCAGCAACAATCGGCAATGATTTTCTCCAGATGTTTTTTACCCATAGCATGAAAGTCCATACCTGCAAAACTCAGTTGTTTTGATTTGTTGGTGTCATCCACGTATTCTAATATGTATGATTCTAAACTAGGGTCGGTGAATTTGCTCAAAGTCACACCAGGCATCACGCTGAGTAAGTCCCAGGGTATTGCGTCTATTTTTGAAGTGTGTCCATTTACAATTCCCAAAGCAATGCTCAGTGCAAAATCATTACGATAATTTGATTGTCGAATCCCGTATAAATTTCGATAGTGCTGCCAGTTTGTTTTGATCATTTGCATACAATCAAAAATATATTGTGCAGTATTCGACTTGCGAAACATCATTACAGTGGCCCAGTGCATGGGCATGTTGTATTCACCAAATGTATTTAACCCTGCCATCAATTTACCAGTGGCCATGTTGAATGCATTTTTATGACACACAAAGTCTTGTGGCATGTTTAATACTTTTTTTAACATATCGCCGGCAACAACAAAATCAGCATCTAGTACCAGTGTTTGATCATAAGGTGTTAGCTCATAGGCATTCACGCGACCTGCATTGTGCCAGGTCACTGTTTGATTGTAATCTTCAAAATAACGTGTGCCACCTGTCTCGGGCTGGGCATGAATCACTTGATCAAAAACATCAGTGTTACACTCACCGTCGGTGATAATACTAACCGGAAGATTTAAATGTCTACGAATATTTTTAGCCGACCATTCAGCCATGGCTACATAATCTGTTTCTTCATTGTTGAAGGCAAATATCAATACGCCTTGAGTCATCTTTTTTTGCTTTGTTCTGTGTACTCAATCAACCAAGCATTCATTTGCTCTTGCCAACGTTGTTGTGCTGCCAGTTCAAGTTCTCTAACATCAACCTTTACCGGGGTATCATACAGATCTAGCAACACAGCCGTTTCGTCTGGGCACACTGCTAACACAGTTAACAATTCAGGATCGGCTGACCACATGCCTCCGGCATAGGCAAAGATCATTCGGCCTTGATATTTTTCTTTAAGTAAGCGTCGTGCAGTTGCGTGATCAAACCTTGCCCTGGCATGTGCAACTAATTGTTCAGTATTCATAGTGATAATTATACAGGAATTTTTGATAAAAGTAAAGGGCCCACGGGCCCTTTTGGTAAACTAAGTTGATCAATCAAGCAACTGATGATGCAATAGTTGGTGTGCCCCATGCCGCACTAGTTAGATAAGTGCTACTTGGTGGGAAATATGTCACAATAGTACATGGTGCTGTGCCTGGTGTAGCGCCAGAACTTGCTGTACCACCTGAAATAGCGTCACTAGAACCTGCGCCCGAGCCGCCTGGATCAGTCCAGGTTGATGTTATTACCAATTGTGTACCTGTGCCTGCTGTTTTGGCAGCGTGGTTAATGAATTGTCCTGTGTATGGTGCGGTATCTGCAAATTGTTTATAGATGTTGGTGTCGCTTGTGCTGAGGTTGTACCAACCAGTTGTGGTTGTCAAAATAGTTGGTGTTCCTGTACCGCCTACTTTGGTTGTACCTGTGTATGGAGTAGCGGCAATAGTTTGTGTGCCCAATGCGCCGCCACCTGTGATAAAGATAGCGCCACATAGCGTAGTAGCCAAGTCATTCCATTCTGCATCAGCAAGTTGACCAGTTGAGGATTTGCTGGTTTGTACTTTAATGCGCCCACCTGCGTTGAAGAAATAACGAGCGGCATTGGCACTGGCCCAGGTAACAGTTGACGTAAATGTGATTGTCCAAGCACTAGCACCAGAACCTGTGCCGGTTGTTTTGCTATTGCTACCACTGATTGTGGTATATTGTGTACCACTGGCAACAGCATTACCGCGATTGGCATTGATGTTTGTAATATCAGTATTCAAAGCAGCCAAGATAGTAATAGTATTACCAGCTGTGGGGTTTGCTCTACTGGTAATACTAGTACCAGTATGGCTGGCCATGGATGAAATCTTGCTGTTCAGCGAAGACCATTGTGTAGCTGTAATAGTTGCCAGTGCGGCAACTGTGTCAATGGTAGTTTCACCATAACCAAATGTAGTGACGCCTGTGGACCATTGTGCGTTTACGTTTGCGGCATTGGTACTAACAAACCCATTATAGTCTGTTGCTAGTATTGTGCTTCCTTGTGAATATGTCATTCTAAATCCTTATTAGTTAATTTTGACAATTGCTTCAACAATGCCTTGGTCTGTTGTTAATTTATCAACCAAGGAACGTCCAATGACGTTAAATGCAGTAGCTTCATTTATTTTGGCAGCTCGTGCCAAACCGTTACCAGCTGACACCAGGCGATCGCCCTTTTTAACTGTGCCAACAACATTAACAGGCACACGTCCTGTCATAGCAACAGGAGGATGTGTTTCGTTGGAACCGGCCATGCTGTTCATCAAATAAGCTGCTCGTGTACTTATGACACCGAACACACTTTCGCTAAGTTCAGCAGTAACTTTGGTAATTTCTTTGTCTCCACCTAGTTGCACAACTGTGCCGGCTTCTAACACTTCATCTGCATGGAAACGTTCTGCAACGTCAGCATATTGAGCAGTGATATTTGTACCACTAATAGTGCCTGTGGCACCATTGATTGTCATAACAGTAGTAGGTGTACCTGCAATGTTAACGTTGAACGAAATATTTCCATTGGCTGTTTGATTGTAAATTATACCATTTACGCCTGTTACACCAAGTCTCAAGTCTTGATTAGCACCAACAGACAATCCTGTGTTGTTTAATACACCAAATGTACCAGTAGTGGTTTCGGCTGCGTTTTTTAACAAGAAATCTGTAGCGCCATATCCATCCAATGATTGGGCTTCTGTTGCTGTGCCTTGGAACAATTGCGGAATAGTAGCAATTGTGGTAGCAAGTGTAATGCCTGGGCGAACTGTTGTAAATCCAGAAATTGCCGGACTAGGAGTATAAGCAGTGTCTTTGCTGACAACTCCAACAACATCACCTGACACATACAATACAACTGCAACGTGCGAAGTTGCGGCATTATCTGTAATTGTTTCAACAATGGCACCGGACTTGCCTGTTCCGGGAGTAAACTGTGGTCCAACCAGCAACCAGACACTACCTGTCCAAACTTTTAACTGTGCATTAACTGTGTCGTACCATAAATCGCCAATGACATTTCCAGTTGGTGCAGTACTAGAAGCAGTGGCAGAAGAAATTGTTTTCCAGCTTGCGCCGTTGTACACTTTCATCAGCCCGGAGGCCGAGTCCCACCAAAGTTGTCCTGTTAAAGGAGCACCCGGGGCTGTGGTATTAGATGAATTTTCCAGCAAGTGGATGAAGTTTTCATCTAAAAATTCGCCGTAGCCAGCGTAGTTTTTACCAACCAGTACCATTGAACTGGCAGTGTTGATAGTACCGTCTGCAATTGTTGCAAATATGCTACCATCGGTTAAATTAATTGTATATGACATTTGTATCCTACTCCGTTAAGTGTATTTATAACGTAATTATATATCCATATTTATGCTGCACTAAGGTTCGTTAGAGTTTGTATACGAATTGTATAATCAATTTGTATTTGTCTATTCAAACTTTTTTGCACTGGATGGAATATTACGTGGGTGAGCAGACGCAAATTTGTGGCACTGCCATTCCATGATTTTAATCCCAGCTCGTCAAACACATATTCACCGCTGAAATTTGTGCTGTTATCAAATGCTTGCTGACCAGGAGGTTCTCCATAATCTAACAAACATGTTACCAAAATATCTGTGTAAACCTTGCCTGACGTGTGCAACACTGTCATTTTGTTATTGGCAGAATCTGTGTTTGCGGCAGAATTGTCATCTACAATTTTGGCATAAGTTTCGTTGTATAAATTAGCATTTTGACCTGTGGTGTTTGGGGGCAAATATGTAATAATACCTGTGGGATCCACGCTGGATCCACCGTTGCCAAACGCCATTGAATATATCCAACCACCGCCCTGGGCAGAAGTACGATTGCTCAAAGTTTGAGCCATTGCGTAGGACATGTTTTCGTAGTGAATTGCATTCTTTTTATCTACTAATACTTCCCCTGTATTGGGATCGTGAATTTTTAAAAATCCTTCAATTTTGGCCAGTCCGGGCTGAATAATCATGCTCTTTTCTCCACTATAACTTCTTTGGTTTTTGGATCAAAAATACGAATATGCCCTTCAACAGAAATTGATCCTGTTTCGTTGGGTTTTTTAGCTGGTGCCGCTGGCTGCTGTTGTGTTGTATTTTGAGTCATATTTTATTTACCTTGATTATTGACCCCGTAAAAACCTTGCTGCCTGTGTGTTGGTATCTTGTAGTGCAACACCATTGCTTGGCGTACCAACGCCAGGCGCATACCAAGTAACACCCTGGCGTACAAGTATTGTAACTTCAACTCCGGCGGGCGGAGCAGTATCAAATACCACTACAACAGGATTATCAAGCGTGATTGAGTACCCACTGGTTACCAATATGCCGCCTACATACACTTCAACTGCTTCATCAATGGTTGTGCTATCTTCATTGTCCAGGTCAATGTTCGACGCAATAAATTCAGTCTGCGTACCGTTTGCTAGTTCGCTTGTGCTGAGAATATAGTTTTGATACTGCACAGGCAACAAGTTTCCTCGACTGATATTATATACATCTGCGCCAATGGTGTGATCTGCCGCACCTGTTCCTGCTGTTCCCCGGCGCAATCCGCTGACAGTGTTAGCTTCAAGATTTAGATTTCTATACATGATACGTTCACCATTGATTGTTAACAGTCCCCAAATGTTGTTTGGTAAATTTGGAATGTTTAATGCTGACGCATCGAACACATGAATTGTGTCATCTGTATCACTTAGATCTTGAGTCAAGTATGTGGTAGTTGCAGGCGTAATGCGGTATGTGGCTTGTACTCCTCGCATGTCTTGGAATATACGGAATGCCATTGCTTCTGGAGCAACACTATTAGTAAATTCTGTGACCATTACTACATCATTGGCATTTAAAATATAACCACCTGGCAATATAATTTCATTGTTTACCAAAGTAAATCCGATGTTCACAAACAAACGGTGACCATTTAGTGTTACAATTAATCTGTCAGGATCAACGTTTGCTTGTTCCAGTACCAAATCGTTTAGATAAACTGTCTCTGTTGCTGAATAGTCGTATGATCCAGGTTCATTGGTTGTTGTTCCAACATCATAGTCGGTGCTACTATACCCTTCGGCAAATGTTTTTAATCCGCCTATAGGACCAACAAACACTTGTGTTAAAATATTTTGCTGACGAGTATCATTGAAACTTGTAACTGCAATTACGTCACCGTTTGATGGAACTAATCCACCATACTGATTGAACAGCAGTTGATTTCCAGTGATTGTTGCTTGCGAGTTTGTTGTCACCACAACTAGAATAACTTCACCATCGGACGGTGTAGAATCAAATATCACAGCACGAGGAGTATACTGATCGTATGGCTCAACTGTAAAATTGATTCCTAAAATCTGCGGAATGTCATTGACATACACACGTACTTCGGTGTCAGCAATAAGCTCTTGGCTGAATCCTAATCTTTCAGGCAATAGATATTGACTGGTTCCGTCAGCATAATATTCAGCCGATGCAGGAGTTCTAACACGAAGACCATTTACTGTAACATACGCCATGTCAGGATTTGTATACGCCATGCTATTGGTTAGTGTGTACACATAGTTTCCACTGGTACCAATGATATACTGTGTGACGGGTACAGACCAGTTGTAGTTTACCAATGTATCATCGATGGTAGTGGGCCCAATTGCCGCAATCATTAGGTAATCTGTAATGTCGTAAGTGTTACCAAATGTTATCACAGTGGATATGGTGTTATTAACCGCAAATGTATAATCATTAATTAAATTGCCATTTACAAAAATAACAAAGTTGTTGATCAACGAATATTGCACAGGCACTATCAATGAATTACCAACTTCATCTCCGTTATAAGAACGCTTGAATAACTGGTTTCCGCCACCAATTTGGAACAATGTAATTACCACAACATCACCAATATTGGTATTACCACTGTTGATTAGTGTAATAGTAGCATCTGCCCAGGACACTGTGTAATCAACATCTAACACCAAATCTAGCCGTGTGTTTTGATTTGTAACTAGCAATGTTGCTGTGACAGGCTCTATGCCTGCAAAACTAAATGTTTCTGTCAGTGATGCTGCCGAGAATTTAATAACCTCGGATCGGAAACCGTGTCCGTCACGTGCCCAGTCAGCGCCGGGTGTGGTGTACACACGTAGGTCAAGTGTGTCGAATTCGCTACCAGGAACAAGTTCTTCTGGAGCATAACTTGAATATGTGTCGATGTATCCGCCGCCTTCAGGATTGATACTGGTTGGGCGTGTTCCTAGATAAGCATCGTTATATGGACTTTCGTAGATGGCATCCAATATACTTGTATCAAATGTTGGCAGGCCGTCTGGAAGGTATGCCAAGTTGTCAAACGGTTGGCTGTCAAATGGATTTATATCAAATCCAGGACCAACGTTGTAGTTAACTCCGTACATCTGCACACCTGGATATTCTACTCCGTCAATCAACAACGGCAAGCTTAATCCAGGTTGGTCAGCAGTAGGATTATAGAATCCCATTGTACGGTTAACGCCGCTCAATGTGCTGGCATCAACTATGAGCCATTGGTCTGGATCAAATGTAGAACTGTTGACACTGGATCCGCTGGTGTTGTTGGCTTCCCAAACACGATTCAAGTATCTAACTTGTGTTCCGTTGACATAGGTAACATTGGGTTCCCAGTCAACTAAATCAGATGCGTATTGATATCTGTCATATTTTATTGTGGTCTTGAACTGACGAATCAGTGCATTTGTCATTGTTACCGCTGCGGTGGCATCTGTACCGTTGCCGCCAGTGAGTGTCAATATAGGCGTGGTAATATAGCCACTCCCGGGGTTGGTAATAATAACACTAAACAACTCTCCGGCGCCGTTGATTACCGCAGTAAATTCTGCAGGTGTAACACAATCACCTGTAACTGTAATCACTGGTGGATCTTGATAACCACTTCCGGGGTTGGTAACCACAACATCTGTCACAGTTAACGTGTAGTTGTCGTACCAATATTGCCACGGAGTAGTTGCCCATATAGTTGAATCAGCTGGTGTATCAGCATTGAAATTTGTGCCACTATTGGCAGTTGATTGTGTATAAGGCAGCAATACCGGAGCAATAAATTGCGGCACTGTTAATGTAGCGTCCCAGAACGCCGGCACATCAAAGTCAGTCAATGCTCCAGCAAATATATCATTACCATTGTATGACAAATTAAATTCACGAATTTGTGTATGGTAAGGCTTGACTTCTTGTATGTAATTTAATACAAAGTCTTGATTGTCTTGTCGATATGACTGATATGGCACTAGGTTACGAATCTTGTGGTCAACATCAATTAAACTTGTTTTCTGCAACCATTCTGGTGAGGAGAACTCGCTCATCACATACTCAAACACCAATATCAACGAACGATTGCGTTCAATTGCCAATTCATCAACAAACAATTGTTCGTTGATGGCTTGAATAATTCTTCGGGTTTCAATAATTGGTTCTTGGTCAAAATACTGCGCATCAAAAACTTCTTCATCAAATCCAAAGTTGCCTGCGGTATAATCCCATAATTTATTACTAAATCTAATTGTGGCATCTTGTGCGCCAACACGAGTCCAGTCGGTGTCTGTTCGTTGATAAATTTCAAATTTACCAGTACCGGGCACGTTGGATACTTTAACGCTGGCGCCTATGGGCGCTGTGGTTAGTGTTACTCCTGATAGTCCAGCATAGTTTGGCACGGTGGCAACAGGATTTATTGTGCTATTGTAGCCAGTCATGTACCAGTCAATGTATGACCAATATTGACGAGTGTCATAATTTTGTACACGAATCAGCACCAGGATCTTGCTGCCAACTGAGTTTCCTTCTGTGACTTCGTAAATTGTCCACAGTCCTGATTGAGTTGTGTCAGTCACAACCAGATACCTATAGCCATATGGTACCAAATCTAAGTTTTGATAACCTAGTTCTGTAATGGATGCCACACGCTTGTTCCAGGCATTAGAGCTTGCTGTTGGTTCTGGTTCGCTACTGTTGAGCAATGCAAAACTTTTTGTTTCAGCAACCGGATACTGTGCTAAAATAGTATTGGCTCGGCCAAGGTAGTTTTCGAGTGCACTAAATCGATCAACAAACATACTTTGTCGTGGACGAAATTGCACACCATATCGCATGGCAGGGCTTAATCCTGTGTCTGGCACACTGGCACCAACACTGTTAGCGCCACAGAAACTGTCTTGTAATTTTAAATATAAATTACCACTTAGGAAACTATCTGCACGGTCTGCGGCAATTAATTCATATTCTTGGTGAACATTGTCGTCGTTGACCATACGATCGTATTCAATATGGAGTATAGTTTCTTGAGCACTGATAAGATCAAGCACATTATAGATTGCTACTGTGCTGGCATCAAGTGGAGCCAAATAAGCAATACCACTGGCTCTTGGATATTCAATGTAATTGGCAATGGCAGTAGTGCTGAGTTTTTTGCCTGCAACTGTATTCACTGTTGCAATATTACGAACCCAAAAATAGTATCGTGTGGCAAATATATTTTCTGTGTTTAATTCAGCGCGAGTTGTGTAACTCAACACACTCAACGGTGTTCCAGGACCTGTGTAATTTGCTGGCAGGACATCACTTTCTATCCATTGGTATATGTCAACTCGACTGCCTGGGAAAACTTGTCCCCAACGACGGCTGGCATACACAATGTTGTCTTGATTTGGATCAATGAATCTGACTAAATTGGTATCCCACCATATTTGTCCAACTTGCATTGTGCCCCACGAGTTACCAACATTGCGTACAGGTCCATTGTTGTAGTTTGCTGGGTCAACGGCGCCAATATAGTCAATATTTTCACGGGCAACGCCTAATATTTTTCCTTGTAGGGGATTAAAGAAATCCAAGTAACTTGTAATGTCTGATTCAAGTTTGTTGTACATGTACACAGAATTCAACAAAGAAACGTCAACCACCGGAGTCTGAATATGTTTAACGGTCCAAGCAGGTGTTCTTGTTGGATTTTCAAACACAAGTACTCTTCCGTAATTGGCAGTTGAGTCTGATTCCAGCTCACTGCCAGGTGAGCCTATTAATAATCTTCCAGTAACGTAGCTAATAGCTGTTCCGTATTGATCTAATTCGTATGTGTTTGTATTGTATAACTGTTGTCCAAATACAAATTTACCAGGATTTGATATGGTATCAGACGAGCTGGGCAAATAATCAAATGTATATGCCACTCCGCTTTGTGTTACTGTGGTGGAAAATATTGTGCTACGATCGTCAAAGTATGTGGTTCCATCATCAAATGTAACTGGCTGGTACATGTTGCCGCGCGGTGCACCAACTACCAATGTTGATGCTGTGGTATCAACACATACAGTTGATCCAAATCTAGCATACTGGCTTGGGTTTGGACTTGTAATAGTTTGAGTGTAAGGATAGTTCACAAAACCAATGTCTGTAAACGCTGTACCAAAGGTACCGGGTAATACAGTTAATTTGTTAAAATTAAGCACTGCACTGGCATTTATAACACTCAAGGTCAGTATGCCAGAAACCACCTGCACAATTTTTCCAACTGTTGGAATATTAGTGAATGTAATAATGCCTGTTGTATTATTGTATGTGTACTGAACATTTAATTCTTGCAATACATCGTTTAAGTAAACTACAGGTGTGTAATTATTGTATTGAGAATATGTTACGCCAATATCAAATGTTTTTGTAACTCCATCAGTTGTAAAAAGCAAGTCTGCTGATGCTGTTGCAATGACATTAGGAACGCCGACATTGCCATTGGCACTGTTGATTGCACCAACTAATCCTGCTACAGTATTGTCAGGGCTTGCTGGCACAGTAATTTCGTAGTTGTCAACACGCAAGGTATCACCTGGGGTCAACACCGGATTAGCAACAGGCGATGATATTGTTCCGTACACACGAGATTGGTTAACATTGCGTTGAACAGACCCGGAATTATTGTTTGTATTTTGTGGCGAACCAGCATAGATGCTACAATTGTTTGGACACAAATCAACAGAATATCCAAATTGCGATTGTGCAATTGCACCATTAGTCTGGGTTTGATTAACATAGTCCCAGCTAGAAGTAACAGTAATTTCTTGCACTGGTTTAATTATGTTATTTTCAATTGATACAATATCTCCAACTGCCAGAGTCACCGCTGATGTTAACACAACAGCATTGCCAACTACATTAAATTCTCCGTTGATAAATTGACTTGCATCAGTTAAAAATGCATTGTTAACCAATACTGATACAGGTGGTTTCCAACCGGTTGGCAACGGGAATGTAGTATCTGTAATATCACTAGGCGATATTTGATATTTTAATATGCTTCGATCATAGACATAAGTGGCTCCAGACTGGATACTGTCCACAGTTGTGTTGGGCGACCCTATGACAATTTGTCGTCCATCGGTCGATGGTGCAATACTGTATCCAAAGTTAGTTGATGCTGTGCCGGAAATTTTATCAACATATTTAAAATAAGAACTTGCAGTAACTACAACTTTGGAATCAACTGGTGGAACAGATCCTGCTTCAAATGTCACAATTTTTGTTAAATCATCAAATGTGTAATCTATGCCAGGTCGTTGCATTACACCAGTTACAAAAATTGTAAATGCATCAATACTAGTAGCAGTGTACAGGTAAGGAGACAAATCAAACGTGGCAGTGTATATTGATGTGTCTAGTTCAGTTTCTTCAATGCGAGAAATTGTGATACGTACACCTTGAGCCGGTGGTTGTGTGAAGGCCACTGCAATATCGTTTACAGTGTAATCTACTCCTAGAGTTTTAACTGTGTCGTTAATAGTAACTTTTAATTGCTCATCATTGTCTATCACAATATTATTATTGTAATTAAATGATGTTGTGACGCCATCGGCTACGTATGTTATGAATTGAGATTGCACGTCAACTCTGCCATAAGCATAAACTGCTGACTCTGTTGATGCACCAACATAGATCCAGCGTTCATCCAGGCTGACAACTGTAGATGCTCCAAACCCGCCGGCACTAGTGGCCCAGTCTGGTGCAACTAATAATTGTGTTTGAACAAATTCATTGCTTGCAGGTGCACGGTACACCACAGTGACATATCCTACACCATTTGCACTAAGGCTTGCACCAATAACAGACCATGTCTGATTACCAATGTCAACCGAATTTCCAAATCCTTCTGTGTCAACTGCAGATGGTAATATCACCTGTGTTGCTTCGTATTGCGATGCCAGGCCCACCAGGTATGGTTGTACTGCTCCACGTGGATCCTGGAATGGTACGCCAACCAATGCAGAAATATTATCAATTGACTGGGCAATGCTGGCGCCAAATGCCGAATTATCATCAAGTGTTGGGGGAGTTATCACATATGGTGATGCAAATACATCTTGCTTTTCTAACACTTCCCATAAGTCTGATCCGTTGTTGTCAACCCAGGCCAATGCACCAGGTACCAAATCATTGGCATATGATAAATTGTTGATATCGCTAGCTTGTGTAACACGCATGGTATCAAGATAAAATCCTAGTCCAGTCCCTGTGATAACACTTTGGTTGTTGTTGGCAAAAACATAAGCAACAGTTAGCGTATTAGGCGACGGTGTGGTCAACACACGATATACGCCATTGAATGCATCGTTAAAGAATCGAACAATTAAAATCTGGCCTATTGTTAAATTGTGTATGGTAGAGAAGGTAACCAAACTTGTGCCATCAAGATTGTCGGCTACTCGAGTAATTCTTCCGGGTGTGCCTGTTGCACGATACACATTCCAGTCATAACTGTTGGTTTTGGCCACCCAAATACGTGTGCCATTTCCAATGTTATCTAGATCTGCCGCAATAGTGCTTGGATCATCTAAAGAAAATACTGTTATATCAACATCATCAATGTTGACATATCCTGCACTTGGCAGCGCAGTATCTGTGATAGATGTGGTTGTTGTAGGAAGAATGTCAGGCGATGTTAACTTGTAACTTTCTCTCCAGACATTGCTCAGCAATATGCTTTGGTTAGCAATGCTTGTTTCGCCTGGAACAACAACTTGAATAGTGGCTGGATCGCTTTGCAACAATGATTCATTTAGTTGCAATTCGTAGTAGCTTCTGTTGGCATTGGCGCCGTATGTTCCGCGAAGCACTGCCCAGTTTTCGTAAATCTGATAATCAGCGATTTCCTTACTGAGATTTGCACCTGTAAATATTTCAGCACTTAAAATAGTACCTTTGATTCCAATGAACTGCTGGTATAGATTAACTTGACTTGTATCGTCAAGGTTTAATGCAACCATGTATTGTCTAGGCTGGAATCCAATCAGTCCGTAACTTAGTAAATCGTTGTCTTGTTCAAGATTTGCTGTTTGTGTATTATAGCTATTGGCCAACTGATCTGCTTTGTTTGCAATATTTGGCAACAGACCTTTTTGTATTTTGGTATAGTCACTTTTGACCCAGTTGGCGTATGCAAATTCAAGTTTAGGTTGAATAATTTCTTGTGCGGACCAATAGTTATTTTTGTAGTTAACAATTTCACCTTTGGCATACTTGCGATTTGGAGCCCACAATTGAATATTGTCTTGATTTAAAATAAATCCTTGTGCATCCAGCGTGCCGTTCCATTCAGTTGTGGTCACGGCTATTACATTAACACGATTTTGTCTTGCGGCAGTAACAGGGTTATAAATCAAATCGGCAAAAATACTAATATTGTCTAATATTACAATACTCTCGTAGTTTATAAATCTCAAATTAGCATAAGCAATGGATTGGCCGTTTGCGCTTTTTACACTAAATCTATTGTCTAGTCGTTCAATCACTAGGTCTCTTGCGTTGAATGGCAGGCGATTTTGATTCAACATGATATTTTCAGGAGTCTGAATCAGCACATTGTCAACAACAGCGCCGGGTCTTTCTGCAATCAATTGAATTGCGGCTGGATTTAAATTGATTAAACTATTGACAGCCCATCCTTGATTTGCCCAGTATAGAAATTCCCGGGCCATTTGTTGCCAATCAAGAGGATAGCCGTTTTCTCTGTCTTCTCCAAACACTAACCCTTGATTGGTAAGATATTTTCCATAGCTTAACAAGAAGTCAACTACCGACGCTTGATTTGTAAACACAAATCCATAAGGAACTTGCACAACGTCTGTTGTGTACTGTGCGGGAACACGAACTGTGCTGCCGCCTGACGCCACAGTCTGCAGTACTCCATTGGATCGACTTGCTAATATATTAAAGTATGCGTCAGTCGTGCTGTAACCAAGCACCGCATACCCGTTATCAGTTTGTTGAATAATTACAGCACTGTATGAGATGGCCGAAAACGGAGAATTTTTATATAATAATAAGTTATAGCTCTCATCTGGCAACAATAGACTAGAATTCAAGCTGTTAGGACTTGATCGTTCGGTGTAAATTTTAAGATACTGTTTGTCAGTAAAACTACCTGTTCTCCAGCACAAGCGAACATCAAGGTTTGCCAATGATGCTTGCAGGGCATCGGTTGAATTGATGCCTAATTGTTGATTGTAATCAACAATCCAGTTGATGTAACTTGCTTTACTAACAGGAGTAATAGTACCATTGTCATTGATATGCCCACCGTATACTTCTACGCCATTGGCGTCAAGACGATAACGACTGTTGTACAGAAACTGTCCTATGTCTGCATCGTATCTATAAAGGTCACGATCTGCAAACAAACTAAAGAATTCAGCAGGGCGTGTCAATGCCAGCAGGCGCATGACAGCAAAAGGATAGCTTGAACTTGTCCACCAAGCAGCTTCTACAGGGCCGCCATCGCCGACGACCCAGCTCATTTTAAATGCATACGGATCATATTGTCCAACCACACTGTCAAGAGGAGATAGCAATGCACCTTCAGTACCACTAGGAATAAAATATGTGGTTAAGTTTGGCCGTTTGTATTTTTCTATAGTGTATGGCACAATTGGATCTGCAACATACCCTGCCTGAATGTCGTCCCATAGCACCAAGTTGTCTTGAGTGTACGGCAGTGGTCCGTAACGAGTGGTCCACCAGGTGGGCATTTGACTAAATCCCAACATCTCCCATGGTGTTGTACTTGGACTCAGTGTATCATAAAAATCTCTGTAGATTCCGCGCCAAGCGCCCAACAATGGATTGTTAAATTGCTTGTCACCTGCTTGACTGTAATTGTATGTAAATTCATTAGTTGAAATATACTGCTGTGTTTTATAATCAAGTTTGTTTTGGCCTGCCCAGGTCAAGAAACTTTCACTTAAAATACTTGTAATTTCTGACGCAGTGTAATCAGTTGAACGGAAATAGCCTGGGATCACATCGCTGGCCACAAGAGGAACAGGATTGTCTTGTGTTTTTAAATTGTTAAAAATCCTACGTTCAAAATTCAACAGCACCTGATCACGTATGTCACCAAACGCGGCAGTGATACTGCCGTCGTGACCTCGTATGACCGTGGTAGGATTAACATAACTGGTATCTACATATATCTCTGGTTTAAAAGCAGGATATAAACCTAATTTAGTAGGTGTGTTTGGGATAAAATTTCCAGTTGTTGTGGAATACTCGCGAACAGTAATTGTGTTGCCCACCGCCAGCGGAACAGTAATTGTAATTCTTGGGCCATCTGTGGCCACTGTATAATCATAATTTAATGTTAACAGTGCATCATTTAGGTAAACTAACAATCCTAAGAAATTAGCAGACGTAAATGTGTAAGTCTGTATTGTGTCAAATGTTCCTGTGGTAATAGGAGTTACTGTGTACACTGTATCTGTGTATACGTTTCCACTGGGCAACATATCACTATAAAAGAAACTGTTGATATTGCTTTTACCAATATTCATGTCTGTCACAACAGCATCAAGAATTTGGCTGGCAGTAAATGTCCCCCACTCACTGCGAATAACATTCTCCAACATTCTGTTTTTAAATTTATTATATTCTCTATCGTTGAATTCCAACGATTTAAAAATATCATATTCTTGGTCTCTCATGAAGAAACCTGCCAGTGTCATTGGTGCACTTTGTTGTAATATAACTGTGCCATATGGAACAACATCACCTAAATCTCTAATGTTGTTAGCGCCGTTAATTTTTCCCTGGAAATTTATTAGGTTCTCAGCAATGCTCTGATAATGTGTTCTGGCTGTGCCCAAGGTAAAATTAGAGCTGTTGTTATTCAGCGGATTGTTTTCTAAGTTAACAGGAACTTCGTAGAATCCAGTATTACTAACTTGATCACTTAATACCGATACTTCAATCACAGATCCAATTACATAAGTGTTATTCAGAGTGATTGTAGTCGTAGTTGATGTTGTTGTAAATGTGTAGTCGGCAGGTAATACAAATTCGTTTCCTACATAAATCTGGATAGCTGGAACTACAGTGTTAGGTGGAACATTGATATCAAGTTGTAACGGTCTAGCATCATACGTGAATTGGAATTGCTGGCGTATCTGGCTTAGTGTAACGGCTGTTTGCCATCCAATCTTTCTGGAGTATGCGACACGAGTTGCATACTGATATGCAAATCCATCACTTATGTTGGCAGTAATTCCGTTGTTGTTGGTAACATATACAAACGTGTCGGTATAAAAATTATTGTCAAAAACGATATCACCAATATTATTCAGACTCAAGTAACGTAACGGAAATCTTAACACAGGATCTCTCGCACCTGTTCCTGTAGCGTAACTAAACAATTTGCTACCTAGAAAAGTTGAACTTGGATATTTTATTGAATTACTAAAACTTATGCCATCAGCATCATAAACATCAAACAACGGTGGTTGGTTGATTGCAGTCTTCTGTTGGGCATAGATCCAGTCTACGCCGTCAAAGTAATAACACAACCCTTGTTGCGTGTTGCCATTTAATATAGTAACCACTTGATTTACAAGCACATCACCGTCAGTAGCCACAGTGAGATTAATAATGGGTTGAGAAGTGGGCAAATCATCTGGTTGTATAAAAGAAACTAGATAGATTTTATTTCTAACTTGCAGGTCGTTGTCGTTTGCAAAAACAACTCTTGATCCATTGACAAATTGGTAACCATCTGACCCATATCCAATTGTTCCATTGACTGTGCTCAATGCATCGGTGGTGTTAAAGTCAATGATGTTGATTGCCGCTTTGCCTTCTGTTCCAAAATTAAATAATTTAAGACCAGCATCAAATTCCAACACTGGTCGCTTGGCTCGGTAATTGTTATCAAGTACCGGGACCACGTTGTTGTATGCGGCACTGGCATTGATAACATCTATGTGGAACCAGCGATTCAGCAATGACCATTGATTGCGGTCTGGACTGGCTCTACTTATTGTTATATAATCCGGGATCAATGGTGCATTGTCTGATGCATCAAATGCGGCGTCACCAAAAGGTACACTATCAAACGGAACCGGCAGACTTTGTGTATATTCGCCAGGAGTAACAAAATTTTTGACTGCTAACAATTGAATTGCTGTGCCAACACCTTCAACATAATACTCGTTGTTTGTATAACTGGATGGAAAGGTTGACCCACGAAATTGAACTATGAGTCCGTTTGTAAAAACAACTCCATTGGGACTGGTGTAATTTTTTTGTCCTATTATATCTTCGATAAAAATTGTGCTTGCAGCCTCTTGGTCAATCAAGCGAATTTGTCCAAAAATGCCAGGGTCTGTCCCGTCTTGATAATATAGCACACTTCTGATGGCTGTCAATAATGGTACTTGTAAAAATATATCGTCTGACGTTTTATACCATTCAGTGTTTGCATATTGATTGCCAAATAACACACTAAATTTTTCTAATTCAGCAACTGACAAAGCCGGATTCAATTTGATATACTGTTGCCCACCTGCGGATGTGACATATTCAATTTGCCAGATGCTGTAACGTTGTTCCTGGGTCAGTGGCACTGATAATGCAAATGGTGTGCTGTCAAAAGATCCAAGTCCACTCTGAACGTTTCCAGCATTGGGCAACGGATCAAATTGTGACACAATTGACCATCCATCACCGCTGTTGTTGTTAACAAATGCAACAGTGCGCCCGTTCAAGTTTGTGATGCCGTCAATGCCTGTGGGATTGGCTGTAAAAAACTCAGACAGGAAAACATTGTTGATTTGTTCAAATGTCAGGCCGGTAACAAGATCAACTGATCCAATGCTTGTTAACGAATAGTAAAAATCTTGAGCAGTTGACAACGGAACATTAAATGTTACTGCGCCAAGATCTTCACCGTTGTTGATAACACCAAGCACATCTCTACTGCTGATATTTTGAGACCACGGTAATGTACCATCCACACCGGGTTCTTCCTGTATCCAGAATCCAGGTCCAGTGCCCGGAGTACCATCAACCACAGTAATTGTGCCCTGCATGTTGAATTGTGTTTCGCTGACATAGTACAATGTGTCAGGAGCATCCAAGGGAACTGTAAATGTAATATTTCCTGTTTGTGAACCGTTGCGCAAAACCCCAGATGAATAAGCATTGCCGACACCTTGGGTTGCAACAGTTTTAATCCACATTGGAGATACCACGTCAAGATTCAAACTAAACACATAGGTGTTGCCACGGACAAAAGTTAGTGCGGGATTTGGTTGATAATCAACAATGTAGGCCGAAGTTGTGGCGGCTGTGACTCGATAATTTACAGTTTCTGTGGCATTTTGAGAAACATTAAATGTGTAATTGCCGCCACGTAACAAAGTGATGTTGGGATTGTTATCAGCATATCCACTGAAGTTATAGACTCCATTTTGTCGTGTTACTGTGTAAGAGTTAGTTAACGGAATGCCTGTGGCGCTGATGTTGACGGACAATGGACCGCCGGGCAGCCAATAGTATTGACTAAAATTTACATATTTGTCAAAATCAACTAGAGGATCCCAGGCATAATATTCACTGGTGTAGAGTCTATCGCTATTTTCAGTAAATGCTCCTTGGGTAGATAATACATCACTAATACCTGGGTATGTGATTGCATCTTTAATTGCGTCTGAGTCTGTCTTTTTTATTATGACACCAGGCTCTAACTGGTAATCATTGCGGCTAGCAGTGGGCTCAATTACATAACGATCGTCGGCATTGACACCGGGTCCAATTTTACGACCAACATACCCTTGTGTTTTTTTAAATTTTGGCTCTTGGACCAGTTGATCCAGTGTGGCTGCCAAAAATTGTTTATTGGTAGGTGTTTGAAATATTTCTGGTAAGAAATCTACAGTTCTCACTTTTGCCATTAAATTACTCCACTGCCTGGGGCGGTTCTAAGGTTTGTGCTTGTTAATGCTTCGATTACTAAAATATCTGACACTGTTGCGGCATTAACAAAAATTTCATTGGGGGCCGATCTGATTTCGTACAAATCTCCAAAACTCTTTTGCGGATTCAGTGGCACTAATACCACTGAGCTTACTATGTCACCCATTTGTGCATGTAGATATGCACTTAATTCTGAGAAATAAAATATATTTCCAAAATCCCAATTTTCAATTGCAAAATACGCATCTAAGTTAGCAACCACTGTGCTCTTGATTTCACTCACAGATGCAGTTGAGCCTGACGCTCTGATAACTTTAATAGTTGCTCGCAATTGCTCAGCGGCCTTGGCTCCAAACAACGGTTTGAATACAACAGGGTTTACAATTAAGTTGTCAGAAATCATTTTGTAGTTTTGTAATCCTGCATACTGAGTAGTTAGCTGATCAATTGAAGGTGGAGTTGGCTCCGGTATTGTATTGGTTGAGTCTACAATGTAATTTCTATAAGCTGTGTAGTAATCTTGTGTGACAACATACAAATCAATAATATTGGATGATCCAGGATCAATTCTATTTGTCAGAGAGCTATTGTGTCTGTATTGATAATACAAGTCTTGTCGACCAATTCGAGTTATATAATCAGTAACTATTGATAACTGTGTTGTTCCTGTTGTGGTTTCTGTTAATTGATAAAATACAGGTGGTGTAGAATATTCGTTCGTTGAGGAGTTAAAAATTCCATAAGCGTAAAATACTTGCCCGGGAATGTACTGTGCTTTTACCAATTCAATATCATCTAGTGTTGCATAATCATCATTGACAATGCCCGAAGCCACCAGTACATACCGTTCTAGATTATCAAAATCAACTATCTGCTGGAAGAAAACACGCTTGGCTGTGGGATTTACATTGGGTGCAACAATAGTATTAAAGAAATCAGGATCATCAGGCACACCATCTGCATCTCTATCTTGCCAAGACACCAGCACCTGGTAATCATCAACATAACCGTCGGGTTGTACTGGTTGATCAATGATGCGCAATGTTACATCACTTTCAAGAGGTAAGTTAGAATCTGGTCGACTATTTGTTTTTAGCACACGAACAAAATCTCTAATTGTTGTTCCTGTTCTGCTGTCATAAATTTGTTCGTCACCGTAGAAGAAAAATCTTGTTTCAAGTACACTGCCAAAATAGTAGTTTAGTGCTCGTGATGTTATTGTGTATGTTTCGCCGTCGGTGACAAATTGCACAAACCAACTGGCATCTAAATTGGCGCCAGATGTGTCACCTGTATAAGATTGACTCCAGTCTGCGTCAACTGCAAGATTAGTTGCAGTAATAATATACCACTCACTTGTTAAGTTATCATAACCTAATCCAAAATTACGATACAATTCAATTTGAGCTATAGCACTATTTCGTACTGTGGTTCCAATATCTGTTTTAAACAACGGAATAACTTCAACACATATTGCATTTGTTGGCACATAGTTATTGAGCACCACTGGACCTAGTCCATTGTCAAAATTACCCAGTCCTTGATTTGTGCCGTCAACATATATTGCAGTTGCGGATGCCCAAATTGTTAATTTTTCATCTGCACGAGTCGGCGTGCCTTGTACTAATTTATTATTGGCATCAAAATAATATCCAGCTGGAGGAGCAAATTTAACCAGGCTACCAACCTGTACATATTGTAAGTTATTGCTTGCACTTGGGCCAATGGATTGAGGAGTCCCTGCTGAATTTTTAAAATATCCTGTTGTTTCGTTGGCCAGCGATGTACTTAGATTCCAACTCACAGCCAATGGTGTCAATGATGGACGCGGATAGTTTGCATAATAAAATTGTGTGGCAGGTGCTTTGGCCACAGTGGGTTGCACTGTGTTGGTTATGATGTAGCTGATGTCGTTTGTGGTCAACCAATTGAATAAAACAGTTGGCAATACATTGTTTTCGTATATTGCACCATCACTACCAAACGTGTTGGTGGAACTGTATTTGCCGGTGTTGTCAACTAGATCAAGATACCGACTTGTTCCAATGCTAGCACGATTTAATGCTTTGCTTTTGATAATAGAGTTATATGCTGTAAACGGAAAGTTATTGTAATCTTCGCCGTTGACCATGCGGTTTTGTGTGTAGTATCTAGCAGGAGCACGTTGTTTGATTTCATCAATGCTTTCACGTGCCAGTGCATTGCTCACAGGTTCAGTGATTCCACATGTGAACGTAAGAGTTTCAGTTTGGCCGGAGCGACTGATGTAACTCACGTTCAATATAACATTTTGCATTTCTTCTGGATTGATAATATATTGCAATCCATTTGAAGCTCTGACATATGAGCGGAAATATCCCACTGGTATTTCTGAGAATACGCCATCGCCAAAATTTAATGTGATTTGATCGTTTACTCTGGATGTGACAGAATATATTGGGCGCAGTGATGCCTGCTGTTCTGCTGCCGCGGTATACACGCTTTCAACAAACTGCCATTCACGTGTGATTGTGCCAACATTATCAAGTTGATACAACCAACGGTCTGTGTTGTTTACACCTTCAATGTTGATGTTAACTGCTCTGTTGGCAATGCGTTCTGGTAGGTTAAAATCTTGACTTTGCAATACACCTTGTTTAAACAAGAAAAAGAATCCTGTGTTGTCGCTGGCAAAGCCCAATTGGTCATTGCGGAATAACATGCCAAATTTGCCATTGGGTTCTGGACTGGGCTCATACACATATTCTGATCCTGCTTCTAGTCCTGCGGCCGTGGCGCTTACTGCCTCAAACGGCATGTTGATTCCGTCAACCACTGCACTATAAGGTAACACAGGCAAATATCCAGATACCAAATTAACAGTATATTCATCGGTGCGAATGCCATGTATGGTTGTTCTGTTGCCCGGGCGGCCGATGCGTTGTGTGTTTACCAAGGCTGCATTTAAAATGGCATTGAATTGTTCTTGCCAGTCAAAATTAGTTGGGTCAGCCCAATTAACAGTGATGTTGGCTAAATTGATGCCGTTGTAGTCAATGACGTTTTCTGTAGTTTGCACAGAAAACACTTTGAGATAGCCAGATGCTTCTGTATTTCTCTTGGGAGTATAGCTGACCAGGTTGGCAAGTTTAACCACGCTGTCTCTGCGTTCGGCTGTGTCTAGATAGTTTTCACGAGTATTAAGGTCTGTACGAAAGGACAATGATTGGCCCATGAATGCCATTACATCAAGAATAGCAATGAATTCTGATGATTCAATGTAATCATTGAATGTTTCTGGATAATACAACCGTACGTAGTCAACAAAACTCTTGCGCAGAGTTTCAAAGTCGTAACTCTGGAAGTCAGCTTCACGATAGGTTTGATAGATCCTTTTCCAATCCTCAACACCAAATACCGTTGTTTGTCTAGTAGTCTTTGCCATAATAATCCATGTTGTAGATTATTTATGGTAGAAATAAACCACCCAGTTTATGTTTATACGTAGCTTGTTAGCTGAGTTTGCTGATCAAAAAACAAACTTAAAAATTCAGTAGTTTGTCCGGGAACCATTGTTATGGCCAATTGAATTAGTATTCCATTGTCCTGTGGGAACATTTCAGCTGATTGAATGTAAATTCTAGGATCCTGGCCTGCCACACGCTGTATTTCTGCTAGTATTGCCCGCTCAGTGTCTTGTGTTTGATTTTCAAAAATATAACTCCAAATCACTGTGCCGTAGCCAGGACGTCCCACAAGCTGTCCTTGTTGTATGTTAAATGCATTCAATAAATCACGCTTGACCAGTTCCATATCCACCAGTGTGAATTTTTTTGGCTGGTTAATTGTGTTAAAACCTACAAATGTTGTCATAGTTATATTTACTCAATTTATGTTAACCGCGTAGGCGGTTTGAAATTGCATTGGCGGCTTGTGCAAGATTGGTAGGATTAGTAACTCCTGATCCTAGGCTAGCAAGCAACCCAATACTGGGCAATCCACTTGAATTTAATCCGGTTGTGAGTATGCTTTTTGCTTTGTTAGCAGCCGTGGCCAACATTGAATTATCAACTGCCTGCGGACTAAATGCAGGTAATGGTATTTTATCTGACCCAACTAGTTTACCAAAGGCTGCATTAAGAGTTGATCTATCAACTGTTCCTTTAAAACTAGGTGCAGGTACAACTCCTGTGGCTATTGCAGGAAGTTTGGCATCACTGAAATTAACAGCAAATTGTCCTTGTTTTGCCAATGAATTCATTTGTGCTTTTAAAGAATTTGGGATAGCAGACGCAATTCCTGTGGTACCAGACAATGCACTTGTGGCACTAGATAGTGCTCCTGTTATTGTGCCGGTAAGTGGTGATCCTTTGGCCCAGGCTGTTGCTGTGCTTACGCCAAATTTACTAGCATTAGCAAGTAATCCACCAAGTTCGGCGCTGCCTTTATTGACCAGGCCAGTTGCGCCTGACAATGCACCTGGTATACTGGGCAATGAGCCGGTTATGCTAGACAATGCGCCGGTGGCACCGGCTACTGCACCTGCGACACCCGACAAAGCACCAGGGATACTAGGCAATGAACCAGTTATGCTAGACAATGCACCGGGTATACTAGGCAATG
>Ga0164294_10000805_pt1 | contig 29771 bp, 34 predicted proteins | sample GEODES005metaG_FD_111479 | JGI IMG/M metagenome (GOLD analysis project Ga0164294, IMG submission 111479) | Oligotrophic lake water microbial communities from Sparkling Lake, Wisconsin, USA - GEODES005 metaG | ecosystem: Environmental > Aquatic > Freshwater > Lake | place: USA: Sparkling Lake...
TAATTTAGTATAGTTAATTTATTATAATTAAATCAATATAATTTGATTTTTTATTTAATTAGTTTATTATTTAATTAATTAAATAACTAATTAAATAATTAAATAATTATAAATAATACCAAAAAAAGAATTTAAAGTTTATAAATATAACATTAATATAAAATGACTAGTGAAAGTGATAAACAGTTAGTTATGCCACCAGCGTCCATTTGGAACCAAATTGCTAAAATTGCTATAACAGAAGACAAACCTATTATGTTAGACTATTGGTTAGACTCTCTTGAAAAAAAAGTATTGATTGGTGTAAAAGAAAACAAAGAAAAGTTATTAGTTAAAAATGCAGAAGAATATACTAGTCCAATAGTCAAAATATATAAGATGGATGAAACATATATAATATGCACTGAAAATTCTATATATTTAACTTCTGTTAAAATTGAAACACGCAGAATTAGTTCTTAAAGAGAAAATGCTTTAAGTAACATGTAATATTTTATACAAATTGTTGACAAAAAAGATAATTTCTATTGTGTCTTCTTCAATTGTAAAATAATTATTAATATATTTAATAATATTTTTAATAATTAAAAATTTGTTTTCTTCAGAAATATTTGTTTTTGTATGTTTAATGTAATATAAAAAATTTTCTAAAATATCTATAATTGAATACCCTTTAGCTATTAAGTTTAAAATGTAGTCTAATGCATCTTTTAACGTACAATTTATGCATTGGTATATTAATATATCAAAATCATTAATTATAATATCTGATACAATATCTAAATGTATTAAATCTTCTAAACTATTAAAGTTAGTGTATAATAATTTTAATTTTTCAATATTATTTATTAAATTATTTATTGAATTATTTGACAAATTAATTATATATTTTTTAATAGGTTCATCTATTACTAAATTTTCACTATTTAAAATATTATTTAAAATGGCATTTAAAAATAGATCATCTATTTTTTTAAATTCAATAATGTCTAACATTTCGTATAATATTAAATTGATTTTTAATACATTTGATGTCGATAATAAAAAATATATGTTAGATTTGTAATTTTTTATTAATTCAATAAAGTTTAACTGATTTGCTTCTGAAAATAATTCAACATCTTCTATTACTATAAATTTTTTGTAGCCATTGTTTGTATAATTGTTTATAAATAGTTTGATATCATTTTTATAAAAATTAATACCTTGATCTTTTAATATTGTAATATAACACACATTAGAATTTATTAAAAAAGTATTATAGTTGTAATAATTATTTATAATTATATTAATAACACTAGATTTTCCACATCCAGAGTCTCCATGAAGAATAAAATTATAATTGTTGTTAGAAATAAAATTTTCTAATATTTTCATTGTATTAGTATCAAAATAACAGTCTTGTATTTTTTTTGGTTTATATTTATTGATTAACAAATCATTCATTATTGTTATAGTTTATTATAGTTTATTAGTTAATATAATTTAAGTAATAATTTGTACTATTAATTATAACTATTAATTAAAACTACTTCTATGAATGATTACGAACAATATTTTACAATTTTGAATTTGTCTAATAATGCTAGTTTACAGGATATTAAAAAAGCATACAGATTATTATCTATTAAATATCACCCCGATAAGAATAATCAGACTAATCCTGAACTATTTAATAAAGTTAATGAAGCTTATGTAAAATTAACTACTAATTTTAGCACTATTCAAATTTGTCTCCAAAATATGCAATTTCAACAATCAATGACACTTCAAAATAACAATAGTCATAGATTAGTAAATAGTCATGACTTGGTCAATGGTCGTGACTTAATCAATGATCGTGGTTTTGCAAACGGATATGGATTAACCAATAATAACAACAATAATAATAACAATAATAACAATAACAACATTAATAACAATATTAATAATTATGAAGATATAACAATTACTTTAAATATTAACTATTGTGATGCATATAATGGTGCATCCAAACCGGTAACAATTGAACGAAAACTCATTATAAATAATGTTATTAGTCATGAAATGGAAACATTATATATAGTTATTACTAAAGGCATTGATACCAATGAAATGATTATATTACAAAACAAAGGTAATATATATATTAATAATGCTACAACCAATTATAGCAATATTAAAATAATAATAGTATTAACTAAACATGAATATTTTGAGAGAAATGGACTAGATCTTTGTTTTTTAAAAACAATAACTCTTAAAGAAGCACTTTGTGGATTTACTTTTAGTCTTGCTCACATTAATAATAAACATTATAATATTGTTAGCAATGAAATCATAGACTTTAAATATGAAAAAATTATACCAAATTTAGGTTTTATTCGCGATTCATATGTTGGTAATTTAATTATTAAATTTAATATTATATTTCCTAAAATTATTTCTCAAGAAAATAAAGCACTTTTGCAAACACTGTTATAAATAGTGTGGTATTAATATGTTTCATTTGAAAGTAATAAGTATTTTGATAAAATTGTATTTGCCTCTAATACTTGCTTAGAGGATAATTTACAAAACCAATTATATTTTGAGCGCTTTAATAACTCGTTTGATGGTATATATAAAGCATATGCATTAGCATGTAGTTCTAAAAAAGTGGAACTCATAATTTCTTCTAAATTAATCATAGTATTGTTTATATCTTTTGTTCCTATATATTTTCCATCTATAATATTTATTTCATCATTTTCTCCACATTTTAATAACCATTTGCTAACTTCATCTTCAAATTCGGCAGAACTTGTAAAATTTGTTCCATAAATCATTTCCATATGCTTAATTAATCGTTTCATAGTAGGGCATTCTTTAACACAACCAATTAACTTTATAGAAGGCATATAGTCAACATTATAAGCATTTGCACCATTATTTTTAAATTGCGCTGTTACAATTTTATTAGAACTTAATACTTTTTCATATATTTTTTCCAAAGATTTGAATAATATAAATGAATTTTCTATATACATTCCACCATATTTATATAATAATTTCATAATATTAAGACTACGTAAATTGTCTCTTATTGGATAGGCTACTTGATTTAAATCAATGCAATTATGTTCTAGCAATTTACAGAATGAATCATCATCAATAATAACAATGTGAAAATAATCAGAACATTTATTAATTATTGTTCTTATTGTTAAATATAAGTAGTCTTGATTTAATTCATTGCTATTTCTAGAACCAAATGATTCCCATTTTCTACTATTTTTAATATAATCTATATGTATCCATAATATTGGTTTTTTTACAGAACTTAATGCATCTATTGTATTATCAATATCATCTTCTAATAAATACTTTTTTATAATATTCAAATCTTCTTGTTGTGAATTTGAGTCAACATTTATTTTAAATTTATTATAAATATATCCGGCAGCAGCCAATATTAATATGCTTATTACTAAATTATTAAAATTATAGTTCATTTTATACTTATATATTATATATTTTATAAAATTTTATATTATACTATTTATAAAATTTTATGTAAAATACTATTTAAATTTGATTGTATTGGTTAAATTAGATTTTAATTAAATTATATTTTAATTTAATTATATTTTAATTAATTAGATTTGATTGATTAAATTGATCTAATCCTTGTATACCAAAGTTACTCCCGCCGGGTAACACATCGCTCAAATAATCAATAGTAATTGTGTTGTTTTTTACCTTAGCATATATATCTTGCAAAAATGCTTCTTCTGTTTTATCAAAATTATGTAAAAATAACTTGTCTAAATCGGGAACATAAGTTATTGTTCCATTACGAGTTACTGGTGTGTTTGATGGAACACGTTGAAAATCATAGTAAAAATCTACTAATACATATTTCCATGTTTTTAGTTTTGCCATATATGCTGCTACTAAATATCCCCAGTGACGTTTTGATACATAGCCATATTGTCTAACATACATGAGTCTATCTGAAAATTCATTTGCAGTTATTTGTGTTTGAGTTTTTATATCATCAATTGCTCGTATTATTTCAGTTTGAATATTAAAATTATTAAACCCTAAACTCATAAAATCAGGCAATAAGTATGCAAAACACTCTAACCACCATCTAGATATTGAGTGTGGAGCATTTTCACCAAAACCAAGAATGTCACCTCCCCATCGTGGTGGAAATGTTGGATCAACTATTTGTAATTGCATAACATGACAATATTCGTGAGATAAAACTGCGTATATTTCTTTTCTTAACCAATTCTTTTTTTCATTATCATTTGCACTGTTATTAATATTTCTATATAGAGTAAGTCCAAGATCAAACATAATATATATACGTTTTCTATTACTTTTTGTTTTATACAATAAACATACACCACCACATTCTTCAACCTTTAAATTGTCATTAATGTTTCGCGTATCTTGTTCTCCATTTAGTAGTGCTATATAATCCTCTGGAGTTCCAATTGCTCCAATTATTGGGGGGTCTGTATTAATATCTCTATTTATTATTGTTAATGCTTCTCTATTAACTCTATCAGAACCCGGCGAAAATGCCTTATATTGTTTTGTTCCTACTTTTATGTAGTGTAATGCATTAATATTATTAATATTAAAACTTAGCCACTCTTCATTTGTAAAAGTAATCTGTGCATCAGGATTATTAGCATTTGCATTAATTTTTATTAATAACGCATTATAAAAAATATTAGCATTATAAAAATTATTATCATTAATTTCATATTGTGTGGAACGTGATTTATTCATTTTTCTTACCCATATTAGTGGATTTATTTTTGGTGTTGCTGCTATAATATGAGTTTCAAATTTACCTAATGTAGTTCCTAAAAAATCAATTACCTTATTAATGTTTTCAAGTTCATTAGTCCAATTCCACCAGGTTCCATAATCTGGTAATTCAGTTTCAAGTGGAATATGTTTTATTTGCCATGTGTTGGGTGCATAGTTTATATTCATTTGTTCGTAATATATTGTAAGTGGATTATCCAATAAATGTGTAGAAGTTGTTGTTGAATAGTAACCTTTTATAGTACCATATCCTGCTGGTCTAGTTGTAATATTATGCACTTGTGTTACATTATTGTTTGGTGTTGTTGGAGCTGTTGTTGTTGTTGGAACTGTTGGTGTTGTTGTTGTTGTTGGAACTGTTGGTGTTGTTGTTGTTGGAACTATTGTTGTTGGTGGTGTTCTTAATGTTATAGCGTCTATTAATTGATTCAAATATTGTCCGCGATAGTTATCTTGTTCTTGTAATGGCATAGGAGAAATAGTTTGCGGAGGAGAAACATATGTATTACTATATGTTTCTAATGGAGAATTTGAACTTGTTTGTGACATACAAAATTCATTGTAAGCATAAGGTATTATATTGGTTATTGAACTTTGAGATATATCGCAATACTCATTATAGGCTAATAATTTTTGTGATGAATATAATTGAGGTAATGTATGCAATGATAATGCTGGTTGTTTTACTTTCTTTACATTATATTTTGATGGTGTTAAAAATGTATCCAAATTATTTTCCATATTACAATAATCATTGTATGCTATTGGATATTGTACTTCATCATTTTTTTGTTTACACTTTGTAGAATTATAATTAGTAGGGTTCAAATTTACATTAATATTACTGTAATTTTCACTTAGTTTATTAACTGAATTAAATAATAGTACACTTGTTATAATCAATAACAATATTAATATTGCTATTAATGTATCAGTCATATATAAATATTTATATATATTTTTATATATATATATATATTTTTGTATATATTTTTGTATATTTATAAATAGTTAGTTTAATCGTTTTAAATTAGACCAAAATTTCTCATTTTTTTGCTTATTTACTTCATCTTGTTTAATTAAATTATATGCCCTCATACATGATAATGCATTTTCATGTTCTTTTGATTTATTTAAATAATTTTTAGCGTCATTCTCTTGGAGTGGAACTAATGATTGACTTGCTCGTTTTACTCTAATATCTTCATATGAACTATAATTATTTACATAGTCTTCATTTGTTACTGGTATTATACTTTCTGTATGCGCCTTCTTTAAATCTTCATATTGAAATTTACTAAATAATCCTGAACTATAATCTTCAGGCTTAGAATTTGTTAAATCACAATAATGAGTATTGTTAAACTCACTTATTTCTTGTTTTTTAACTAGCATTGAATTCCTAAGATGTTGTTTTTTTTCTTCCATTATTTTGTTCATAGTATTTAAATCTTTACATACTATTATTTCTTCATCATTTGCATTATTAAGCCATTGTGCATAGCCGTTTTTTTCATAATCATTTGCTATTTTCATAGTATTAAATTGTTCGTTAAACCAGCTATTAAATTCGCTTTTGGATTTTGTGCTAATTATTTTATGTATTAGTTGTTCGTTTATTTCATCTTTATCTGCATTATAATTATCATTATAATTATTTAAATTTGTTAATGAACTATGTTTCGTTCTAAAATTATAAATAGCAAACAAAATTTTATAAGCACTCGAGAAAAATAAAAAATAAGTCTTATCTAGTCCCGATTTGTCTGGATGACTTGCTAATACCTGTTTTTTTGCATTCTTTAAATCTTCTTCATTGAATTGTTTACTTATGTTAAATAACTTTAATATATCATTATAATCATAATTAGTAATGTCTAAATCCATGTTATTTAATTATAAAATACTTTATAATTAAATAGTATAATTAATTATTTATTATTATTTATTTTTTATTATTTATTTAATTATTATAATTTATTATAATTTATTATAATATAAATTAATTCATAGCAATTATCCGAATCAACATCTGACGAATTGAATGGTCATGGTATATACTCAGCGTGGAGGGCAGATGATAATTTATTCTTCGCGAGGATGAGCATGGCTGATTTGCAGAGGTGAATGCCGCCGCCCACGCCGACAGAGATAGAGGCAGCTACGAAGAGGGTGGAGGCAGCAAGAGAGGAGGGTAATTAGGGCGCGGTTGGCAAAGCAGTCAGCATTGTTAACGGATTACTTTCCCACGGATCGTGCGCCTAGGGACGAATCTTTAGCACATTTTGATATATTACATAGACAACAAATGCTGGGACAATGGCCAGACCACATAAATAATGAAGCAATTCAAACAAGAATTGATGCCCCTGCAAAAGCAGTTGAACAACATAGGAATTCTATGTTGGGAAAGTGGATTACTTCTATGAGAAGACCACCGCGCAAACCCACTGGTGGTAAATTATCGAAACGTCGTTTTAAGAAAAATAAAACAAAAACAAAAAGAAGAAGACTATAATATTTAATATTATAATTTATTACAAATATTAAATATTATATTAATATAAAAAATGACTTCGCATCAATTATCCGAATTAACACCACAAGAGTTATATGACCATACTGACAACATAGTAACTGAGGCATTCGAGGCAATGAGAAGGGCTAATATGACGGTGATGTGGGGGCCGATAGAGGTGCCGAAGAGGCAAGACCCCCCACACCCGACCCAGAGGGCAGAGGAGTTGGCAATTGCTGCGAGGAACGCCGCGCAGAGGGCGTTAGAGACGAGGTCGCCAGCGAGAGCGGTGTTATTTAGGGCACATGCTATAGCATATTTGGATATAATACATAGACAACAAATGCTGGGAGAATGGCCATATGAAACAAATGAAGTTGCTGTAGACGAAGCAATGAACAGGGCCGCTAAAATATCTAAGCGTCGTTTTAGGAAAAATAAAACGAAAACAAAAACAAGAAGAAGAATGCATAAAAATACAAAAAGAAGAAGAATATAATATTTAATATTATAATTTATTACAAATATTATATATTATATTAATATATAAATGAGTTCAGGACAATTACATGATTTAACACAACAAGAGTTAGTTGAACATGCTTATAGCATATTGAGAGAGGCAATGGAGGTGTGGGGCGAGGCACAGAATAGGGCCACGACAAATGCGGCGAGGACGGCGACGGAGATGGGGGCGACAGAGGCAGCAGTTAGGGCGGCAGCCGCGGCGGCAAGGGAAGCTGAGTACCAAGTGGGGCGTGTGAGGGTTAGGCCGGCAATTGAGGCGTTCTCGGGTGCGAGGTTGCAGGATAACAGGGCAAAGGCTATAGCTAATTTAGATATATTACATAGACAACAAATGATAGGAGAATGGCCATCTGAAACAAATCAAGCTGTTGTAGACGAAGCAATGAACAGAGCCGCTAAATTATCTAAGCGTCGTTTTAGGAAAAATAAAACAAAAAACAAAAAGAAGAAGGCATAAAAATACAAAAAGAAGAAGAATTAATTAAGTTGAATACTTAATACTCTAATTTATTATACACTGGATCTCTATTTGGAAGTCTCTATCGGTCTTTATATTTATAATTTTCTGCCGCAAATATTGCAGACTTAGCTCTCCAATCATTCGCTTTTTTCTTCATTCCAGTGGGTCTTGGAGTTCGGGGTGTAGCTAAGTTACTTCTTGATGAAGAACTGGTTGGCGATTCGGCAACCTCTCTTGTCTTTACTTCTACTCTTACTAATCCTGCAGATATATATGCACTACGCATGGCATTTGCTATATCAATCATTGCTTGCAGCCAGTCCCCAGTAATTTTCCAATGTTCTTTTGCCTCCTCTACAACTCTTTTGTATGTAGTTATTATCTCATCTTTTGTTGCACTTGAAATACTTGGTTCCTTAATAAATGCTTCCGCTAGTTCCTCTTCTAGTTCAATTCCCCTTCTATCTAGTTTATCCCTGTAAAAATGATAAACATTACTTACTGAACTATTCTCATCTCTGAGTGCCTGGTTCTCCAACTTTCTAAAATGTCCTTCGGATATAATAAGTCCTGGTTCTATCTCATGATATTGTCTTGGTGAAATACGATGTGATGTACTTCTTGATAAAGAACTGGTTGGCGATTCGTCATACTCTCTTGTATTTACTATTATTGGTACTAATCCTGCTTTTCTATATCCATCACGCATGGCATTTGCTATATCAATCATTGCTTGCATCCAGTCCCCATTAATTTTCCAGCGCTCTTTTGCTTGTTCTACAGCGGTTTTGTATGTACTTATAATCTCATCTTTTGTTGCACTTGAAATAGTTGGGTCCTGAAAAATTGATTCCATTTCCTTTTCAAGTCTGATTCCCTGTCTATCTAGGCTAGTTTCGTTTTGATGATATAATTTACTTAATGTAGGCATATCATAACTATCATTATACCTGAGTGCTTCTCTCTCCAGCCTTCTAAAAAGCTGTTCGGATATAATAAGTCCTGGTTCTATTTCTATACCAGGTTCTATTTCTGTACCAGGTTCTATTTTTTTACCACGAGAAAAAAACTTCTGTAACTTTTCTCTAAATTGCGGAAATATTCGCGCCCCTCCTTTTATTTTATGAGTTAAATTAGTGTGTTTATTATACAGTCCTCTATATTTTCTAAATGTTCTCTTTTTTCTAAATGTTCTCTTTTTTCTAAATGTTCTCTTTTTTCTAAATGTTCTAATTTTTTTCATTTTATAATATATTACTATATTATAAAATAGCATATCATTCTTCTTTAATATAGCTACTCGAACACAGTTTTTTAATTATTTTATCTTCATTGGTTTCTTTATTATTTGCAATTGCTACTAATGTATGTGTATAATAACTTTGCTTTGATTCATTGTTTTGAAAATCCGGGTTCTCTTTTGTCCAATTACTTAACGCACAAAATTGTTTGGTTGATATATCTTTTATTACCTTTTTTATTTTTTCTTTATTAATATCTTTTTCCCAATTATCGTCGTCTTTTATATATAATGACTCTCGTTTAATATCCGTACAATGAATTGGTCTTTGATATAAATCTAGTTTGCTCATATTTTCAATTATTACATTACTTAATCCATTTACAATCCCATTTTGCTTTGTATAGTCTAATTGTTGCAAACTAACCTGTATTGACTTAATAAAATCACTCATATTAATAGCATCCTTACATCGTTCATTCAAAAATACATTAATATTAAATCGATTATTTTGAACATTGTTATTATTATTTCCTAATTTTGGTATTAATTCTTTTATTTGTTCTTGTTGTTTAATCATGTGATCTTGTTGATTCACAATGATTGTTCGCATTTCTTTATTATCATTTAATAATCTAAAAATTAAATCATTACATAAGGTCATATTTGCATTTGAACTTTCACAAAACTCAATCGAATTATCAAGTGTGCGCTTTTTTGCGCTGTTTTCTATAATTGTTTTACATTTTTTAAGATGATTATGTAATGACCCCCTATATGGATATGATTTTCCGCAAACACAATTAAAAATTGTCTCGCTAACTTTATTTTCGGCGCTTTTTGTTGTATTTTGTTGTATAAATGTTGTATTTTTATGTTTTGCTGTGGACAAATGTCGCTGGTAATCATTTTTTTTGCACGATTTATAGTTACAATTTTCACAAACAAAAATTTTTGCGCTTTTTGGCGCTTTTTCGGTTGTCATTTGTTGTATATTTATACAACAAAAAAAGCGCCTAAATCCTTTTTTTAAATTAATTTATAATTATGGTTTGACTGTTTTTTGATAGATTTTTGAATTTTTAAACCTTTATGCTAATAAAACTGAAAAAATGCATAAAATTACATAATTTTATATAATAGCATTCTTATTTTAAAAATGGACATTTTAAAATGTCCAAAAATGAAAAAAATTCTGAAAAATAAATTTTGCAAATTGTTACGATAAAAAAAACAGACTATTTACAAATTTAATAATCAAAGCATTATGCTAAGATAATTGAAAACAGTAATTTTTTGGATTTTTAAAGATTGTAATTAAAAATTCAAAATTGTAAAATTCAAAATTGTAAAATTGCAAAAATTCAAAATACAAATGTGCAAAATTTATGAACAAATTTCATACCATTTTGCTTAACTTATTGTTATTTGGATTGTATATTTTATGATGTAAATGGTTTGACTTTTTTTCTAGTATAAGAACTTTTTTTTTTATATAATTTATTGGATTGTTTAAATTTAGCAGCTACATGTTTTATGTGAGATTTTTTCTTTTTTTTGCCCGACGAAGAAGTTAACAAGCGTTTAGATTGTTTATATAAAGAATCCATTACTTTTAGGAAACTGGGCTTGCATATTTTTAATTATATTATACTTATATAATTAAAAATAATATAAGTATAATATATTATATTACTATAAAAATGCCTGAAACAGTAAGTGAAGAAGATTTAAAAAAAAAGCAATCATTATTAGGAGACAAAGAATTAATAGTTATTAAATTCACGGCAACTTGGTGTGGACCATGTAAAGTAATTAAAGACTGTTGTAATAAATTTTTAGCAATAAAACCAAATTCTATTCAATATTATGAAATTGATATTGATGAATCATTAGAATTGTATATGAAATTAAAAAAAATGAAGATGGTAAATGGCATACCAGCAATTGTAGTTTTTAAAGGTGGTCCAAAAGAACATTGGTTTATTCCAGACGACATTCATATTGGTTCTAATGTTCCACAATTAGAACAATTTTTTATAAAGTGCTTAAAGTATGCAGTTTAAAATAGCATTATTAAAACTAACATGTTCTATTTCTGGAAAAATTACATGACCTTCATAAAAATATTTACAAAATGCATATAAGAAGTCATAGTCTTCACTATAATATTTTGCATAGTTAGTCAATAAATAGGCCTTAATTTTTTCAGGAAGTAAATGTAGACTATTTTTTGGCAAAACATAGGCTAATAATACATTAGTATTTAAAACATTATAATCTTCTAACATTGTTAATTCACTATTAAAGTATGGTATATATAGATATAAATCACATAACAATGGTGGATAATGATACTTATAGTGTAAACTCCAATTCTTGCAATCGCCAGAATAATAATTCTTAACCCATTGCAGTGTTTCTAAATAGTTTATACATAATAGTTTAATATTAGTATTAAAGTCTTTATTTCTCGAATCAATACTACATAATCCGTAATAATATCTATGTTGCCAATCTTCTTCATGTGGATTAATATAATGTTCAATATTTAGATCCCATGATGGCATAGAATTAAACTTATGCTCTAATTCTTCACTAGTTGTTTCGGGATAATATTTTTTACCCTGCTTTTCGCGAATATTATATACTTCTTTAATAAATTGTTCTTCATTTTCAGCAATTTTTTTTATGTATTTTTTAAAAGAATGCCAATTTATTGAATCTTTATTTATAATAAATTCATTGGATTTAAATAATTTTTGATATAATTCAAGTAAAATTGTGAAACCATTAATTCTGATATTAATTGCCGGAAAGTGAGGTAAAAAGTCATTACCCAATAAGAAACAAATAAATATGTAATCTTCTATTTTATTATAATAATTAGTAGAACGATCCACTGTTAAATTATTTGTATTTGTAATTAATAAATATATAATATTTGCTAATTGATTTATATTAATAATATATTTTTCATTTGGGTCAAGTGATTTATCTAATGAATTAATAAATAATGGTGTTTCTCTATACAAAAATATATTTTGTGTATATTTTAGATGATTTAGCGATAACATAAATAAATCTGAGTCCATACCATATAGTACATTTGTTTTAGAGTGCAAGTTACTATTGTTTCTAAGAATAGCAAATAGTTTGTGTTCTCCTTCCCCACATTCATCTGATAAACTTAAATTAACAGTTATTACATTATTATTTAAATTATAAAATTGTTTAGTATTAAAATAATCTTTTAGCATGTTATTTAGATTAGTCATAAAAACAGTTCCAGGTGTTATAGCACAACTATCCCATATACAGTCTTTTTTCAATATTTTATTTTGGAAAGCAGTCTTATATCTACGATTTTTTTGTTGACTGATTTTAGCAAAAGGCGGAACACCATCAAATGCAATATAAATGTTTTCTTGTGGTTTAATGCTTAAAATAATTTCTTCAATCTTAATTATTACATTTTTAATAATTGTAATTTCATAATCATGTTTGTTTACATAATTATTAAGATTAAGGGAGTCATATATAATAGAATTAGAATCTATAAATAAATTATGTATATAGTCTAAACTCTCTAATTTTGATACACATTGTCTATGTTTTTGAATTAAATAACTAAAATAATATGGAATTCCCATAATTAGTAACTATTTTTATATAATTATAAAAATAATTATTATATGTTAATAATATCAATTTTATAATTTATATATTTATAATTATGTAAATATATAATATTGTTATATATTATTTATTATTCTATGGGTTGGTGGCCGTGGACGTGGTTTGGCTCATCGGAAGTGACACCCACCGAACCAAGCGCAGATGAAAAAGCAAACCAAGAAGCAAAAGCAGCAAAAGAAGTAGCACAAGCAAAAGAAGCCGAAGCAACAGCAAAAGCAGCTAAAGAAGCCGAAGAAGCAGCCAAAGAAGCCGAAGCAGCAGCAAAAGCAGCCCAAGAAGCCCAAGCAGCCCAAGAAGCCCAAGCAGCTCAAGCAGCAGAAGATGAAGCAAAGAAATCTAGAGAAAAACAAAATCAGGATCAAAAATCCAAACCAAAAGCACGGTTGGAGTTATTTAATATTCATATGAGTTTAACAAATTTATTACAATATATATCATTTAGCTCGCCGTTATTATTAGTATTTTTTATTACTTTATATTCAATAGTGCAAAACAACTATGTAAGTGGACTAATATTTAATATGGGTATTGTAATTATATCATCGATAGTATATATATTAAAACATGTTTTAAAAAATAAACAACAAGCAAATGCAAATCCATTTTGCAATGTTTTACCCTCGCCATTTAGCGTTAGAGCATATGATGAAAATATTGGTCCGCATTATTATGATTCACCTTCATTTAGCAGTGCGGTTTTGTCATTTTCAGCAACATATTTAATTTATCCAATGCTTATAAACAACCAACATAATGTGGGATTATTAGTATTTTCTATAGTATTAGTATTGATAAATGCCGTAACAGAATTTCTTTATAAATGCACTGGATTATTTGGTATAACATTAGGTATTTTACTTGGTATAATATTTGCAATATTATATTATTCATTATTAATGTCTTCTGATTATAGTAAACAATATATGTTTTTTGCAGATGCTATAAGTAATAATGTTCAATGTAGTAAACCAGGAAATCAAAATTTCAAATGCAAAGTATATAAAAACGGAGAGGCAATTGGAAATTTAGGTTAATTAAGTAATTAAGAAATTAACTAATTAAGCAATTAAGCAATTAAGTATTATAATAAATCTTGTTTAATTAATAACAGAGCAGAAATAATTTTTGGAAATAAAATTTTCTTATTAAGAGAAATCCCCATCAAATGAGGATTTGATGTTTTGGTTGAATATATAATATTTAAATTATTATACAATGCAGTTATATTAACATGATTGTATTTATCTAAATTTATATATTCATAGCTTGGTTTATTTAGTTTTTTATTAACAATATTATGAAAATTAAAGACAAATTGTTTAAAGTCTTCCTTAGTTTTAATATTATTAAAATTAAAATTGTTTAATAAGTTTGTTGCATCTTTTGAACATTCAGGACAAGGTAATGTATTACATACACTCTTTAAAACAAAAATAAGTCTTTCTTTATGGTATAAAAATCTGTCTTCTCTAATTTTACAAGATAATCCATGAAATAATCCCCATATATTTGGACCCCAAATTTCAATAGAAACGGTCATTATATATAGTTTTATACTATAATATTATAATTATATAAAATTTTAAATTAATTGTATAAAAATATATAAAAATATATAAAAATATATAAATATGTATATTAATAATAGTAAATTGTATAAATGGATATATTTAAAAGTTATTTGTGTCAAGACTATGATGATAAAGATCGAGATTTTTCTTTAAATAATAGTTGCTTAATAAGTGGAGAACCACTAGATAATAATCATATTATATTAGATTGTAAACATAAATTTAATATTAATGAATTATATAATGAAGTGGTGCAACAAAAAACCAAATATAATTTGTATTCTAATAAGACAAAAATTAAGTACAATGAAATAAAATGTCCATATTGTAGAATAATAACACCTAAATTATTACCATATTTTAAATATTATAATAATAACGCAATTTATGGTGTAAATTGTCCTCAACATTTATCAATGCAACTTTATGAATGTGAATATAAAACAAAGAAAAATGGCAATTGTGGAAAAAATGCTTGTGTAACAAATTATGGTATTTTTTGCAATAATCATATAAAATACACTTATAATGAAGAACAAATAATTAAAACATTAGATAAAAATAGCATTGCTACTCTAAAAAAGAAAACAATTAAAGAGTTAAAAGACGAACTTAAAAAAAACTCTAAAAAAACATCAGGAAATAAAGATGAATTAATAATTCGACTAGCACTTACTAACACATTAAATGAAGAACTTATTAATGGTGTTAATAAATCATTAATTAATAGTAGTTTATAATAATAAAAAAAAATATAATATTTAAAAAGATAATATAATAATATAGTATTATTATTATATTAAAATTCACTAAAAAATATGGGAGATACAAAGCAAGTATTAATAAACTCAATTAAAGAATGGATTGCTATTAATTCAAATATTGTTTCAATTCAAAAACAGTTAAAAGAAATGAAAGAAAGAAAGAAAAATATATCAACATTATTGATTAAAATTATGGAAACTAATGAAATAGATAGAGTTGATATAAATAATGGTAAATTATTATATAAAAAGACGAAAGTAAAAGCACCAATAAATAAAGACTATTTAACAAAAATGTTAGATGATTACTTCAAAGATAATCCAGAAGTAGATAGTAATCATATATGTGAGTTTTTGTTGGAAAATCGCCCAATAAAAGAAAACAGTGTATTAGTTATAAAACAAAATAAATAACATATTATAATATAATATAACATAACTATGGCGATGTTATCAAATATAACAATATCATTAATACTAATATTTATTTTAATAATTTCAGGATATTTAATAAGTGCATTTTTTGATTTAGAAATAGCGTATTATATGCCATATATATTATGGTTATTGGGATTAGTTATATTTAATATGTTTTTAGATAAACAACATGTAAACATTTATAAGAAAAAAAAAATTGAATCTAGTGAAGAAATATTTAATACTCAACCCATTACAGCAGACAAAGTTGCACCTTAAGTCTATTACTATTATATAACATACTCAACTAATGAACCGCTCGAATTTATTCGCTCTATTACTTTATACTCATAATTTTGTGGAAATAGTCTAACTAATAAATATTCAATGAAGTTTTTAAGCATATCTAATAGCATGTCTAAATATAAAATTATATATATCTAATTTTATATATCTAATTTTATATTGCTAATTCAATTTTTTTTATAACATATACTACAGATTTAAGAAGTCAATAGTTGGTATATTAAATTATTTCTATAATTTACACTTTCGGATTTACTACAACTATTATTAGCAGTCACTTGCTCGCCATGTATTCTATAATATACTAAATTTTCTTGAATATTATACAGCTTACCAAATTTTTTTAGTAGTTTTAATTCAAGTTCAAAATCATGACATACATTATCTGCTATTAGATTATAATTACCTACCGCTAGCACTGCTGATTTTTTATAACATACACAAGGATGATTTATAAACCAATGACTAGGTGATTTTTTATAGTCTTCCCATGTTAACAAATATGCATGATTAGTTTGTCCGTGAAGAACTTTAGTATTGTTTAATTCTTTTAAATAATGAGCATTACAACCAACAATAGCACAATCTTTATTATTTTTCATAAATTCTAACTGTTTAATAAAACGATCGGCCAAACAAATATCATCACTATCGACCTTAATAATAATTTCGTTAGAACACATTTCAATGCCTTTATTTAAACTATAACTAATACCCATATTTGTAGGCCATTTATTATAAATTATTTTTGTAAATCGCATTTTGGCTTTAAATTCATCAAGCGTTTTTTCTAATAGTTGTGTACTTAGTTCATTTGAACCATCATTTATCCATACTAATTCAATTCCAAAATGTCCGTTTTGTTGTTTTATTGAGTCTAAACATTCTACAACATATTTATGATTTGTATTATAGCTACTTACTAAAACAGAAATCCATGTTTTAGGTTCTTTATAAATATCTTCTAATTCAATAGTATTCATAATTTCATAATTTTGTTTTGTTGAACCCCATTCTTGGTATGCATAAACAATAGAATGTCCCATATATTGTAGTCCAGTAAGATGTTTAGGTAAAAAATAATAACTTGGATAAATAACTACATCTGGAAACAACTTGGTTAATAAAAGATTTGTTAATAATTCAGGTCCAACAGTTCTCCATGCCATTTTCCCAGTTTTTGCTCTACTAACTTGATTAGTTTTAATATAATCAATGGCCCGTTTGGGCAATGGATGATTTTTTGGAAATGCCATAGTCCCCGTTGCAACTAGACCATGTCTTGCAATTTCGTTTTCATAACCACAAAATGGTTTATTTTGGTCTAGTAAATAGTTAAAAGGTTCAATACAAATAGAATCTGCATCAATAAATAATCCTCCATAATGATATAATATTTCCCAACGTATAATATCGGCTTTACCATTAATTTCTTCTATTTCATTAATTTTTGATATACATTCTAAATGCAGACCTCGATTACGAATTTCTTCTTCATTCCACATTATATATTCATAGTCGGGGTGCTTAGTCTTCCAAGTATCCATAAATTTTGAAGGTCGAGATTTTGGACCAATCCACAATTGATGAATAATTTTTGGAATAGGACCGTGATTAGAATTAGAATTGGAGTTAGTCATAAATAATATATATAATTTTTAATATTTATATATTATTTTTAAAATATAAATAAGTAAATAAAGTAAATTATAATAAATTAAAAGATTGTAAATAAATTTTTAATTCTTCTTTTGTTAATGGATTAATTTTACTATTATAATCTTTCATGTTTTCGGGTAATATAGATTTAGTATAAGTAAATATTGAATTAATATGATAATAATCACCTTTTTTTTCAACACGCAAAGATTGTGTTTCGTTAATTAGTGACTCTAACATTTTTTCTCCGGGTCTAATAGCAATAGTTTTAATTGGTTTATTATATTTTTCAGAAAAAAGTTCAATTAAATCAATAACATTCATTGAAATTAATTTTGGTATAATAGTATCTCCCGAAGTTCCATTAATAATAGCATACTCAATAAGATCAACGCTTTGTTCTAATGTCATAACAAATCTAGTCATTTCTTTATGTGTTAATGTGAACTCTGTCTTATTTATATCATTACCTATATTATGCAACAACGGTATAATACTACCGCGCGAATTTAATACATTACCATATCTAATATTTACAAATTTTATAGTATTAATATAATATGCTTTTTCAATAATAAGTTGCTCGGAAAGGGCCTTAGACATGCCATATGTATTAATTGGACTACATGCTTTATCGCTGCTTACAAATAATACAGTTTCTAATGTTGGATACAAAGAATCTTTGTGTTCTTCTATAGTATCAAGAATATTTTTAACACCTAATAAATTTGTATTTAAACACTGTTCCTGATTAATCTCACATTGATCTACATGTTTCATGGCAGCAGCTATAATTATTATATTAGGATTTACGCGCTGAATTGCATTATTAACTTTGTCTTTATTAATTATATCTCCAATTATAAAATGCAAATTTTTATTATTTAAAAAATCTAATTTCATATGCCAATGCTTGTTTTCATCTCTAGAAAAAGCATAAATATTATTACTATTAATATATCTTTTTGTTATTTCATAACCCAATGAACCTGTTCCGCCAAAAATTAATATTTTCTTATTAGTGAGTGTCATATAATAATAATAATAATAATTTATATTTAAATATATATTATTATTATTATGAAAATAAATTATATACATTATTTATATAACTAATGTATATATCAAAATGATTATTCAAATTTATAACTTAAATTTATAAATAGTTTTACATGTATTTTCATTGGCTCTTAGTAAACGAATAGCATCTTTTTGTTTGTTCTCTTCTTCATCTGGGTGTTTTATAAAAAACGCTTTTTTTCTATAATTATCATATGGTTTTTTATGATTTTTACTTAGGTATGATATTGTTAAAAAGATGCGTTTACTATTTTCGTCGCAATTTATAGGATATGGATTTCCATGCCAGGCATTATTTGTATTATTAAATAATATCATTTTGTTAAATGATGGTAGTATTTTAATAATTTGTTTTGTTAATTTTGCATTATCATTTGTAACACTATCTCCATCCCATAATTCTAAATGACCTCCATTACTATCATTCCAATTTAAACTTAAATATATTCCTAAAGTTACATGTTTTTTATCGCCGGTTTCAGGATGAATACCAGCATCACTATGAATATCTAATTTGTCTCCATTGTCATATTTATGAATACCCCACCAATTTTTAGTAGGGTCATTTATTAATTCTTCGCCAACTATATCAGAAATTTTTTGTAGAAAATTTGTACTTGTTAAAATATCAAATAATGCTTGAGTATTTTCTGGTAATTTGTTTTTATTATGCAAAGTATACTTTTTTTCAAATGGATTATCATAGCGTTCCCACTCATCAGTATTAATATTTAATATTTCTTGCTGAATTTTTAAAGCAAAATTTTTTTCTAGAAACTCTTCCAAAATTATAAAAGGATAGGGAACCATTGTTTGATAAGTTTCAGGAATAATATTAAGATTATACATAATATTTTATATATACAAACTAAATATCTTTAAAATAATTATTTAATCATTATAATATATTTAAATAGTATTTTATTACTAATAATAAAATACTATGAAAATAATTCTATTTGGTTCTACGGGGATGTTAGGTAATTATGTATATAAAGTATTATCAGAAAAATATATAGTAATAACTATAACGCGTAAAGAATTTGATATTGAGAATGATTTATGGAATAAATTAGATAGTTTATTGCAAAAAGAATATAATGACGTTCAAACAATTATTAATTGTGCTGGTATAATTCCACAAAACTGTCCTACATTAGATTATAGAAAATATATTAGAATTAATACATTATTTCCACATAAATTACAAGAACTATCTAAACAGTATAACTACAAATTTATTCATATAACAACGGATTGTGTATATGATGGATTAAAAGGTAATTATAATGAAACCGACGTACATAGCGAAACAGGAATATATGGCGTTAGTAAATCATTAGGAGAACCAGAAGATGCTTGCGTTATTAGAACGTCTATTATAGGCGAGGAGCTGTTAAATAAAAGAAGTTTATTGGAATGGTTAATTAGTCAACAAAATAATAACATAAATGGCTACATTAATCATATGTGGAATGGTATAACTTGTTTAAGTCTTGCTGAAATAATAAAAGATATAATAGACTATAATAAATATTGGATAGGTGTTAGACATATTTTCTCTTCTGAAATAATATCAAAATATGATCTATGTGTTTATATAAATGAAATATATAATTTAAATATTAATATTGATAAGGTGAATACAGCATCTTGTAAAAACATGTCTTTATATAGTGTTAACTATATACCTTCATTATGTATTAAAGAACAAATATTAAAACAATATAGATTTGATTTAAAATCGTGATCTGTGTATTTATCTCTTGTATTAGCAAAAAAACAAGAAATAAATATAAATGACTATTATAATTCTATTAATTAAATACATCAAGAGTCTTATTACATACTTTATTAAATTGATCGTTAAAATGGTCAAAAAAATATTTTTTTGTAAATAATTGATGTCTAATTGTTCCTATTATGCTATTAATGTGTATATTAGCACAACTAATAGGATGTGGAAATGATTTTATTAAAAGTTCTTCTAAATCATATTTTTTATCATTAATAATAAATTTAATGACATCTATTAATATATCATTTTTATTCTTTGGATTGCTAATAATAACACCATTAAACATGTGATTCGGTATATGTATGTTTGGCAAGCTAATAAATTGTGCGCTGCCCTGGTCTGATAATACTTTTATTATCCAAATCCAAGGTTCTTTTCTAGTTACATAAGTATTTAGGGTAAAATCGTGTAAAGGTTTAGATTTAATATTTAAATATTCATGTATTAAATAACCTAACAATATTTCAGTTCCAACAGCATGTATTTTATTTGTTGCATATATTGTATCACAATTTTTTTCTATCAATTGTTGCAATATATTTCTATTAATACTACAACAACATCCACAAATGCTGTTCCATGTTTTATTATATTGTACGTTAATATTGATTTTATTTAATCTTTCTTCAACCCAACCAATAGTAGGACTGTAATCACATACATTTGCAGTCCAAAGTGGAACATATTCTTCATTGAATATACGTAATGGTAACTCTTGAATTAAAATAAAACTATTATGGATTATTATAAATTTATCAATATCGGTTATATGTTTTGTAGCAAACCATATAACGCCTAACTCCCAATAATTTCCACCATTACGATAATAATGAATGTTATTATCATCAAATGTCATACTATTTGAACCCATATTATTATCAATAATACATATTCTAATATCTTTATAAAATTGCCTTATTGAATTAATACAATTATGTATATTTGTATTACCATATGTAATAATAATAAATGCGCTCTTCATTAATTATAAATATATATATTTGTATATATTTATATATATTTATATAATATATATTTTATCTATCAAATGATATTTTACTAATATAATTTTTTACACGGCACCATTTTAAATCATCAAATCCTGTTGCTGAACCAGATAAGTTAGAATTAAACGTATCACTTCCGTCATAGTATAAACCGTCATATGAATTTTCAAAATCAGTATTTGGAAAAACATAATGACATATTAAACCAAGCATTGACTCATTTACTCTTCTATCCCTATTAGATGTTGCGGTTATAAACGTGTCGATAAAATTAACTTCATTATTTAATTTTAATAATGTTTTTTTATCAATAATGCAACAAGAACCCAAACTGCCACACCATTTATCCATATGTTTTAAACAATCTAGTGCAAAAATTTGAAATTGTGAGTTATTTTTATATTTATTTATAATATGATAAGCAATTAAGTCAGCATGTGTAATAATATTATTATCTATATTAAATTGTGTTTTTGGTTCTTTTATGATATTCCAATGAACGCGATGATTTGTAAAATGCCAGAGAAATTTTACAGAAGTAATATCATCTATATTTTCTAACTTTTTATTTAATATCATACTATCTTGCATAATTATTGCTTTATCAAATAAATTTGTTTCGGACAATACTTTAAAAGTTTGTTGATCTCCCGAACCCTGATTAACACTTTTAATAATTTGTATATTATTATATTTTTCTAATTCAATTTCTAAATTATCATTTTTATATGAATCATTTATTATAATAATATGATTATCATAATGATATTTTCGTATAGAACATATACAACGATGTAACTGATTTAGATGAATAGTTGTTTTACAACAACTGGGTACAATAAATCCAAAAGACATATATTTATATAAAAATATATGTATTTATATCATTTTAAGAATTAGTTAACGTTATTAATTTTTCATCAATAATATTTCGTAAATAGGTGTTATTATAATCCAAATGAATTCCATCTACTGTATAGTCTTTTCTAATTAAATTGTCTTCATCGCTAATTAAATCATATATATCAAAAAATTTTAGATTATTTTCTTTACACTTATTTGACAATGATAAATTTGCATATTTGATATATTCGCTGCGTTCTGCTGTTGTGCCATTAATTGTTAAATTTGTAGCATTTGTAAATTCTGTTGTTATTGAGTTTGGGTATATACATCCAACTATTGGAATTATACCATATTTAGTGTTGTAGTCTATTAAAAGCAATATATATTTTGTAATCAAGAAATCAATTCCTTCTTTATAATTATTTTTTGCATATTTATATATATTTTTTTGTATATCACCCCAACCATAGTAAAATAAAACATGGTCACCATTTTTTATATTATATGTTTCATGTCCGTTTCCTAAAATGTTTCCAATATTATATATATCTAAACCTTCATGTAATAAACGAAACCATGTAAGAGGTAAACTAGAAAATCCAAGCCAGTGTTCTTTTATAACTGGAGAATTATGAAAAAATATAGAATGACTATCTCCCGTAGCAAATATAGTCATATTTATACTTATATATATATTTATATTTATATTTATATATATATAAATATAATTATGCTTCATAAAAACTTCCACAAACAGTAACATATCCACTAACACCTAATTTATCAAATAAAATAGTATTATTATATTTTATAGATTTTAAAAAATTTGAAAATAAGGTTTCATATCCTATAAAATTCTTCATATTATTATAATTGTCTTTAAGAAATACATGTAAACATTCTTGTATATAATGAGGGAATTTATATAAAACAGTAGATATGTTATTATCATTTATTTTTTTTAAAATTAACATTTCGTTATTGAATATATTATAATCAAAGTTATCATTTAACCAATAACGACCGCAAATTTTGAATAAATTAGTATAGAAAATATTATTTTCATTTATATATAGAAACGCCTGAATAGTAAGAGTTCCTTCACCAAGTGCTTTTGAAAGACCAAAAATAGTGCAGTGTAATTCTTTTTTATCCCATAAATTTAAAATATAATCACATTCTTTTTCAAAATATATTTTTTCTTCTTCATTAAAATCGCTACATTCAACAAGTAGTATTTTATTATTCGGAATTTTTGCTTTAATAGATTGAATAGTTAGTTTTGTTTGTTCAAATCTTTCCTTACGAGAAAAAACAGATCTGGTATTAGTATATGATAATGGTTTATTAGGAGTATTTACAATCGATGTTATTAATACAAGATTTGCCATATAATTATATTTATATATATAGTTATACTTAAATATATATAAATATATATAGTTATATAGTTATATATTTATATGTCTGTTCGCTTAGTTATTGCCAAATATAAAGAAGATGTATCATGGACAAATAAAATTACAAATCATAAAATAACAATATATGATAAATCCGATAGTCCCATTACAAATAGCATAAGATTACCGAATATTGGCAGAGAGTCACATACTTTCTTGCATCATATTGTAGAAAATTATGATAATTTAGACGATGTTACTGTATTTTTGCAGGGCAATCCTTTTGAACATATTCAAGTCATTATGGGATGGCAATATTTTGGACTACCAAATGCACCATATCCACCCCCTCTTACTGAAGAACAATTAAATAAAATGTGTGATAAAATAAATAACGAAATTAAAGATAATAGTGAACTGGCTTCGTTTTATCAAGTAATATATAATGATCCGTATTATACAAATGGAGGAAATGTAAACGTTCACTTATCTCAAATATTATCTGAAAATATAAATAACATGAGTTATAGTGTTAGTCCTGGAGGACAATATATAGTTCCTAAAAAATATATTTTATCCAGAACAAAAGAAGTATGGAAAAAAGCATTGGACTTATTATGTTTAAATGAAGTATGGAGAGGTTATTCGCAAGAACTTTCATGGTATTATTTATTTACAAATAAGGTAGGTAACTTTGGAAATCATGATCGAGAAAAATATAGATTAGATGCACAGAAAAATTACGGATTTCATCATTCATTAAATACATGGCAAAAATTATAACATTGAACTAAATACTAGCAATCAATTCAATAAATTGCTCTCCACATTTTTGTGGACTTAAATTATCCATTATGTATGCTCTTGGATTATAAGTTTCTAGTTTATTTATAAATTTATTGTATGTTGTTTCAAATTCTTCTACTTTATAAAAATATTCACCACATCTTTCATCCCAATATGCTATACTTGAACATGGTATATTTTGATAATTTGAACCATACTCTTGAGACATAACACTTGTATTCCATACTAATAATGGTACGTTACAAGATAATGCTTCTTGTATGGCAAATCCTTGACTTTCATGTGCATCTATAATAATTCCATATTTTGCATTTTGTAAACAATGTAAATAATCATCTTCATTATATTTTTGGACGTAATCAAATATTTTGTAACTAATATTTTTATTATTTAGAAAATGTTTCACATATTCGAGTTCTTGTGGATTTCGCCTTTTAAAATATATAAATACTTCGTTTTTATAATTATTTTGATTAGGACAAAATTTGTCTACTTCTACTGGAAAAGGAAATACTTTATTGGGTATAAATTTTTCAGCATCATAATTTTTCCATAACTCACATACCCATACACTTGGTTGAATATAAATAGAATTATTATATATATTATTTATGCCTAGCAATTTATTACTTGGAAAAATAGAAAAATGTGGACCAAATATAAATTTTTTAGAGGGATATAATGAAGTATTAATAGGATTATCTGGTGAATAAATTATATCAAAACTATTAATTTCATCAACATTTCCTACTTTATATTCATAATTAATATTATGTAATAATAGCTTTAGTCCTGTAATATTTTTATGATGTGCCCAACCAATTATTAAAATTTTCATAGTTATATAAGTATATATAATTATCTATTTATATCTATTTATATAAATTGGTAGTTAGTTATTTATATAAATAGATATAAATAGATATAAATAGATAGTTATATATATATAAGTATATAACTATGTTAATAACAATTGATGAATTAAAAGCAAGATTCAATATTAATATTAAAGGGATTTTACATATTGGTGCACATAAATGTGAAGAACTTGATGACTATGTTTCGGGCGGAGTAAAATTGTCTAATATATATTGGATAGAAGCACTACCTAGATTGGTAGAACAAAATAAACGCGCTAATCCACTTCTAAATATATATCAGGCACTAATATATGATGAAGACGATAAAGAAATAGAGTTTAATATTACAAATCGTGATGGTGATGTAAATGATCTTCAAAGTTCGTCTATATTAGAATTTGGTTCACATGAAATAAATCATCCACATGTAAAATTAGTAGATAAAGTTAAAATGAAAACATCAAGAATGGATAGCGTAATTAATAAATATTCAATAAATATGAAAAATGTGAATTTTATTAACTTAGATATTCAAGGGGTTGAATTACATGCATTAAAATCCATGGGAAGCTATTTAAATAATATAGATTATATTTATAGCGAAGTTAATACTGAAGAGGTTTATAAAAAGTGCGACCAAATGATCGACATAACTACATATTTAGCTCAACACAATTTCAGACTTGTCGATGCGCGTATTTATAAACAGTATGGGTGGGGGGATGCTTTTTATATTAAAAATAGAATTTAAGTATTACATAAATAATATAAAGGTAAATTTTTAAAAATAAACATAAATAGAGATATATTATGAAAATAGTGAGATTGGGCAACACAGAATCGCATCTGTTATTCATTTCATACATAATGAAATATGGTAATGAACCTCCTGAGTTAAAAAAACAATTATCAAATATACTAAGAAATTTTACAAACTGGTTATATACAACAGCTGGTTATTATGATAAAGCAGTACAGGGCAATGCTATGAATTTTAATGATACTGCATTTACAAAAAATTATTTTACATTTATAAACCATCTTGAAATAAGTATTGGTGGTTGTGAAAAAGCACAATTTTATATGGGAGAGAATATGATGCCGCTTTTTAACAAATATAAAACCGATTTTTTTAATAAATATAATATTATTAATTATCAATCTATGAATGGAACTCACTTTTATGATAGAATAGACAGTATTTTTGATTATATGAAAGACAAAAAAGTATTATGTGTTTCTAGTTTTGATGGTCTTATACAAAAACAATATAATTCGGGAAATGTATATAAGATTTATGAAAAATTTCCAAAGTTAGCAGATCTGAAAACCATTAAATTTCCATATTGTTTTTTAAATAATGGACCACACGCTAATTATCATGAAACTTTGGAAGTAATGTTTAATGAAATTAAAGCTATGGATTTTGATATTGTTCTCTTAGGATGTGGTTGTTACGGACATATGTTATGTCATAAAATACATAGTGAACTTCATAAAGATGCTATATATTTGGGTGGAAGTATTCAAACTATTTTTGGAATTTTGTCTGCACGTGAAAAAGAACATAGCAATTTACCTTATAATGAAAACTGGATTACTAAAATACCAGACGAATATAAACCAAGCAACTATAAAATGATTGAAAATGGTTGCTATTGGTAGTTATATTTAATATTGTGTGTTATATATATTTATATAACTATATAAATATATATAGTTATATTAGAATAAGAAAATGGTTAAAATTGATGTTATAACATATTGTTCTGGTTATGACTATAAAGTATTTGAACGATTTGTAGGTTCATTAAATGATACTGGATTCTCGGGAAAAATACATATAATTGTTAATGAGTTTGATAAACCAGTAATTTTACGATTAAAAGCAAAATATAAAAATGTTTATCCAGTAAAAGATAATTTATTAAAAACTACTCATATAAACTGTCATAGATTTTTTTGTATAGACGTTTTATTATCTAAGTTGAAGTTGGATTGTGATTATTTACTGTTATGTGATTCTAGAGACGTACTATTTCAAAAAAATATAGAAGAATATCCTTATGATAAAGATGTGGATATTTATGGTTTTTTAGAAGGGATAACATTTGAGAAAGAACAAGTGTTTAATGCACCGTGGATTAAAATGATTGAGCAATTAGTTAATGAAAAAATATATGATAAATTATGCTCCAATCAAGTTATATGTTGTGGAACAACAATTGGTAAAAATAACGCCATAATACACTATGTTAAAATGATGTGTTATTATATCAAAACTTACAATATTGTTTATAACCTAGATCAAGGATTACATAATTATATGTTATATTTAAATAAATTAGGGTGTAATATTAAACTACTTTCCAATATAGATAATTTAGTAAATACGGTTGGTAATGATGTACATAAAATTAATGACAATAAATTAATAGTAAATAAAAACGATGAACTATCTTGGATAGTTCATCAATATGATAGATTTTCAAAGGAAAATAGGGCAACAATCTCTATAAAATACGATTATACTTGCTAATTATGGTATAACTAGTATTGGCAAGACCAATTATATTATTTTTACCCAACTATTTGGAAATAAGTCTTTTACATTATTATTTGAACCATTCCATATACTCGGATAACATACAATTTTATTACTGTTAACATTAAAATAAGCCCCCCACCAACTAAAAGTGCTATTGGCTATTATATTATGACTAGTCATAGACATTAATAGTAGTTGTTCGTGGTCTGGAATAGCATAATCACATATTACAATTTCAATAGAAAAACATTTTTTTATGTTTTCAATAGCATGCATTATTTTTTCATTGTCACAAAGTTCTCCAAATATTAATAAATAATAGTTTTCTTCAAAGTTAATTAATTGTGATTTTAAATAATGAATACAATTAATATAATAGTCTATGGGTATTATTGGATGTATTGCTGGATTTTTTAGATAATCACCAATTCTAAAGTGTATGGTTATTGGTTTTTTTATACCATTAAATAGTGATTTATATTTTTCATAAATTTGTGTTTGTTGATTTGTTAAATTAATCAGTTTGCATATATTGGCATATTGACTATCAAAATATTTATAACTTTGATAATATCCATATAATTTGAAGTCTTGATTTATTACTGGTATTTTATTAAATCTAAAATGCGTTTTTTCTATATAAGTTGGAATCATTAAGTCATTTTGATATGTAAATGATGAGAGATTGCTGAGAAAAGTATTCCAATATGTAGGACGTTTACTAATATTATCAAGTGGCGAGACTAGATCAGGTTTATTAGCACTTATTTTAAATGGAATTCTATTTTCAAATGAGTATGCAATACCACAAAAAATTTGGAATAGTTGATTACCAAGTCCACCCATAATATGAATATAAATCATAACAAACACACTTTAATAAAATTAAGATATTATCTTTAATAAAAAATAATATATTAATAATGTTAATTTATTATTTAAATATGTTAATATAAATATTTAAATGTTTATTGCTATTCCTAATTATAATGTATGATAATCTAGTTAAAACAATATTAGAAGAAGAGGAAAGCGCTGTTATTAATCCACTATATATAAATAGTGAAAATACTAATAGCGGCGGTCTATGTAATGCTTCGTTATGTTATCATAATAATAAAGTACATGTAATATTACGAAGCGTGCAATATACTATACATTGTTGCGAAGGCGAAGAAAAATTTCAAAGTATATATGAAGGTCCTGTATCATATTATCATGGCGATAATGATTTAGCATTAAGAACAATTAATTATTATTGTACGTTAAATCCGGAAACATTAGTATTAGAACATTATACTAAAATTGACACCTCTAAATATGATTGTCAACCATTATGGTGCTTTATAGGACTTGAAGATGCAAGAATTGTAAATTGGAGTAATAAATATTATGCTATTGGTGTTCGGAGAGATACAACAACAAATGGACAAGGAAGAATGGAATTTTCCGAA
>Ga0164294_10000806_pt1 | contig 29750 bp, 27 predicted proteins | sample GEODES005metaG_FD_111479 | JGI IMG/M metagenome (GOLD analysis project Ga0164294, IMG submission 111479) | Oligotrophic lake water microbial communities from Sparkling Lake, Wisconsin, USA - GEODES005 metaG | ecosystem: Environmental > Aquatic > Freshwater > Lake | place: USA: Sparkling Lake...
CTTTTTGCAGATCGTCGATAAGATCGAGCGCGCGAAGCCTGAAGAAACTGCAACCAAGCTCGCCGCTATCGGACTCACTCTGGAAAACGTGCGAGCTTTCATGGTTGCTGCCGATGAAAATCACCCTGCCTTTGCTGCCCTGCGTGCCGACCTGACTGCGCGCGGTCTATGGAAGTTTGTCCGGATCGATGCCAGCATCGTTCGTGGTCTGGCCTACTACACCGGCACTGTATTTGAGGTCTTTGACCTGAAACACGGGCTGCGTGCTGTGGCGGGTGGCGGACGCTATGACAAACTCTGTGCGCTGATGAGTGACGGTAGTGTGGATATGCCCGCAGCCGGTTTTGCCATGGGAGATGTCGTGCTCGGCATCTTGCTATCAAAGACACCCAGCGCGCAATTGGCCATCACTGAATATCTCAATGCCCAGCAAGGCGTGGATGCTTACGTCGTCGTTGCCGATGAAGCCCAGCGTCCACATGCACTGGCTGCGGTGCAGGCTTTGCGCGTGGCTGGTATTCGCCTAGACTACAGCATGGCACCGCAAAAAGTCGGCAAGCAATTCCAAGCCGCAGAAAACCAAAAAGCTCGTTTTGCCATTGTCTTCGGAGCCGAATATCCTGAAGTGCAGATAAAGAATCTCGTCAGCCGTGAGCAAAGCCTCATCGCGGCTGATGCCTTGGTTTCTGCCGTGATAGAAGCTTTGAAGTTACCGATCGTCGGTCCACTCCTCGCTTAGATGGATACCGTCGGCAAGATCGCCATTGTCGGCGCGGGTGCCGTCGGTTGCTATTATGGCGGCAGATTGGCCCAGCACGGGCAAGACGTGCATTTTTTGATGCGCTCAGATTATGAGGTCGTCATGCGTGATGGCCTGCATATCACCAGTTCCTTGGGCGATGCAAATCTCCGAGTGAATGCGTATCAGAGCGCCACCGCTATCGGTCCCTGTGACTTGGTCATCATCGCGCTGAAAGCCACGTCGAATGTGGCGCTAATCGAACTGATTCCGCCGCTTCTGCATGAGGGAACCTTGCTACTAACACTGCAAAATGGTCTTGGTAATGAAGAATTTCTCGCTCATCACTTTGGTGCACATCGTGTGCTTGGTGGACTTTGCTTTGTCTGTATCAATCGCACAGCAGCGGGCGTCATTCATCACATGGCCCAGGGCCGCATCTATCTTGGCGAGCATACTCGTTCGCCACAGCTTAGAACGCACGCACTTGCTGCTGTTTTGAATCAATCAGGGATCGACTGTGTCATCGAACCTAGCCTTTCCGCAGCACGCTGGAAAAAGCTTGTCTGGAACATCCCCTTCAATGGCCTCTCCATCGCGGAGGGCGGCATTGACACTGCCGCTATTTTGGGAGATCCCAGAATCGAGCGACGAGTACGCGACCTCATGACCGAGATCATTGCCACGGCCCAAGCTTTGGGCCACAGCATACCGTTTGACCTGATCACCGACATGATCGAGCGCACCCGAACGATGGCTCGATACCGTCCTTCTTCATTGATCGATTATCAGGAAGGCCGCGAAGTCGAGCTTGAACCCATCTGGGGAGAGCCTCTCCGTCAAGCCGAAGAGGCGCGGCTGGTCATGCCACAGGTCGCCGAACTCTATGAGCAACTGAGCTTCCTGTCTCAAAACCGCGTGGCCTTTGTCGGCATCCGATCCGGACCATAGCCGTAAGGCATGGATGATCTCACGGCCTGGGCCTTGATCATGTACCAAAAAAGAAACGCCACCACCACCGCCAGCAGCTTTTCTTTCCAATTGCGGACAAAGATGTTCTTAAGGTGTCCCCAGCTCACGCGTGCCGTCCTCCTGTGTGGTTTCTTTTTTAGGTGTACCAAAAGTCAGCAGCTCGTTCAGACGATTGCGTAGCTCTTCAGGCTCAAGATCATGCTCTAACTTGCCGCGGAAAGCGATCGATAAGGCCCCACTTTCTTCACTCACGATGAGAGCGATGGCGTCTGTCTCCTCGGTGACTCCCATGCCAGCGCGGTGGCGCAGCCCGATGGCGCGATCCCGCACCTCTTTCTGGCTGACCGGAAACACACACCCCGCCGCCATGATACGGCCCTGGTCCATGATCACACCACCGTCATGCAGGGTCGTTTTAGGATGAAAAATGGTCGTAAGTAATTCGGTGCTGATGGTGGCGTCCACTTCGACGCCTGTTTCCACATACTGCCGGAGATCAATCCCACGCTTCAAAGCAAACAAAGCACCACAGCGGCGGGCTGAAAGCTGCTGCATCGCTTCCATCAATACATCGAGAGACTCTGGATCGGGGCGATTGAATGAAAACACACGATGACTGCCTAACTCTGCCAGCACACGGCGGAGTTCTGGCTGGAACAGAACCACCAGCGCCACTGCCAGGAAAACGGAGATACGCTGAAGCAGCCAATTGATCACCTCCAGCTCTAAAAGCTGAGAGATCAGCGCCAAACTAAGCAGCAATACCAGCAAACCGGTCAAAATGCGCGCACCACGAGTGGCCCGAAAGAACAGATACCCATGATAAGCCAGCGCAGCGAGGATAATGATTTCCACGCCATCGCGCCAATGATCTGATAGGAACTCCCACATGCGGTCTCTGTCCAAAGCGTAACGAAGCCCTTAGTGCAAGAGTTTCGTCAAAATCTGGTCTTAAACCCTTTTATTTGCCAAGATTGAAGGGATCTTTGATCGATCAGTTGTTGAAGAATAATAAACTTGTTGCGCTTCTGAGGGCTGCGGCTAGTCTCCGCCCCCCATTTTTAGCAATCAAGCCCTTACCCAGTTATGTCGCAACATCGCAGCCTCAAATCTTCCGGCGGTTCAGTCGGTACCAAGCGTAGCGTCCTCAAGCGTGGCGAACGTGTCAAGCTCCTCAAATCTCGTGGTCTGTGGAAGGAAGGTCGCCTGCCGACTAGCCTGCCAAAGACTAAGCCTGAATAACCTGAAAAACTGGGTAGGAACACTCCTGCCCGCCCCCGACCGTGCGACTCAACCGATTTCTCAGCCAATGTGGCCTGGGTTCACGCCGTAGCAGCGAGCTTCTCGTGCTCGAAGGTCGTGTAGCCATCAATGGTAAGCTCATCAAGGATCTAGCCACCAATGTCGGTGACGAAGATCAGGTTACGGTTGATGGCAAGCCTGCTCGGCCTGAGACAGGTATCGTGATTGCTCTAAATAAGCCACGTGGCTACATTTGCAGTCGCAGTGATGAAAAAGATCGCATGACGATCTATGCGTTGCTTCCAAAGCCACTGCAAACCCTGCATCATGTGGGCCGTTTAGACAAAGACAGTGAAGGACTACTGTTGCTCACGAATCGCGGAGATCTCTCGCACCACCTGATTCATCCCAGCAAAGGCGCTGAAAAAGAATACGAAGTGATCGTGGATAAGCCTCTGGATCAGGCTGTCATGGCCAGACTGGTGAAGGGCATGATCACCGAAGAAGGCTACGCTAAATCCGAGCGCGCTTGGATGGACAGTGAATACCGCTGCCATGTCGTCCTTAAGCAGGGCTTGAAGCGTCAGATCCGTCTTATGTTTTACCAGCTCGGCTTTGAAGTCGTGCGTCTCGTCCGTGTCCGTATCGGATGGTTAGAGCTCAAAGGTCTGCAACGCGGCGGATGGAAACAGCTCTCATCGACTGAAGTTGAGCGCTTTTTTTCCAAAGAAGGCACAACAGGTCGTCCACCGCGCTTGGATAAACCAAAAGTGGCAGCTACTGACTCCGACGAGCATGATGAAGTGATCCGTCCAGCCAAAACCATCGAGCGCCCAGCGCGCGAGGAGCGCTCTTTTGGCAAAAAACGTGCAACCGGGAAATTCCGCACCAGCCGTGAAGAGGTGCCTGAACCCGAAGTGCGGCCTGAAGTTCGCGGCCGCTCTACGGGACGCAAAGAACGCACCAGTAAAGGCCGTGCACCTCGAGATGGCCGTCCCTTTGGCAAAAGCAAGGACCGTCCAGCAACGACGGATCGTCCCGCTCGCGCAGGCATCACTTTCTCTCGAGATCGTCGTGCAGATTCCAAGGCCACCCCAAGCCGTGACCGCCCAGAAGGTCGCACACGCCCAGCCCGCGAGGATCGCAGTGAAGAGAGCGCAGGCCCACCAAGGCGTGGCCGAAACTTTGAAAAATCTCGTTCCTCATCGCGTGATTCCTCCCCTTCTCGCCCCGGGCCCCGCAGCAGTTCCGCACGTGCTGAAGGCAAACGGCCCGCCAGCAAACGCAGTTCCGGACCCCGCCGTCGTGCTTGATCAATGAGGCAGAGGTGCCTGCCAAGCTGGCTTTTGCATGGTAACCCAATTCTTGCTGTGGAGTAACTTCAACCCCCAGTTATTAAGGGGTTAAACAGCAATCTGAATTTTAAAATCAGCCGCGCGGAAATGTACTGGCGTCACTCCCATCGCTAACTCACCATCCACCTCAAAGGGAGCGTCAGGTGCTGCAATAACAGTGAACTCACGAACCTGCAGGTAATCAATGTCCAAAGCTGACTCATAACCACTTTCCAAGATGGAACGGACCATTTGAGCAAACTCCCACCCGCCAATGGCTTTGAAGATGATCACATCCAGCAGACCATCCTGATTGTTCGACTTCGGAAACACGGGAACGGGACCACCGTAATGCTTGCCAGCACCGATCAAAACAACTGAGCCATGCATATCCGGCCGCCCGGAAATCTGCAATCGAACAGCAGGTGGCTTTCTCATCAGCACTTGAACGGCAGACATGACATAGCTGAGTGGCCCAAATTTCTTTTTCATCTCCCAAGGCGTCTCCTGAATCACTTCGGCATCAAAACCCACTCCCGCCAGCTGCACAAAATACTGTTCATTGGCCAGCCAAAGGTCAATTTCGCGCAGACTTCCACTGGAGATTTTCTGCCAGCATCGAGAGATGTCTGACGAAGGCAGCCCCATTTCGAGAGAAAAGACATTCATCGTGCCTACTGGCAATACGCCTAGAGCAGTATGTTTTTCCCCTGGCGCGCGATTGGCGTTTACCTGACAAATTCCCTGCAAAACCTCATTCATGGTGCCGTCGCCACCAGCTGCAACAATCAGTGGATGACCTTCGCTCGCCAGCCTAGAAGCGATCTCGGTAGCGTCACCTGGGGCGGAGGTGAGAATGAGTTCAGGAGCTGGAGAAAGAGCCCGAATGACTTTTTCACGAGCGGCCGCCTGGGTGCTCCTCGCTGCTGGGTTAAGAATAACTGGAATGGGTGCAGACATGCCGGTTACGCTTATGAGGCAGAACCAGTTGTCATACAAGTGACAGTCTTTTGACCTTCCTGAAATCTGTAAAAATCACCTGTATTCTGAGCTTGCTATCAAGTTAAACATAGGGCTGGATGGACTTACATGACTTGTGTCCTAGAACCAACCGAAACTAAACTCACTAGTGACCGAACCAGAACTGGCCCCGAGCTGATTTTGGCAACCAAGCCCTATACCGTTGATAGTACAGCTAAAAGCTGGTGGTGCTTTTTATCGACAGCTGTTTTACTTATTGCAGCAGTGCTGGGCACGATTTGGAATTTTCATCTGATCGGGCGTTTCGTCTGTAGTCTACTTTCGGGTCTTTTAGCATTGAGATTGTTTGTCATTTATCATGATCAGCAGCATCACGCGATCCTGCCCCGCTCAAAGCTGGCTGAATACATGATGCGCGTCTTTGGACTCTATGCCCTGAGTCCGAGCAGTGTCTGGCGTAGCTCACACAATCATCACCATAATCACAACTCAAAGATCAAAGGCTCACACATCGGCTCGTTTCCGATCATGACCAAAGAGCATTACATGAAGGCCAGCAAATCTGCCCGCTTCCTGTATCTCTTCACTCGTCATCCCGCGACGATTGCTCTAGGTTATGTTTTTGTTTTCCTTCAAGGCATGTGCTTGTTGCCATTTATTCGGAAGCCAAAAGAACATTTTGATTGCCTCGTAGCTCTCATTGTTCACTTCGCCATCTCTGTTGCGCTGGTGCATTATGTGGGTTGGATGGGCCTCTTGCTTACACAGACCATCCCTCATCTCATTACTTTCGGCTTGGGATCCTACCTTTTTTATGCCCAGCATAATTTTCCAGGAGTTTCTTTTTATGATAAAGGAGGTTGGACCTATGAGCGCGCCGCTTTGGAATCCTCTAGCTATATGAAAACAAGCAAGCTGATGGCCTGGTTTACGGCTAATATCGGCTACCACCACATTCATCATCTAAACGCGCGCATTCCTTTCTATCGTCTCCCGGAGGTGCTTGAGGCTCTGCCTGAACTCCAACAGCCCAAAATTACGACGTTGAGTCCGATGGAGGTCATCCGCTGTCTGCGTCTAAAAGTTTGGGATGTCGAGCAGCAGCGTATGGTTGGCTTGAATTAAGCTCTTGCCATCGAATTCATCGGGTCTTTCTGTGGTGGTCTATGTTTACGGTTACCAGTTTAGCAGAAAAGCTCGGAGGTGAAGTCATCGGTGACGGCACCACCATCATCACGGGTGTCTCACCGGCCGATCAAGCACAAATTGGACATCTCACTTTTGCCGAAAAAGCTGGTTACTTAGAAGCTGCAGAAACAAGTGCCGCTAGTGCTGTCTTAGTGCCGATGGGTTTTGAATCGGCTTCCAAGATCCTTATACGCGTCAAAGACCCGCGCATAGCCATGGCCAAAGTTCTGCCACTGTTCTTCCCCGAGGAAACGTTTTCAGCAGGCGTTCACCCAAGTGCAGTCGTGGACTCCTCGGCAGTCATTCATCCCACTGCGCACATTGGCCCTCATTGCGTCATCGGTGCCGAGGTTATGATTGGCGAACGCAGCGCTCTCATCGGCGGCAACCACATCGGTCGCGGCAGCAAGATTGGCCAGGATGTCAGACTTCATCCCAACGTGGTGATTTACTCACGCACACAGATAGGCAATCGAGTCTGCATCCACTCCGGCACCATCATCGGTGCAGATGGTTATGGTTATGTCTTTGATCAAGGGCAGCATCGTAAAATGCTACAAGTCGGTCATGTGATCATCCATGATGATGTAGAAATCGGCTCAAATACCAGCATCGACCGTGGAGCACTCGGTGCCACGATCATTGGTAATGGCACGAAGATCGACAATTTGGTCCATGTGGCCCATAACGTCGTCATGGGGCGTCACTGTCTGATCATGGGCCAAGTCGGATTTGCCGGCAGCACTCAGCTTTCTGACTATGTCGTGATTGCGTCCCAATCAGGCATCGCTGGCCATTTGAAGTTGGGACCACAAGCGACCGTCGGAGCCAAGTCCGGCGTCATGCGGGATATCCCAGCCGGTGAAACCGTGCTTGGTTATCCTGCCACGCCCGACAAGCAGGCCAAGCGCCAATGGATTGCCATGGCTCAATTGCCAGATGCCATCAAACGCATCAAGGAACTGGAAAAGCGAATAGACCAGCTCTCCAAGTTGGAGAGTTAAGAGCAGATCTTTTTTTTACAGTGCAGGCTTCAGGTAGCCAAGATAGCCCATGAATCCGGCGACGGCGACGGCAAGAAGCATCACCATGGTTGGTGAAAGCACTTTACGACGCGCAAGCATAGGCAGGCCGCCGAGGACGAGCCAAAGAGCAATCTTGATCCAAACCCAAGTCGGCATGGTGGCAAAAATTTGCAATTTAGCAAGGAGACCAAATCCCGAAACTAGGCTGATCACCAAGCCAATGCCATGCCACTTCATGGCACTGCGAGAGGTCTCGGAGGAAAGCAAGGCACCGAAACCGACGAAAACGAAGATCAGTCCGATGATGTGAGCAATGTGATAAATGGCGATAGGCATAAACAGATATTGGCATCATTCACGCCAACTCACAAGTGCCGATGATTCGGAATCATGGAACTAATAGTGAAAAGAGTATGAGAGTCCAGTCTTTCGCCCAACGTTTTAGCTTTCCATGATTTCGCGCACCTTTCTTGCCTCCATAGCACTCACGCTGACCGTACAAGCAGCAGACCACGACATTGTCATCTATGGCGGCACCTGCGCAGCGATTACGTCAGCCGTTCAGGCTAAGCGGTTGGGAAAAAGTGTGATCATCGTTTCACCTGATAAACACTTGGGAGGGCTGAGCAGTGGTGGACTGGGATTTACTGACACGGGGAACAAGGCGGTGATTGGCGGACTGGCACGTGATTTTTATCATCGCATTTACCTGCATTATCAGAAGCCAATTTCTTGGGTTCAGCAAAAGCAGTCTGAGTATGGAAATAAGGGCCAAGGCACGCCGGCCATGGATGGTGAAAACCGGACCATGTGGATCTTTGAACCACATGCCGCCGAGCAGGTTTTTGAGGACTATGTGAAGCAGTTCGGAATCGAAGTCGTGCGCGATGAGTGGCTCGACCGAGTTAAGGGGGTGACCAAAGAAGGCGACAAAATCACTTCCATTACCACCCTCAGTGGTCAGGTCTATGTGGGGAAAATGTTTATCGACGCCACTTATGAGGGCGACCTCATGGCCGCAGCCGGAGTTGATTACCATGTCGGACGTGAGGCCAACAGCGTTTATGGCGAAGAACACAATGGCATTCAAGTGGGTGTCCTGCATCACGGTCACCACTTTGCAGCGGTTAAAGAACCGATCAGCGCTTACAAGATCCCAGGTGATCCGACAAGCGGTGTCCTGCCACGCATTAGCAATGAGCCTGCCGGAGAATTTGGCGCAGGCGACAAGCGTGTTCAGGCTTACTGTTTCCGCGCCTGCTATACGACGGATCCTAGCAACCGTATCCCTTTCCCAAAGCCCGAAGGATATGATGCCAGCCAGTACGAACTGCTATTGCGTGTGCTGAATACGGCTTGGCCTCAATTCTTTGAAAAATTTGATCCGATTCCGAACTTTAAAACGGATACCAACAATCATGGCCCATTCAGTTTTGACAACATCGGCTACAATTACGATTACCCCGAGGCCAACTATGAACGCCGCCGAGAAATCATTGCGGAACACCGTCTTTATCAGCAGGGCCTTCTTTGGTTCGTGGCCAATGATCCGCGAGTGCCCCGAAAAGTGCAAGAAGAGCTGAAAAACTGGGGGCTGCCAAAGGATGAGTTTACTGACAATGGCAACTGGAGTCACCAGCTCTATATCCGTGAGGCGCGTCGCATGGTCGGGAATTTTGTCATGACGGAAAACGAACTGCGTAAAAAGAAACCGACACCAGATTCTGTAGGCATGGGCAGCTACACGATCGACAGCCACAATGTCCAGCGTTACATCACAGCGGAGGGTGCAGTTCAAAATGAAGGTGACATCGGCGTGAGTACTAATGGCCCCTATGAGATCGCTTACGGATCGCTGGTTCCCAAAATCGGTCAAGGATCCAATCTGTTGGTTCCAGTCGCTATGTCTGCCAGCCACATCGCCTACGGTAGCATCCGAATGGAACCTGTTTTCATGATTCTCGGCCAAAGTGCCGCTACCGCTGCCGCCATGGCGATTGATGGTAAGTTGTCTGTACAAAATGTGCCTTACCAGCAGCTACGTGAGCGGTTGCTTAAAGATGGTCAAATTTTGCAATACATCAGCCCAAAAAATCCACGCAGTGTTGATCCCCAAAAACTGCAGGGCATCATTCTCGATGATACCGCAGCTAAGCTCGCCGGACATTGGGTACACAGCAGCGCGGCTAAGTCTTTTTTGGGTGACGACTACATCCACGATGGCAATGCTAAGGATGGCCAGTGCAGTGCACGCTTTGAAACGAAGCTGCCGAAAGCAGGCAAATACCGCATCATGCTGTCAGCAGCCCCGAGCGGTAACCGCGCCACTAATGCCCCATTTGAAATTCATCACAAAGAGGGTATCACGAAATTGAAGGTGAATTTAAAGGAACCCAAACCAGCCGATGGTCTTTTTTGGTTAAATCTAGGCTCCTATGAGTTCGATACTGATGCTGTCGTCTCGGTCACCAATGAAGGAACAGACGGATACGTCGTGATTGATGGGATGCGTTGGATAGCGGACTGATGAATCATCCATCCTCGGGTGAAGGTGGTCCTTTCAGTAGCTTTTGGTAAATCACTAGATTCAGCCAACGGCCAAATTTGAAGCCTACCTCTCGCATTTCACCACAGGACTGAAAGTCTAGACTCTCGTGGAGTGAAATGCTGGCTTGATTCTCAGCATCAATCACGCCGATCATCGCATGGTATTCCTGCGTCTCTGCGATTGAAATAGCACGCTCCAAAAGTTGCCGGCCTAGTCCACGACCACGATAACGTTTATCCACGTAAACCGAATGCTCGACGGTGTACTTGTAGGCTGGAAAGTTTCGGAACGGCCCATAACTGGCAAAGCCCATGAGATCACCTGACTCACTTTGAACGCCAATGACTGGATAGCCTCCGGCCTGTTTCGCAGCCCACCAGTCTCGCATGGTTTCGTGACTACGCGGATGATAATCGTAAAGTGCCGTGGAGGTTTCGATCGCTTCATTAAAGATGGCGCGGATCGCCTCAAGCTGGTCAATGTCACAGTCGATCCAAGTCACGGTCTTAATGGATGAAGTAGCTGAGATTCTCTAGTTCGACTGCAAGATCTACGCTGTTAACGACGACGTGGTCAGGCACGTCGAGCACACAGGGTGAGAAATTTAAAATGGCTTGAATACCAGCTTCCACGATTTGATTGGCCACGCCTTGTGCGCTATTGGCAGGCACGGTGAGGATCGCCATCTTGACTTGGTTTTTCAGAATGAATTCAGGCATAGTCTCCATCTCTAAAACGGGAATAGCTAATCCTGGTTGCGGTTTAGGGGCGATGTCAAAAGCTGCGATCACGTCGAAGCCTTCTTTGCGGAATCCCCCGTAGCGCAAAAGTGCCGAGCCCAGATTTCCGACCCCAATGAGAATGACTGGTTGGAGATGGTTCTGGCCCAATACTTCTGAGATTGTTTTCGCTAAAGCATCGACATTGTAACCAAGACCGCGAGTGCCGAATTGTCCAAAATAAGTTAGATCTTTTCGTAGCTGTGTGGATTTTACGCCAGCGGCCTTAGCCAAAGCTTCGGAGGACACGGTATCCACGTCATTTTCACGCAGCTTACTCAGGCAACGCTGATAAATCGAAAGTCGATAGATTGACTTCCTGGGAATGTCTATACGGTTCACTTGTGAAAATTCACTCGTGAGCTTTATTTGTCAATCTTCGCTTGCGTAGCTACTCAGCTGATTTTCAGAGAGGTAGTCCAGCGCTTTTGAAAAACTGGCTTGCTGTAGAAAGTGGTTCAAGCGCGGCGGTAAGGCCGGTTTCAAACGTAAATGTTCATCTTGAATCAACTCTGATACCTGCTGAAGTGCGGCAAGATGACCGCTACGGTCCATGTCGCGAAATGTGTGGTCCGCAATCAGTTCCAGTCGCCGATTGAGCAAAACCTTTAACGTGAGTAATTCCGCACTCATCATAATGTTTTGTCGATTAACAGGGAGGCCGCGCGGCGTGGCGACGGGTGATAGCCATTGACGCCAGCACGCAGTTTCTTTGCCTTCTCAACGCAGGCTTCTGCTTTTTGAAAGTCACCCGTTGCTTTATAAACCGCTCCGAGGTTGATGTAAGTCTGTGAGAGGTCCGAAGGATCCATCTGATCATTGGACAGGCTCTGACGAATGCTTAAAGCGCGTTCATGCGTTTGCAGAGCGCGCTCTACATCCATATTGGTATAATGGAGCACCCCAAGGTTATTGAGAACGCTGGCCGCACGTGCACTCTGTTCACCATCAATGAATTGGAAGCTGGCCAGAGCTTCTTCATAGTAATGCTCGGCCTTTTTAAAGTCCCGCATCTGCTTGAAGATCATGGCAAGATTATTTTTGATGGTGGCTACTTTATCATTGTTTTGAAAGTTGCCTTGGTCAGCAATTTTCAAAGCTTTCTGATAATATTCAGACGCCTGATCTATCCGACCCCACCGATCATATAAATGAGCAATCAGTGAAAGAATTCCGCAAATTAAATCAGGGTCCGGCTTTTTTAGCTCTTCAGCACGATACAGAGACTCTCGATAGAGGGACTCCGCTTTGCGAAAATCTCCGTCTTTTTGGCGTAAGTCTGCTAAAACGCTGATCTGCTCAACTAAAGCTCCCAGCCTAGAGGCGTCATGGTAAGCAAGTCTTCTCGCCTCCTCGACACTGCGCGAGGCGGATAAAATTTGGCGTTCTAGGTTGGCATCCACAACTGGGTTGGGTCAAGCGAGGTGAGCAGCCTTAACTGGCGTCTCGATAGGATTGGGCAAGATTTGCTATGCTGTTGCGTGATTGAGCCATCATGTCACGGGAGACTCCAGCTGCCTCATACCAATGGGTATAAGCATGGTTGTCAAACATGATGTCAAACTGGGCAATCAAGCGCTCAAAGACAGCAGCAATGCCTGTGTGATTCACAAGGGCGAGACCACTAGAAGCAAAACCCTCTGGAGCTGTTTCTGCAGCACCAATCTTCAGACCACCATTCTTCGGCATGTAGCTGGCATAGTTCAGCGACTGGCGAATTGTCGCCATATTTTCATCTATTTCCTTCTGCTTCACATCACCACGGAACAAGGCACTTGCCGCAAGATAGACACCATGTTGCCAATCAATAGCTGCAGTGAAATTATCCTGAGCAAAGGTCTCGCGGGCTAGGTCTGGAAAAGTGGTGCGGACCTGACCTTCCTGACCCAGAGCACGCATCGGCGCAAAACTTGCGGTAAAGAAGTGATTGCCTGGGAAGGGAACCAGATTCGTCACAAACTCATTCAAATCGGTGTTCAGCTTGCCAGGAAACCGCAGAGAAGCCGTCACCGAACTCATGATGAGAGCGATGATGTGATTGAGATCCATGTAGTTAGGACTGCGATTCAGTTTGGCCTTGGCAATACGAAATAGAGCCTCGTTATCCAGAAGCACTGCTGCATCAGCATTTTCAAGAATACGTTGAAGTGTTAAAATCGCGTTATAGGGCTCTACGGCTGAATCAGAAACCAGTGGTGATGGAGCCACTGAGAAGGTAAAGATCTTCTTTTTCGGGTATGCCTGACGGAGACGCTCCAGGATCAATGAGCCAAGACCCGAGCCTGAGCCACCACCGATACTGTGAGTGAGTAGAAAGCCCTGCAATCCCTTGGTTTTTTCGACAGCGCTATCGATGACGTTCATGATCTGATCGATCACGCGCTCCCCTTCGACATTGTAGCCACGAGCCCAGTTATTGGCAGCTCCAGGGATTTTACGAACGATACAGCTTTCATCGAATAGTTGAGACATGTCACCACCTTCGATACGGGCAATAACTCCAGGCTCAAGATCGACCAAGACAGCGCGAGGAACGAATTTTCCATCACGGATCTTATGGAAGAAGACTTCCATGTTGGTGTTCGAAGAGGCATGACTGCCTTCCTTGGGCATGCCTTGCTCATTAAGGCCGTGCTCGCTCAGAATGAGACGCCAGAAGCGGTCTGCGATTTGGTTGCCACATTGGCCGACGTGAATGCTCAGAATCTCTCTCACAGTGTATCCTCCGGTGTTCTTGGTCTGTTTTTAGTATCTTAAAATTGCGCTTCTGTTTTATCGGCGATCTACCAGATCGCGAAGGCTGACAGAAGTCGTGGGAGGCCGATCATCGGCATGCGCAGGTATCGCCGCAGCCTTAGCCACAGCGCCAGCCAAGCCGGCATCTTGAGTGCGGGCCTTGGCTCCGCTTTCCTCAGCCACTTGATAACTTTGAATAAGTTCTTGAGCCGACGCACGCAGATTGATGATTTGCTCCTCTGACATACCTTCATTCAGATACCAGCTGGCGAAAGCCTTGCGCTGCCAGAGCTTGTCAAAGTTATGGCAGATCCTATCAAGCACGCGAGCGATCTCGGTGTTGTTGGCGAGTAGAACCATGCTCTTGCGGTGGGACATGCCAGACTGTTCGACATAACCAATTTTGAAAGCGGTCGGGATCCAGTAGGTCAAAGGAAGCTTCTCACGCATGGAAGCCAAGGCGGCATCTGCCAGGGGCTTGTCGTCCATGATACCGCGGTAGAGAACGGCGGTGCTTAGGAAGCGACCTTCCATAGGCGAACAGGCAGCAAAGACGGAGCCATTGTCGAACAAGGACTTGATCATTTCTTCAATGCCCATTTCTTCAAATTTACTGCGATCTGGTGGGGTTAATGGTGCGAATGCGCACATCAAAAAGTGCAGGGAAGGTTGCGGCACCAGATTGGTGAGAAGTTCACGCAGGCTGATTTCCACCGTCAGGAAACCACTGAAACGCATGGAGGCAGTGATTCCAGCGAGAGCCTCAGTAATAAGCAGATTCAAGTCATCGACGGTCGGGTTATCGATATTCCACTTCCGATGAGCTAATTCAAAAAGAGCTTCATTGTCAAAAATCAAGCAAGCATCTGCTGAGCGGCGCAGTGTATTGAGAACAAAGACCGTGTTGTAAGGTTCAGTGACTACAGAGGAAACCTGAGGAGAGGGCAGAACAGCACAGCTAAGCACTGGGTATTCGGGATACTTTTCCTTTAGTGTCTCGATGATAAGGGCACCCAGACCTGAGCCTGAACCCCCACCCGTAGCGTGGATGATGATGATGCCACCGACATTGTCACATTTGTCGATTTCACCATCGATTCGGCCCATGACTTCTTGCAGAACCTCACGGCCAGCGCCCATGTACCCGACTGCAAAGTTACCGCCAGCTCCTTCATTACGGGAGATGAGATTGGCAGGATTGAACAGGGAGCCGGAATTAACCTTGACGTTTTCAATCACACTTGGTTCGAGATCGACCATGACTGCACGCGGCACATAGCTTCCAGAACCTGACTCTCCCAGCTTCGTGAAAAAGGAACTCCAGTTTCCACGGGGAACAGCACCCGATGTCGTGGAGCCAGAAAGCGGGTCGATCCCATGCTCCTGACAGACTGTTTTCCAGAACGAGGCGGCGATCTGGTTCCCTGCTTGACCGACCGATATGACAATTGTGTTATTAACCTTCATCAGAAAAATATGAGTTACTTGGTGTGTTCTATGAACGAATGAGAAAAACCGCAAGAATTGTTCCCGCGTTGGATAAATTATTTTGTCTTGCAGTTCTGGCTTAAAAAGGATCTCAAATCTAACAGACAAAACCTTTCGCAATGTGATTATTATAGATAATCTGAATGTATCTCGATTGGATAGCCAAATTCAATCAAAAATACAATTCCAACCATCATCCGGTCTGTGCTTAAAGCTACACTCTTCTGTAAAAAAATGTAACCGGTAGTTAAGAAGTCTCAGACATTGTTCTAAATGGCTCACCATTCCCATGCCACCCAGTCATTTGGACTCACTTTTTTTATTGCTCATGAAAAGTCTTCTCTTTTTCTTCATCGTCAGCTTTTTATCCTTCTTTGAATCGTCCCTTTATGCTGAGGGTAGTGCCCATCCGATGGCCGAAAAAGCACGTCAAGATCTGCTTTTGCCTGGCACAAGCCTAGCAGAAGGAGTTTCGGAAATCACCGGAGTTGCAGTGAGTCCGTTGCTTGGAGTCAGCGCTATTGGTGCGTGGAAATACTTTCACACGAATGAAAATTTGCGCTCAAAACTGCCTTGGTATTGTCATCCTTATATCTGGGGCAGTGGGTTAGCCCTGTTAACCTTCTGCTTTTTAAAAGACTTTCTGGGTGCGGCGGCTCCTGCCTTGGTTAAGAAGCCGCTCGATTTCCTAGAGCTCTTCGAGGACAAACTCAGCGCCTTGGTCGCTAGTGCTGGGTTCGTCCCACTTGTTGCGTTGGCTGTTTCTCAGTATCAGCAGATTCGGCCTGAACAGTCGTCCGCTAATTTTGCTGGATCGGGACTGGCGCTTATGCCGCTGAGTGATCTAGCACAATGCAGCATGTACAACCCCTGGGTCACCATCCCAGTAAGTATTGCGGCTTTCTGTATCGTCTGGCTCAGCGCTCATGCACTGAATGTACTCATCGCTCTATCCCCCTTTGGTATCGTCGATGCAGGATTAAAACTAGCAAAACTGGCCCTCATTTCCGCCATCACGCTTAGTGCTGCTTTAAATCCCTATTTTGGTGCAGTCGTCTCTTTGGCCTTCATTTTGATCGGGGCCCTAGCCGCAGGCTGGTCTTTCCGTCTGACCGTCTTTGGAGCACTCATGGGCCGTGACTTTCTGTTGAACAAACATGCCTCTGCTGAGGAGGTGCGCGAATTGGGCGTGAAAGGATTTTTAGCTCGTCGTTTTGACGGCGTGCCAGTTCGCACTTTTGGTAAACTTAAACGTTCTCCCGAAGAATGTCTGTCTTTTGTGTATCGTCCTTGGCTACTGCTGCCGCAGAGGAGTGTTCCATTCGCCGAAGACGGCATGGTCGTTTGTAAAGGCCTGCTGCACCCCACCGTCTCACATCGTGAGACCCTCGCGTCCGCACCACGCAGCAGCCTGCTCCTGCTGCCTCGCTATCGCCGCATTGAAGAAACTATCGCCACCCGCTACGGTTGCCAGGAGGTCATCGATAGTGCCCTGATGCGTGGCTTTAAAGCCATGCGTCAGTGGTTGATCGACATCTTGTCAGTTGGCAAAAAGGTCATCGAAAGCCGTGCGAACTGAGTCCCGCAGGCTTACAACCGGCGAAGTCCGTCCTCTGTCATTGGTGTGGGAATAGCTTCGTCAATTTCGTCAATCCGCGCCAACGTTTCCGCGCTTAGCACCAGATCTGCTGCTTGCAGGCTTTCTTCAAACTGCGCCACGGTTGTCGCACCGACAATCGTCGAGGCCACAAAGTCATGCTGCTTGCTCCAAGTCAGCGCGAGAGCTGCCATACTGACGCCCAGATCTGTAGCAATGATTTGCAGCCGCGTTGCTGTTTCGAGGCTGCGCTCATTCACAAAGCGGGCTGCCATGCGCTTTTGGCGCGGGCCACCCTTTTGAATGTAATCTGTGAATCGAGCACCTTTCGGCAAAGCACCTTCATTGTATTTCCCGCATAGCACTCCGCCGCCTAGTGGTGAGTACGGTAGTAGACTCACGCCTTCCTTCCGGCAAACCTGCGCCAGCTCACTTTCGCAGCGGCGGTTAATTAGCGAGAAATTATTCTGCACAGAGGCCATCCGCGCCAGCCCACGCTTCTCCGCTTCCCAAAGATTCTTCATCACCCCCCAGCAGGTTTCATTGCTACTGCCCCAAGCACGGATTTTCCCTTGGTTCATGAGGTCTGTCAGCGCGCTTAGTGTCTCTTCCTGCTCCATGCCATGATCTGGCCAATGCGTCTGATATAGGTCGATGTAATCCGTCTGAAGACGGCGCAGGCTGTCCTCACAAGCCTGAAAAATCTGGCGGCGATCCAGCGCCGTGAATCCCCCACGAATCGGCGGACGAAACCAACCATGCCCTGGACCCGTCACTTTGCTGGCCAAGATGATCTCACCGCGTTTTTGCCCTTTGAGCCATCTTCCTACGATCTGTTCCGTCACGCCAAACAACTCCGCACTTGGCGGAACTGGATACATCTCCGCGGTGTCAAAAAAATCGATCCCCGCCTCAATCGCGCGATCCATGATTGCAAAGGAGGTTTTTTCATCTGCCTGAAGACCAAAAGTCATTGTTCCCATGCAGATGTCTGTGACGACGATGCCCGTTCGGCCAATACGATTGCGTTTCATTGCGCCAATTTAAACAGCAGCACGTCATCCGCCAAGAGCTTTCATTTGCAGTTCTCCCCTTCGATCAGCAGCGACTGATGCAGTATTTTGAAGTTAGATGCGGCTTAGATGCATACGATTTCGATCGGCAATTCGCCAGCAATGCTGCTGCACAGAAAGGCAAATCCGGGGTGGGCAGTCAACTAAGTGCTCAGGCCTGCAGAGCCGCCTCACGCTGGACTTTCCATTTGCACTGGCCAGTTCGGGAGAGTTCATCACACTTGGCCTGGATACGCATGGACTTCATTTGAGGCTGGAAGCCAAGACGGCGAGTGATGCAATCATGAAGAAGAGCGGCGTTTTCATCCTCAAATTCGACGACTCGATCACAGTCGAGACAGATGAGGTGGTTGTGCTGAGGCTTGTCCAGAAAGTTCGGATCGTAAAACGTTTGGTCACGACCAAGATCGACCTCGCGGAGTAAGTCACAGTCCACGAGAAGCTGAAGCGTGCGATAAATGGTGGCACGAGAAATAGTTCGGTCGAGCTTGCGGGTCTTTTCCAGAAGTTCGTCAGCATTAAAATGATCGTCTGTGGCAAAGGCCGCCTCAACAATGACGTCCCGCTGCTTGGTGCGGCGGAGGCCTTGAGCGGCGAGGTGAGCTTCTAAGCGCTCTTTGATGCGTGGGTCCATATTGAGACGAGACTAGCCTAATTGAGAATGCGCGCAAGCCGACATCATTTTTGACCGCCGCCAAAGTAGTGACCCAGTGCCTCGATCATGCCTTCACTGGCAGGCTTGGTGGCGATAAAGCCGCCAAATTTGAGGACGTGCTCCTTAATAGGCACTAGGCCGTTGCTAGGTGTGGCAATCATGCGTGCATGACGTGGGTTCAGCATGGAGATATCATTGTGATTGTCTCCTGCGGCGAAGCAACGTGCAGCATCCAAGCCTAGTAGGCGGGCAAGCTCACTTAGCGCGGTGCCTTTGCTATAGCCACTATGGGAAAAACGCAGATAGATGCTGTTTCTTTGATAACCGATGTCTGGGAACTGAGAGCGATGAGTCTCAATGAAAGTGGCGATGGTGTCCATCTCCTCTTCGGTTGTGGCGACGATGCCTAGTTCTCCCTCATCGCCATTTAAAAAACTTGCGTTTGTAGTCGCCACCATTTCACGAATGGCATCGAGGGATTTTTGATGATCTTTGATGAAGCGCTCATTAGCCTTCCGGGCTAGACGATTCCAGTTACCAAAGTCGGTCCATTTTTTGAAAAGGCCTGGACGGTAAATGTCGCACTCTCGGGCAATGATGTAGTCCGGCTCCATGAAGATGCCGTATTGGGAGATACCCTGAACCGTCTGATCCAGTGTGCGCCCAGTATTAATGACCCAGGCTGCGCCCTGAGCACGAAGCTGAAGAATCATCTTCCCGAGTGAGGGATGAAAAACGGGGTCGCTTTCTGGATGCACGAGAGTGCCGTCGAAGTCGAAACAGAGGATGAACGTGGGCTTGCGGGCGGCCATGAAGGAATGGACATCAGTCACCCGATCCTAGCTGACAGTCAAGGATTCAAGAAAGTCTTCCCGTACAATACGAAATCTAAGGAAACCATGAACCACAGAACCGTCAGATAGGCATAGGTGATTAGCTTTGCTGAAGATCGTCGCCGTGCGCGCCGTAGGACGCTTTCGCTAGCCCAGACTAGACTCAGGGCCAATGGAGCTAGGAGTGTCCTTGAATGATCACTGGGCCAAACCGCGCTGTCCCATGCGGCAATCAGCAGCATGGTCAAACTCACGATGATTGTAAAGAAGACCGTCGTCATTGTCTCGGGATGTAGTTTCTGACCTGCATGAGAGGCACGTGGAGTTCCACACCAGGTGATGGTTAAAAGTGCAATGAGAACGATCAACAGCCCAACGATGTGCCAGCCTCCATCCAAGGAATACCGTTGCCACAACTTCTGCAGCCCCATCTGGAGTCGAGCACAGGCCTCTTGCTGAGTGTGAGTGCCCATATAAATCTGCAGGTTCGCCCGCTCCTCCAATGGCAGAGATTTTAGAGTGGTGGCATTGGGGTGCTTGCGAATCCAGGTCTGAGCTGAGGACTCATCCTCCAACCAGCGCACATGATCGATATAGCTAAATAAGCCCTGACCAAAGTTCGCGCGCGCTTCCACCATGCGCGAACCCGTAATGAATCCGAAACACGAGACAAACAGAATGAGTCCAAACAAATGATTACGCCACAGCCATTGGTTCGTTCCATCATGTGGCGTCCAATGAGCCTTTAACCAACCCCATGTTGCCCGAATCGTGCTGATCAAAATAAAGATCACCAACAGGGGTAAAATACGATCCTCTGAAAGGTAGGCCAAAGCTCCAAAAACCCCAGAGAGGCCATAAACCCACAAGGAATTTCTTTGCAGTGCATACAGGCAGGCCACCCAAGACAGGAGAAAAAAGACATGGAAGAGTGCGGCTCCTGTAAACCAAGAAAGAGTCGGTAAAAAACCATGCAATCCTGCAATCAAAACGATCAGGAATGCCGCAGGTAAAGTGAAGTTGCGAGCGCAGGTGATTCCAAGTAAAATTAAAAACCCCAGCGTTAGCCCCAATTGAAATAACTGCGTGCGCTTCCGAAAAACGGGAAGATCAGCGCTATCATGCATCCACGCCGCCACCCAGGGCCATAGCGGTTGAGTTAAGCCATCCGTGCGATGCGGCATCATGCGTTTCATTGGCTCAGAAAAGCTTCGTGTGAACTCAGGTTGTAAGTCCGCCACACTCTGTTCCGTGAGATTTAGATGACGCTCCTCTTCTAAGGTCCAGCGTCCTTTTGGTGCCGAATTCAAGGCCTTCCCTACATAGATGGTCACGAAAAAGACCATCCCAATCACAAACAACGACCAGCGGAGCCAGAAATTGAGGTGATGGCGGGTTACGGTAGGCATGCAATGGGCTAAGAATCTGCCATGTAGAAACGAACAATGCAAAACCCAAGTCATATCTTTGCCTTAGATGCATTGCGCACTGCCTTTGATTCGTTACCTTTTCCCATGCGTCTGACTGCCCTCTATCTTTGCCTGACCCACGCGTTAGTTGCTGCCGATTGGCCTCAGTTTTTAGGCCCAACTCGAAATGCCGTGGCTGGACAAAGTGAATTGTCACTTCCTGAAAGCTTGCCTCTTGATCTGAAACCACTGTGGAATAAATCAGTCGGTGCAGGTTTTGCGGGCCCAGTCGTAGCTCATGGCAAGTTGATTATTTTTCATCGCGAAAGCAGCGACATGACCACGGAGGCGCTGGACCCTGCGACAGGAAAAGTGATCTGGAGCAGCACCTATATCACAGACTACATCGACAGCTTTGGTTTTGACAATGGTCCACGTGCAGTGCCCGCCATTTCCGCAGGCAAAGTTTTCACCTTTGGTCCCGAAGGTCGTGTCACAGCCCTAGATTTAGAGACGGGCAAGGAACTCTGGAATTATGACACAGCCTCGGCGCTCGATTCAAAGCAGGGATTTTTCGGCCGAACGCCTTCTCCTTTGGTGATCGGAAATACCGTCATCATTGCAGCAGGTGGCACTCTGGGAGATAAGCCGGCAGGTCTGGTAGCTCTGGATGTCACCAGCGGTAAACCGGTCTGGACAGCGGTGGACGACGAGGCCGGTTGCGCGTCCCCCGTAGCTATGAACGAAGGCGTTCTGGCCTGGATGAGAAATGAGCTCTGGCTGATGAATCTTGAAGGTGCCGTCACTACCTCGATTCCTCTAAGGTCTGACATGGATGCCTCGGTTAATGCGGCCACTCCAATCTCGGTGGGTGAAGACCGCTGGTTTGTCTCGGCTGGCTATGGCGTAGGTGCGCATCTGTTCAGCATCCAAGGTGGAACAATCAGTGAGATCTGGAAGAAAGATGACTTGCTCGACTGCCACTACGCCACACCCGTGAGGATTGGTCAGCATCTTTTCGGCTTTCACGGGCGCCAAGAAAGTGGCATGAAACTACGCTGCATCAGCCTAACCGACAGCACCCTAGCCTGGGAAGATCCCGACTCTGTGTCTGGAGGTACGCTCATGGTCGTGGGCAATAAACTTCTGGTCATCACCGAGCGCGGTGAACTCTGGCTTGTCAGAGGCAGCGCGGAAAAATTTGATCAAATCAGCTACGTGCAAATTCTGCGTGCTGGCCATCGTTCCCATGCCGCTTATTCAGACGGCATGCTCTTTGCCAGAGACACAGAAAGCCTCATCGGTTTGAAATTGAAGTGACTTTTGCACTTGTCTCAATCGTCGTCAATTTTTTGCATGACCCGACTTCGCGCTGATTTAACGCTACTAGCCTGTGCTGCCATTTGGGGAGTCGCGTTTCTTTGTCAAAAGAGGGCAATGAACCATCTTGGACCGTTTTTGTTCATCGCCTTTCGTTCGTGGTTGGCCTTCTTAACGCTGTCTCCTTTAGTCTGGCGAGAATGCCAGGAAGTAGGATCCAAATCCAAACTGCCGGCAATGCTAAGCTTAGCTGGCTATGCTGGATTAGCCTTTTTTGGTGCAGCAGCCCTACAGCAAATGGGACTGGTGACAGCAACTGTCACAAACTCTGGGTTTTTAACAGCCTTGTATGTCGTTTTAACGCCGATTTTTTCTTGGCTGCTGATGCGTCATCGACCGACTCGATGGGTTTGGATTGCCGCATTGCTTTCGTTTGTGGGCACTTGGTTGCTCGGCGGTGCCTCCCTGACGCCACTGTCACAAGGCGATTTATTGGTAGCGCTTTCGGCCATCTTATGGGCACTGCATGTGGTTATTGTCGGACTAGCAGCACGATTCGATCTATCAGCAACCTTCACAGCGGCTCAATTTGTGGTCGTCGCTGTCTTAGCCAGCTTTCTTGCACTGAGCGAACCTATCGAAGCCAAGGCGATATTGCGTGCTGGCCCAGACATTCTATATGTGGGAGTTTTGTCCAGTGCGGTGACATTTACGCTGCTTTCTGTAGCCATGAGAGCCACGAAACCTGCGGAAGCCTCTGTCATTCTTTCAACTGAATCACTCTTTGCAGCATTAGCGGCATTTCTATTCATGAGTGAAAGTCTGTCGCCTGTTGGTTGGGCTGGTGCCACTGCCATATTTTTAGCTACGCTAATCGTTCAATTGCCTGAAAAAGGAGAGCGTCGTTTTTAACCCATGCCCAAAGCCAAGATTCTGGCTTCCGCTCGGATCCGTGCAGAAGTAATCCGACTCGTGGCGCTCATTCTCGCAGGGAAATTCGCCACCTATGGGAGCATCGCAATTCATCTGATTGTGGTTGTTCGGCAGGTGGCTGCAGGCAGCAGTCGATGGACTGTTGAGGATTCGGCAAGCTTACCGGCTACAGTTAAAATGCCGACACACATTCTCATGCGGTTGGCGTTCGTCCTGAGGTTTGCTGGTCTAACTGAGTTAAGCTGAAACGTGCTTTTGGCGCGGTTTCGTAACCAATTGCTCAATCTGCTGGATCAGATCACGCGATAGCAATGTCTTGCTTTGCTGCGGAAGTGGTATCGATTTTTCTCCTGGAAAACAAAGTGTCACTGCATTTTCGGGACTCTCAAAGCCAATGTCAATCTGGGAGACATCATTGGCGATGACAAGGTCGCAGCCCTTACGAGTCAGCTTATCATGGGCATTTGCGATGAGGTTTTCTGTCTCTGCGGCGAAGCCGACGAGGATGCCAGAGAATCCAAATACCTGTCGAGCGGAGCCTAGGATGTCTTCGGTTTTTTCTAATGTTAGAGTCAGTATAGTTGAGCTCTTTTTGATCTTTTGTGTGGCCTGAGTTGCTGGCCTGTAATCTGCTACTGCAGCTGCAAAGATAGCCACGGCGGCCTTTGAAATTTGGCTTTCAACTGCGAGAAACATTTCCTTGGCTGATTCGACATGGATCAGTGTGATCCCCTCAGGTGCAGAGAGATTCACGGGCCCTGAAATAAGAGTCACCTCATGTCCAGCATCGCGAGCGGCTTCTGCAAGGGCATAGCCCATTTTGCCCGAAGAACGGTTGGTGATATACCGGACTGGATCTAGGGCTTCCCGGGTGGGGCCTGCTGTGATGAGAATATTCATGGAGCTACCTGCCTTGGTTCTATGTCGTGGTCAAATAAGTCGCGTTGTTATTAGGGAAGCGAAATGCTGATTTGAAATAATGCATTTGCCCTCACTCGTGAGACTGTTCATGATCGAGACTTCATTCTTACTCCATCTAACACCATGTATTTTCTCGGAATCGACAGCGGCACGCAGAGCACCAAAGCCATCGTCCTTGACCTCGATAGCGGTAAGATTCTAGCATCAGGACACAGCGCCTATGAGTTGATCGAAGGTCTGCCTGCGGGTCATCTGGAGCAGCATCCGCAGAGTTGGATCGACGCAGTAGAGAGCAGCGTAAAGCAATGCCTCGAAAAGATTGGTGCGGATAAATCAAAGATTGCAGGCATTGGCGTCAGTGGTCAGCAGCATGGATTAGTGGCGCTGGGCGCTAACGATCAACCTGTGCGTCCAGCTAAACTTTGGTGTGACACTTCGACACAGGAACAGTGCGCTGAGATCGCTCATGAGTTTGGTGGTCAGCCTGGTGTCATTGCTTTAGCTGGAAATGCCATGTTACCAGGCTACACGATCCCTAAGTTGCTCTGGATCAAACAGAATGAGCCAGAGAATTTCGCTAAAATTACCTCTATCTTATTGCCTCATGATTACATCAATTTCTGGCTAAGTGGCGTGAAGCGTATGGAATACGGTGATGCCTCCGGCATGGGCATCCTGAGTGTGAATACACGTCAGTGGTGCTATGAATTGTGTGACTACATCGACCCACGAGTTCGCTCCATGCTGCCTGAGCTGGGTTCAAGTCTCGGTGTTCATGGCCGTCTACGCCCCGAGCTAGCGCAGGCTTGGGGACTTCATGATAATGTCATCATCTCTGCCGGTGGTGGAGATAACATGATGGGCGCGATCGGCACCGGTAACATCAAGCCCGGTGTTATTACCGCAAGCTTTGGCACAAGTGGTACTCTTTACGGCGTGGCTGGATCACCGGTGGTGGATGGTCAGGGCGAAGTCGCCGCGTTCTGCGATAGCACGGATCAATGGCTGCCGCTCGTTTGCACCATGAATGTAACCGTCGTCACCGAACAAGTGCGGGACATGTATGGTTGGGATCTGAAGCAGCTTGAAGAGGCAGTCAAGTCAGCGCCAGTGGGTGCTGACGGCGTGATGTTCCTGCCTTATTTGAATGGGGAAAGAACGCCAAACCTTCCGAATGGAGCCGGTGTCCTCCATGGTCTGCGTCCTACAAATATGACCGCCGCAAACATTGCCCGTGCAGCTGTGGAAGGTGCTACACTTGGACTAGCTTACGGGTTGAAACGCTTCCGTGATCTGGGTATGAATCCGACCGAGATTCGCCTCACGGGCGGCGGGAGTAAAAGTGCAACCTGGAGACAAATCGCTGCGGACTGCTTTAATGCCGAGGTTGTGACCCTCATCACCAGTGAAGGTGCCGCGCTTGGTGGAGCGATCCAAGCTGCCTATGCACAGGCGAACGAGTACAGTGAAACCATCAGTTATGATGAACTCTGCGCAAAACTCGTCACACTAGACGAATCTACCCGCTGCAAACCCAATGCCATCAATGCCAAACATTATGCGGAACAGTTGGAGCGTCAGATGGACCTGACCGGCCGCTTGCAACAGACAGGTTGGTTGTGAATGCAGGTGAGCTATAATCAAGTCGAAGACTGAGGACTGAAATTGAATGGGCTAGGGGACTTGACGGCCTACGCATTCAGATAAAGGTGTTAGCACGACTGCTGTTAGCCAAGGCTTAAGCGTCATTGAGCCCTGCAATTGGCCACAAAATGCAGCTTTAGCTGTCTTTGCCGTCGCCAGTGGAGTAAAGGATCCGAATTACTGCTACCACATCCTGGGTAGCAGTAAGTTTGGTCCAAATATGTAGCCACTATTCAGCAGCGCTGACCTTATCGCCTGCGAGTTTGGCGGCGCGTTCGGCGAGTTCGATATGGAATTGTTCTGGTGTTGGGGCTTCGCCTGTGGTTCGTGTACGAGCAAACCAATCAGCAAAGATTTCGCCATTTTGACGTTCGGTTTTGAAGGCCTCGAGGAATTCACGGACTTTCGTTGGAATATCGTCTCCGAGCACGCTCTTGAATTCAAGGCCGGCCAGACGATCGCCGCGCACGCTGCCTCCGACGAACATGGCATATTTGTTTGGCGCACGTCCGACAAACCCGAAGTCAGCATTGTAAGGGCGTCCACAGCCATTCGGACAACCTGTCATGCGGAAGAGTATAGGCTCATTTTCTAGGCCTAGTTCGCGGAGCACAGGATCAATTTTATCCATGATGCCGGGAAGGGCGCGCTCTGACTCACTGAGTGAGAGGCCGCAAGTTGGCAAGGCAACGCAAGCATGAGCTACCTTGCGGGCGCGGGTCATTCCGTCGCTGTGGACGACACCGTGCTTTGCCAAGATGGCATTGACGGCGTCTTTTTGATCCGGAGAAACGTCCGCAATAATCACGTTTGTATTCGGCGTGATAATGTATGGCAGGTGGAGTGTGCGGGCGAGTTCTGCAAAAGCACTGCGATATTTTGGACCATTTTCTTTGTCGGCAATTCGGCCCATGCTAACATACACGGCGCAGTAGAGCTTGCCATCTCCTTGCTCGAACCAGCCGAGGTTATCTTCAACGGTATCAAATTTCAATTCCTTGGCGGGGAAGGTCTCGATGCCTGGTAGGCGGCGCTGAACCTCAGTGCGGAAGGCGTCGATCCCCATGGTCTGCACGGTGTATTTCATGCGGGCATTTTTACGCTCGACGCGATTTCCGTGGTCGCGTTGCGTGGTGACGATGGCTTCTGTTGCATCAACGACGTGAGCACGCTTCACATAAAAGAGCGGCTGAGCTAGGAACGGACGTGTGGTGAGCTGGCCGTGACTCATGCCAAATCCGCCTCCAACTGTGATTGTGTAGCCTTCGACGGCATCATTCACAACGTGGGGAATAAAGCTGACATCTTGAGACCAGAGATCAACGTCGTTGCTAGGTTGTATGGCCACTGCCATTTTAAATTTACGTGGTAGGTAGATTTTCCCGTATATGGGGTCTTCGCCTTCGGGTGCAGTCGTTACGGCGCGAACCGCTGGGTCGACGGCAGGGTCCATGATCCATTCTGGTTCGATCTTTTCGCCATCTAACCAGATATCGGCATATGCGGAGGATCTCCAGAGAAAACGTTGGCTGAGTTCTTCGGTGAGTTTCTGGGCGTCTGCATGCACTGGAGTTTTTAGTGGGGCGGATGGTCCCATGGTGTTGCGAACCACATCTCCACAGGCGCCCATCGTGCTAAGACCACTGTGGCAGACGTCGTAAATAACTTCTTTTAGGCCTCCCTTGAGAACGCCATGCAGCTGAATTCCCTGACGATTGGTGAGACGAAGGTTGCCCATGGCCTTGGTGCAAAGATCATCATGAATGAGGTATTGCTTGGCCGTGATGCGTCCGCCGGGCATCTTGCTGCGAATCATGAAAGACCAAGCTTTATCTAGTTTAGCCTTAGAGCGTTCTGCGCGCTGATCTCGGTCGTCCTGTTGGTAGGAGCCATGAAACTTTAGTAAAACGTTCGAATCATCGGGGACATGGCTCAAGGATGTGTCCGCGAACTGTTCAGCGATCTGTCCGCGGAGGTCATTGGAGGCTAGTTTGATGTCTTCGACGCTGGCTTTGCTCATAATAGGAAGGGTAAAAGGAACTTTGATCATCGGTGATCTCGACGGGAAAGCAAGCGATGAGGAGATCTATTTGTATAAATGTCGATAGACATTGTAGAGAATAACGTTGAGATTTTTTATTAAATTACACGGCAACGTGAATTAGTTTTTGAAATTATGAATCATTCTGTTTAATTGACTGGGTATGAATTTACCAATGTTGCCAGAGATATTCATGGAGTCTTCATTCCAGAAAGACGACAAGGAACAGCTATTGGAATTACGCCATTCGTTGCAGTTGGTATGTAAGGATGTGGATGATCGACTACGTGCCCTCGAAGGATCTCAGATTGAGGCAAAGCGGGCAATGGCGCCCATGGATCGGGTTGTTTTTGAAAATGTGCAGGACAAGACTCAGGCTGTAGCACCCATGGAGACAAGAATGGTAATGGAGGCGACCGCACCGACCGCAATGTCCGCTAATTTGGAGCAAACAACTCTAGAGGAACTCAATGCAGCGCTAGCAAAAGCGTTCGCTCAAATGGCAGGTCGGATGGTGTGGTAATGAAAAAGGACATGCTATATGCATGTCCTTTTTGAAGCTTTATACGTCAACTAGACGAGACTGTATTAGGTGTCTAAACGTTTCAAGTGTGTCGCAATGCCAGATTGAATGCCGCTGGCGACAATGACTTTTGACTCCTTGATTTGCCCATAGGATGGTGAAACTCGACAACTGATAACAGAAAAAGTTGCTCCCGGGGCATTCATGCAAAGTTCCCAATGGCGATCATTACGATGAATGATAAAACGGCCAAGCTTGGTGGCAAGATCATCGACAAGGGTGCATTCGGGAGCAAGACACCAATGAATGCAAAAAGGTTTCTGCATATCTTCTGTGTCATGAACTTCAATCGATTCGCCATGCAAAAGAACACGCCTCTGAAAGGCATGATTTTCGTGTTCAAACCTTGCAAGAGCTGTGGTTCCCTCGGTCACAACAGTGGGCGATTGGTGATGAGAAAGTTGAAGAAACGGACCATGGCGGCGTGGGGTCTCAAAACACTTATCTGCAGGTTGCGGACCGTTGTGGGCCTCCCATCGTGCGAGTTCTTCCCGCAGTTCGACATTACCAAAGTAGGATCCAGTTCCGGGATCAATAATTAAAGCAAGTTCAGAATCCCAGATCGACAGATGCAACGCATCACAATGACCGTGGGCAGCAATGTTACCGAACCCGAGTGGGGAGGCATCTAGCCGAGCAAACCAGCCATGGGAACGCACTGCAGCAATTCCAGTGGTCGAATAAGCACGCCATTCATTGCTAGCAATAAGTTGGCGAGTAATGGGTGATTTGCCAAGCCATGCCTGAAGCACGCCTGGCTTACCATTGCACCAGTCTTGCCATTCTTGAATCGCATTAGCTCTCACAGCAGTTACTGGCACCACCTGTGCATCATCACTGTCCCCGAAGTCCCAGGACTCGCTCTTTTGACTGACATCGGCGAAAAAGGTCGCTGCTAAAGATAAACGGTCATATACCGGACCCGCTTTGCAGCCCATGACTCGTGCAGCTTGCCAAGCTAGATCAAAGCTAAAGAGATGGTAATGCAAGGCTTGCTCACGGCTGCCGCCGTCTTCGGCAAATTGGCTTAGAATTTCATTGCCAAGCATCTGCCAATTTTTTTCGATTGAGCAGGTAATCTTTTCAAGTCCTGGCCAGCGGGATCCAGAAAGAATGAGAGCTGAAAGCTCGCCCAATAAATGATTGTTAGCCGATGAACCGTTGGAGCGATAACGGCAAATCCAAGCGGCATGAATTGGCACGATGCGCTTAACAAGGCTAGTCTGTGCACAACTAAGCGTGCTGTCTCCGACAGCTGAGACAAGAGTGTCAAACCAAGTGAAATTGATCAGTCTTAAGGCAACTTCAAGCGCGCTTGTCCAGTTGATGCCCACACCTGGGGGATTGCGATCACACCAATCCTCAACCCAAAGCTGAGAGGTGCGAATGGCATCAAGATCATGATTGATCCAACCATGCATGGCCAAGCGGGTCATTTCTGCCCAGCGGTTGATTTCCCAAATCGTGCGGACGTCCGCGCCGCTAGGTAGATCACGATGATTCAAGCGATGAGCAGGTATGTCTGGATCGATAACTGTGCCAAAGTTTGGGTCGCGGTGCCAACATGGCGGTGCCCCTAAATCGATAGTTTTCCAACCAAAGAGCTGCCATTCTCCTTTGAGCAGATGGTTGGCATCTAAGACCAACTGATTACGATAGACATTTGGGAAGGTGGATACTTCTGGCAGACGCAGTGCTTTGGTATTCAC